>Ga0307511_10008878_pt1 | contig 10034 bp, 12 predicted proteins | sample 13_EM_MG_FD_200266 | JGI IMG/M metagenome (GOLD analysis project Ga0307511, IMG submission 200266) | Populus trichocarpa ectomycorrhiza microbial communities from riparian zone in the Pacific Northwest, United States - 13_EM | ecosystem: Host-associated > Plants > Roots > Unclassified | place... | reverse complement strand
ACCTTTCTGGAATTTAACTTTTTTTAAAAAATTACTTTCCAGCAAACAATCTGAAATAAAAAGCAGCATAAAATAATCTCGGAAAGTTAACAACAATAGTAAAAAGCACAAAACCCTAACGAGCATGATTGATTGTCTTCATGTGCTCACGAAACAAGCTCTCTGGATAGAGGTGATTTGAATTCGTTCTGACACTCGTAGAAAAAGTTACGGTCAAAATAATAAAGGGTAAATAAAAATCCCCAAATCGACCTGAACTAATGCTTCTTGCCATCCTTGAGCTGGTGTGCTCTGTCAAGGTAGCTCCTTCAAAATCTCCTGCTTCTCCCTAGGCTAGAAAGAACTACTAAGTTGAGTCCTGCACGTTGAAGACGTTAGAGTTCTTTAAATAACTAGGAAGACAAAGTCTATAGGAATTGTCGTTCTTACAGCACCTCACAAGGCCCCATCTTTGTTTTTCAAAGCTTGCTGCACTCTCTCATTGGAAACCAGTCATGGGTAAGCATAGCTCGTATTGAATTTTCAACCTCAAAAGCGACCTAATTGCAGTGACTTATATTTTGGATTACTATCAGTGATTGCCTGTTCAACCTAATCATGAACCCCCCAAAGATACCCTATCATGTTTTCTCCCTTGACGCTCGAGTACCCAATACAGGGAAAAGGCGCCAAGTCAAGTACGCTTGATGTTTGTATTCTAGCCATACGTTAAAACCTCAAAAAGACAAAGTTGACTGCTGTGATTTCTTGACTATTATATACAAACTCAGTTTGTGATAAGGCAAGATTCCATTTCTTTAATTTTCTCCCTACCAATCTCTTTAAAAGAATCCCTAAATATCGATTACCAATTGTTTGAAAGTAGTAGGAGGCTTTATTCAAATTCAGATATGCCCAACTTCCCCTATAGACAATGGCTCATAAACTTGGTATCCTAATCAGATTTGATGGACCTAAGAATCCCATGTAAGTGAGCCACCTTACCTTCTTGAAGTAGAGTTGGACATTGTAGTAGTTTTCTTGCAAGCATTGAAATGGCCCGTGTTGGAGGACCTATCCACTACCACAAAAATATAGAATCCACAACTCTTGAGACGAGGCAAATCAATCTTAACATCCATCCAAAGAGCTGGAATAGGTGTGCTTAGACCGCTGACAGATGAGACACCACAACAAACCGTGCCAATGGACTTGAAAACTTAGGCCAATCATAATTAGAGGTGAGCAAAACAGAGCCTTATCACGTTCGAAGTAACCCTTGCTTTGCAGCTCACAAATAATATATTCTTCAAAAAACAGTCTAGAATACACATTTGCAAGCCACTAAACAAGTAACTATGAAAAATAGCTTAATCACTTCACTCATTGCTAATAGCTGCTTTGGAATAAACAAGTGTCAAACCTTACAAAGTGAGGCGTATGGTGTCGAGAAGAGTAACCCACCAGCTAGTGTATCGATCACATTGTTGAGCCTGTCAGATTGGTGCCTCGAGGAGAAAGTAAACTCTAGAAACAGGACATGTATTTTGTTCAGCTTATGTTGCTCATTGATGTATTTTAAGACCTCATGATTAATGACGAGAATGAACTCTTTCTGCACACAATAATGACCTAATGTTTCAATGATTAAACAATGGCATATAACTCAAGGTCATAGATGAATTAATTTTTGAATCAAGATTAATGGCATGAATCTGATGGTAACCGTTCTTATCTGTCTTATCTGATGGTACTCCTTCAGAATCTCACTTTGTTAACATTATTTTTGCTATTAATCAATAACAAACATATCCTTAATTTCTACCCATTAGAGTGTGCGAGTATTATCTTTCCTACGTTCCTCTTGATCAGCAACGGCGTTTGTTAAAGAAGTACTATACTGAACCCTAAATTATTATTGTGCTTGGATGGTGTAATGGGATGGTCAATAAAAATGATAACCAATCACTTCGGTTATCCTTCACTAGGACTAGGAGGCTCATCTTGGCTATAGGAATGGAAGAATGTTTTCGGTAGTTTTTCACAGGCTCTAAAGGGCTGGGTCAGGGTTAGTAACGTTAAATTGAAATTTCACCAGCTCGATTCAATTAAGTGTCAGTTGTAGGATAAATGAATGAATGTATATTGTTGATTCTATGTATTTTGTGCATGCATAAACCATTTAAGGATTTTTCAATTCACTTGTGTAGATGAAGGTGCGCCATCATCAGATGAGGAGTTAAGTGGAGGGGAGTTGGATATGCATGAAGCTCAACCAAGTGGTGAAGACCGAGAGCTTAAAGATAAACTTCTCCGCAGGTTTGGAAGTCATATTGGTACGCTGAAGCTGGAGTTCTCAAAGAAAAAAAAGAAAGGAAAGCTACCGAAGGAAGCTAGGCAAACCCTACTTGGATGGTGGGATGCTCACTATAAATGGCCATATCCAACTGTGTGTATCTCTCTCTCTCCTTGAGGCTGCATCTATTTTAGTTTTTTTAAAAATATGCAAGTCCTGATTTCCGATGCATAGGATATCATAGAACGCACGAAATTATTTTCAGGTGTGAAACTGAGAAGGGTAGCATTATGTCTTTTGATTCTTATAAACGAGTTACAGATGGGCCGGATGTAGATGTTTCATTTGATGCTGGTAGCTATATATATATATGTAAATGCTATGAATTTGTGCAGGCAGGATTTTAATTGTTTTCCAAAGTTCAACGCTGGTAAGACGATAATTTGCTTGCTTAATCATCTTTCCAGGAAGCTGATAAGATAGCATTGGCGGAATCGACGGGACTAGATCAGAAGCAAATTAATAATTGGTTTATAAATCAACGTAAGCGCCACTGGAAACCATCTGAGAACCTGCAATTTGCTGTTATGGATAATCTTTCTGGGCAGTTCTTTACAGAAGACGACTGATATTCCTGTTGGCTTCATGTACATTATGCAACGCAACATTGCTGGCATTGAAAAGTTCATCTTTAGAAATAAAAAAGAAAGGAAGATTAACTGTATTTTGCATCATGTATATTCGCAATTAATGCTTACATAGTTTGAATGAATAATCTACTCCTTATTCTTGGCGTTATGCTCTTTCTGTAGAAGATGTGTAATCTTCGAGGTCTATCTTGGTTGTTTAGACTAGTGAGATTCAGATTTGCTCGTATAAATCAAAGTCTGACAGAATTAACATCTTGCCACTGATCTCTTGTGCTAGGAGAAAAAACCTCCAGCCTCTCATTTGGAGACACTGTTCTGCCACTCAAAATCACTTGACACATGCCGTCTGGAGTGAGCTCCTGAAATTCAAATTAATATTTTTCTTAGAATTTTTATTATTATTTTGATTTGTTGATATAAAAAAAATATTATTTTAATATATTTTTAAATGAAAAATATTTTTTTCAAGTATCTATACAGGAAGATTAAACACATTAAAGTGTTAATAATAGTTAAATTAATATATGTGTATCCTCCACAAAGCCACTTTCAAGGAAAGCAACAGTTTAGCTGAGTTTATCCATTACAATTTGGGAGACATAATGCAAGTGAGGTGAATCAGAAAATGAAACAAGTCAATTTTGATGAACGGTCGTGATACTAGTTTGATAAATCTTGAATGGATAGTATTTATTCATGCATAAACATTTGGTGTTAATGCAATACATGGATAATAAATTACCTCATCAATTCTGAACCGCAAGATTTCATCAATGGTTGGAAAATTGCCATGTCAGTTTTGAGCTTCTTGACATAAGTCAATTACTTTTTCGTCTTTGGTCTCTTTATCAAATACAAAGTTTGAGAAGATAAAAACAGAGCTTGGGTGTCTTAGTATCGCTTCAGCTGCAGCTAAGTTTTGGTTACAAATCTTCATCCTGTCGACTACACCTTCCCATACCCATCCAATCGTTGCGCTAACAAACGCCAGCTGCTCTTCAACAGCATTGCCCCTTCCCGTTTTTTTTTGTTTTGCACAGTTGAATGATTTGTTGAGTTTGGGTCAGCATCGTATCCGGAAACTTATGGCCGTATCTTCGACTGGGTAATTAACGTTTTTTCTTTCTTTCGTTTTTTTCTTGTAAGAAAAAAAAGAGAATGATATTGGGACACCGAAAATGGGAGACTGTGTGCTGGACCTGTGTTGTCGAAGTGGGGATTTAGCATTTCTCTTGTCTGAAAAAGTTGGCTCCAATGGCGGCAAGGTTCCTTTTTGAATTTGTGCTTGAATCATCACATTGCGTGAGTGTAGCAATGGAAAGTAATCTCTTGTCAAGATTTGCAGGTGAGTAATCTTGATTTCTCAAAGGAGCAGCTGTTTATGGCTTCGTCCCGGCAACATTTGCTTGCAAAGGCTTACTGCAAGAGCATCGAGTGAGCATTGGTAAAAGATTTTTTTCGCATCTAGTGATTTTAACATTTTGGATAACCTGATTTTCATTGCATTGATTGATCACAGGTGGGTTGAGGGCGAGGCAACTGATGTGCCCTTCCCAGATTGTTACTTTGATGCTATTCCCATACGTTATGGGTTTCGAAAATGCGGTGGATAAGCGGAAGGCCTTGCAGGAGATGTTTAGAGTACTGAGACCAGGTCCTATCTTCTTCCCTCTTATTTGAATTAACAAATCGTGACATTTCTCACCCTTGTGTTGATATACAAGTTCTAAAGCATCAGTCCTTGATTTTAATTGCAAAATGAAGAGTGCTTTTCTGTCTTTTTTTTTTCTCTCCATGTTTGTCGATATAATGTGCTTGGACTCAGAGGAATGAAATCCGATCCTTAGCAACGAATGCTTTTGCATTAATAATTGTCCTTTTATCTATGATGATTGATAACTGTAGGCGGAAGAACTTGCTCTGGAAATAGGATTTTGTACTACCAAACAGTATGAGATTAGTGGAGGCCTAATGGGGAATGTAGTAGCCACACGCTAGATGAGGTTGGTTCTCAGTTTTTAACAGCATGTTTTCAAAGTTCTTGTTTGGGAAGGACATATTATATATAGGGGTTGATGATTTTTATGTTTAGAATGTTTACTGCAACTCAGGCATTACAAATGATAAGCTAAAAGCCACAAACAATCTGGCTCCATGGATGATGAATTTCCATTGTATTATTTTTCGACGGGCGCTTCCTGCCCAAGAGCATCCTTGATGGAAGAGGAAATGCATGTCAACCCCTCAATCAAGAAGTTTGTATTCTTACATGATTTTTATTTTCAAAAAGATCTTAAAACTTGTAATTCTAGTTTCCTCAGCTAGATTTGTTTATTTAATCCTACAAAATTTTCTAAATCAGTCTGTAAAACTTTACACTGTCATGCACTCTTGTCCAACTCCATGATGATATAGGAATTGGCATTACTGCACTCAATCTCATCTTTACAACTGTATAATTTATTGACAACTTCTCATATGCCCATCATCATATTCTTTTTGCAAATGCTTCTGACACGGTGCTTGAATTAGTGGAACTGTGGCCTCAGATGTTTGGCCAGTTTCAATAAATATAAGCAGTATGGTGCACTGTTCCTTTGTGAAATCTACCTTTCATCCGTCTTGAGGTTATCTTGGGTGGAAGGAACTATTTTCAATGGTGGCAATTGATGCTGAAGTACCAGAATTAAGGGGGTAACATGGGTCCTCGCATATGTCATTGAGTTCCATGGTCATTTCGTCTATGAAAGGGGGATTAGAGGGCCGAGGGAGATGTTCCTCAGTTGTTAGCATTTGTAGAGCCTTTGACATTGTTGGTCGAAGTGATGGGATTTCTTGGGTGCACAGAAGGCCCACATGCACTGCTCTCTTAACATCATTCATAACATTGTTATCATGGTGGTTATGCAGCATCAGATTTGGGTCATAAAGCTCCTCCACAGTTTCTGCCTGGAATTTTTTCCACGTCTGTTTTCTCCAACAAAAGAGAGGATTTATGGATAAGTTAAAAGACCGGCCTTTCTTAAATACTTTTAAATTAAAGACAACAAGGAAGTTTTATGGAAAGCATCTGAAACTTACTAGTATGACTAGACTCTCCGTGTATTCTGAGTTTTTGCTCCTGTTATTCTGCCTTCCTGTAACAATCTCCAACAAAAGCACCCCAAAGCCGTAGACATCTACCTTTTCTGTTAACTGACCATGGGCTAGGTATTCCGGAGCCATGTAACCTCTGCAAATTATTTGAATTCATTGCTTGTTCGAATATTCAAGGACTTTAATTTGCATTTAAAGTACTGCAAGATTTCTGGGCCAGCTAATTGTCTTTCGAGCACTTTGGAAATATCTGAAAGAGAGATACTTACAATGTTCCTGCAATGGCTGTGCTGATGTGACTCTTATCATCTTGGAAAGACCTGGCTAACCCAAAATCAGCAATTTTAGCGCGAAGCCTTGAATCTAACAATATATTGCTGGCCTTTATATCTCTGTGAATGATTCTGATACTGGAGTTCATATGAAGGTAGGCTAAACCTTCTGCAGTGCCAGTAATTATCTCATATCTCTTCTCCCAGGTCAGCTCCTTGCCTTTGTTCTGATCTGCCACATTTAGATATGCAAAACACCATCAAGTTCCATTTCAGTCAGCATTCCAACTCCGACACAGACTTAAAACAGCGACAATATCAGCAATGCAGTAAGGCAAGTATTCTTTGTTGGTACTCTATTGATAGCATTTTTGCAATATCAGAATTAAGGTTTAAATGTAGATTTATAGCATTTACCGAAGATGAAACGATCGAGACTCCTGTTAGGCAGGAATTCATAGACGAGAAGGCTTTCAGGTCCAGAACAACTGCACCCCAACAACCTGACCAGATTTTTGTGTTCCACACTACTTATCATGTTTACTTCATTGTAGAAATCCGCAGCTCTATGTCTGTTGTTAAAGAAGAGCCTCTTCACTGCAATCTCCCTTCCATCAGGTAAAGCTCCCTGCAATGAACAAATAAAACTTAAGACAAACCCTGGTATAATTTAGTTCTTAGAAGAATTTGATTGGTACTAACATATCATAATGAAACTAGTAGAGAACAACCTTGTAAACAGATCCAAATCCTCCTTGTCCAAGCTTGTTGGTGTCGTCAAAAGATCCAGTAGCCTTCTCTAGTGTCGAGTACTTGAAGTTCAAGCTACTGTCATTGAGGGTTCTGGCCAACTTTTGAGCCTCATTAGAACCTGTAAGATGAAGACACAAGCATCCCAGAAGTCAAGGAAAATGTCAAAGATAACCAATACAGTTATAAGTTGTCAGATTATGAGCGTTATATATTTTCCGAAGCAGATAACACAAGCTAAGGAAGTTTGTTACCTCTTCTTTTCTTCATTATATATCTGCGTTTCCATATATAAACTCCTATAGATACTCCAAGTCCTAAAACCACCAGAGAGCTGATAACTGAAACAACTATTATTACAATGCTCCCTGCAGTTCATTCATCCAGATGCATGAATCACGAGGCCAAGTTTATTAGTGTATGAACTTCAAATATATACATGAACCGCATTCAGTCATAGCAACTTTGCAATACAAGAGAATGCAATTCCTTTACCTCTGGAACTTCCATTCCCAAGTTCGTCGTTGAGAAAATCTATATCCGAGTACCTCATGAAACACCCAGTATATAGTGCTCTGCCCTCCGACCAAGGCAAACATCCCAATATAGATGCAGTGGCATTCTCCAAGCATGCCCTGCAAGAGCTTGCATTTAATGTCTTCCAGCAATTAGCTAACACATAAGCTGACTCATTTGTGCCCGGAACTGTGAGCTGTACCCGTGCATAACCTTGATTATTTGATGCGCTAGTGACTGCTTGTGAGACAGCCTGCCTTGTCGATTCCGCAAAGGTTGAACTCTTACGCGTTGTATTTCCACAAACAGCATTATCTCCAGGTCCTAGATATTCTTCATAGAAACTATAATTCTCAGCTCGCATGAAGCAACCATCAAGGTAAATGCGACCCCCATTATAAGGATAGCATTGTGGAAGAACCGTACGTGCCTCGGCGTAGCATAGCACACAGTCAAGTAACGACAGGTCCCCATAGCATTGGGCAAGGCCATAGTTAATGTCAGGTCCAGAGCCTGAAACTGCAACTCCAAAGCCTGACGCACGCATCTGGTCACTGATGTTTCCCATTGTGGCTACAAAATTTGGCACGAAGATAGTTGCGTTGTGCTCCAGTTGGCGTCCACACATAACTTGGACCGTCTGGGATCTAGGATCTCCGACCACCACCCGTTCACGCAACAAAACATACCCAAAAAAGCAGAAGAAAATACTTTGGTAAGGGATCGATTGGTTTGCTTTTGTCATCTTTGGCTTCGATTATAGGATTGGCTGTGCAAGGTGGATCAGGTCGTTAGAAAATCTCAAGTCATGACTAAGATCGAAAAGGGTTAGCACGTCGAGAGTAATGAAAACACAACAAAGACCAGAACTGTCAAAACTATGGATTGAGTAACCACTCGAGAAAGGGAAATGGGCTGGGCATAAATAAAGCGTGGAGTTGTTGCCGGCTTTTTATTTGTGGCACACTCGAACAGATTGCAGATCATGGGTTCCTTCATTTTTCAAGTCAAAAAAAGTAGGTACTCTTTTGGTGCCAAGCAGCCCAGATGGAGTTTCCTGATTTCACACCTGTTTTTCTTCACCATTTTCACACGATATATCTCACAAAGAAGGAAACAAGATGAAAAGAAAAAAACCACCTCAGCCGTAAGTATGCGTGTTGGGCAAGATCCAATGGTACTAGAAACCCGATGCTCATCTTGATTAAAGAAGAATTTGCCGTCAAATTCTTAAATGATCCAGAAGCAGCGTAGGGCATTAATTATCCAAAAAGGCAATGGACCACTCCTGCACCCCAAGGCCAGCCCCACCCTCTCTTGGATCGCATCCATCCTCTTAAATTTTTTAGCAAGACGTTAAGACGGTGACAGCTAGGCTACGCCTATCCCAGGCCTATACAAAACTACTGAAAAAACCTCGAACACGTGGTTGAGTAGTTTGTCTGTCTATTTTTTGGTGAGAGGAACAGAGAAAAAACATAAAAATGTCCCTGATTACACGATTCTGATCCAATATTCCAGCTTCGACAGCTATGTTGGGCAGCCAAATCAAAGTAAAAAGAACTGAAAGAAGAAACGACTACCTTTCTTACAAAAAAATAAAATAAAATGATTCATGTTAATATTGTTTTTCTTGATCATACTAGACTAGCAGGGTGAGATGAGTTTCTAATTAAATTAAGCTTCCTTCCTAGCTACCTCTGCAACGTCAAGTTTTTTTTTCTTTTGTTTTTAAAGAATTATTAGTCTATCAAAGAAAATAAAAGATAAAAAGACAAGAAATTGTATATATAGATTTGCATGCATACATACATACCTTAATTAGTGTTGTGTAGAGTAGCTGAACTGAGAGATCTTGAGCAATAATGGAGAAAGTGTTGGCTTTATCTGTTTCTTACTTTACAACTGAAGAAGATGAAGAAGAAGAAGAATATTATTATCATCTGAGTAGTTGAATACAAGATTGCTAAGCGCTCAAGTCAAAGTGAAGATACAAACGACACCAATCTCTCTCTCTATCTCTCTAAAAATTCAAAAGGGAAGGAAGAATAGTAGGAAGGGAGAAGGAGACCGAAAGTCGTTTCAAAAACCAACAAAAAATATGGCAGAAACGCGGTTCTACACTCTTCAACTCTGTCCTTTGACGGTAAGTAATCCAATATAAATTTCAGCCCTTTTTTTTATCTCAATTTGGCAACTTGAGCTCTACATTCATAATCTGATCAATTGAGCCCAGATGGATTCAAATGTTACTCGATTTCAAAGCAATTGATACCCGCCATAAAAAGCATGGCAAATCATTTCCCTTTCAATTATAGTCTAATGGCAATGAGAGCAGTGTTTTCAGGAGTATATATATTCTTACCAGAGAATGGTTTTGGAAGACAATAATATGTATGGATCGAAGTGCCTTGCTGGATGAATGGATACATAGGAAGGCACTACTTGTCTTGTCATCCATGAGAGCCTAGAAAG
>Ga0307511_10008876_pt1 | contig 10035 bp, 10 predicted proteins | sample 13_EM_MG_FD_200266 | JGI IMG/M metagenome (GOLD analysis project Ga0307511, IMG submission 200266) | Populus trichocarpa ectomycorrhiza microbial communities from riparian zone in the Pacific Northwest, United States - 13_EM | ecosystem: Host-associated > Plants > Roots > Unclassified | place... | reverse complement strand
AGTGGAGGAGAAAATTTGTATAAACCATGGAATTTTTATTTTTTTTTGGTTTAGGGAAATGGACCGACCTTAATACATAAATTGCTTTTCCTGTATTTGAATTAAGTTTTTAAATTCTGTTTAAAAATGTGATCGAGATTGTATTTTAAAATATTATTTGACACTAAAAAAATTTCAAATGAAACCTTAAATGTATAATTGTATATAGTTAACTATGTTTAAATTTTTAATATCCTACCAACCGCGTGTTACGGTTGTCATGCTGACAAGCCAAAGCATAAAGGAAAAGGTTTCTGTTGATCCCATGATAGATGTCATTACTCTGCTTCAAGGTGATGAATGGAAGCATGGGTCCATCAATGGCTTCGGGAGGTAAGAAAACCTTAAATTCAAGTGCCTTTCTGGTCACCCGTCGAGCAAAGACACGGTCACCTTGAGGAATCGGGAACTTTCGTATTCATTTCATAGCAGGAAGAAGAAAGTGTATGAGACGACTTCAACTATTGCACCCCACTCAATTTTGCCCAATCTACGAACTGCATACCACCATAAATATTGTTGGCAAATCGCACACCAACAGTGAAAGCCATGGCAACAGGTGGGACCTGTTTTGCCACAGGTGATGCTTCAACCAGGTGCTCCAGTCCATTAATAATTTGGTAGCGAGTGTTGGAAGATAAAGCAAGAAACACACCTGACAAGGCAAAAACCATAAACAGCAAGGCATCGATGGATAATTAAAAAGAAGAAGAAGAAGAATCATATAAATATATCATCAAAATACCGATGGGAGAACAAAAGGTCTAGCCAGAATAAAATTGAAAGCAAATTACTTACGTAATCCTAATGAATAAATGAAATTACTGCTGCAAAAGAGACTAAAAATGAAATGGAATTTTAAATGTTGCAGTATCGACTAAAACCTCAGTTCAGCTAGTTCGGAAACCAATAGCAAAAATAGACTGGCCAAGAAAGTTTGCACTGATAAGTTGCCATTGTTACCGAAATAGAAACCAGAAGTTGGAAAAAATTATATATAAACATACCCCAAAGAACCGCACTTTGCACAAGAGGTGGAACAGGAATGTCCTCATCTGATTTCTTTATGCTTCTGATGATAGAGAAAAACAAAACAAAGCAATTAGCACTTCATCTCCAAAAGAACAAATATCGCCTTTAGTAAAAAAACCACCACTGTCATAGAACGTTGTATTTTTTAGCAAGACAAATAAAAATAGAACTCTTATGCAGCTTCAGCTGCTTAAAGAAAACAAGTAGAAGGTTTTTTTTTTTTACAAGTAGAAGATAGAGCAGGTAAACACAAACACAATGGTATCGTTTTCAATACAAATTTCTCAGATATATATTTCCCAGCTGCAACAGGGGCATGTTACTCAGTAGATTTTCCTCTAATATGGGAAACCATGCACTCTTATTGTTTAATTTCCCTAGTATACTCAGTAGACAAAACAGAATAATATACAGTTCAATTGTTAATGAAAAATAAATATGAGAGAAACTAATGCTTAATGGCCCATTTGCCAGACCAACTGCAGAGTACAACTGGCAATCTTAAGGCAACCCAAACATCTTGAAATAGAGAGAGTAACATCTTTATGAATATAAATCAAACTTCAATAGAAAAACAGAACCAGCCAAATTGCTTAATATGGCATTCTTAAATGATTTAGAAGTCAGAACTCAAGGATACATTTTGTATAAGAAAAAAGACTCAAGGATACATTCATAACATCACAACGCACATTCATCCAGGAACAACAATGAAATAGAATGAGAGAGAAATCATGAAGATAAAAGGAGTACCGTTTGGCAGTCATTATTAGATTAGCAATGCCTTGGCCAATAAGTCCACACCCAAACCCAACTGAACCATATAACACACCCTGAATACAGAATTTTTCAATAAAGTACATCAGAAGCAGAAGAAAGTAATAGTGAAGGTACCACTAGAAGCATAGAAAACCAAGGACTGAATATGAAACATGCATTCGAACACAGTTCCTAAAACAAGAGTTGTGAAATAAGATACCAATAACAACTAAAATGCACCCTCCCTTTGGGTTGTCAGTTTTGAGGATTTCTGAACATGCAGCTATATTTGAATCACATGTGGTACCTTGTAAAAGTAGGTAGCAGTGCGCTGTTTCACAGAGAATTTGCATCCTGGCCTTTCAGCTTCAAAAACACTGCAAAAAAAAAAAAAAAGAGGCTTTGTGAATGAGAATCTGCAATAAGAGAATGTGAATGGAAAAGGGAATCAACATGGTACCCTTGAATGGAAATGCTTCTCATTGCATTTATATAGTAACAGTTACTTTAATTTTGTATCAAGTGGTCAAATGCAACTCTCCAGGTGCTATATGAATTCCTGCATACATTGTTATTGAAGTAAACATTCAAGAAGGTCAAATCCTACGATAGCTGCTAAATGAAGACCTAAAGGTCACCATCAAGTTCTCGTCCAGCCAAAGTGGCATGGCCAATAAAGCCCTATATGAATTTTACTAGCAAATGACCATTTCCCTCACTAGTCGAGCAGCACGGCAAGGTTCTAACCAATGAAGTTGAGTTTATAAAAATGGCTAAAGTATCTCAGCTGATTAGAGCATTAAAAAAAAAACCATTTCAATATTCTAGGCAATATGGCGCCTAAAGTTCAAATCATAAAGCAACACTACTCAAGTTTAATATTCAAGGGAGAAGATATAACCTGCTAGGAAGAGCCGCACATGCCTGCTGTATGCTCCCAAACAACCCACCTGAAACAGCCGGCTTCCCAATACGAGCATAAGGAGCTAACAATCCAACCAAAGCAAAGTCAACCACAATCCCAACCAAAAGATCCGCCGCATACAACTCAAACTCTGACCAGAAATCCTTTCCCCTCTTCTGGACCTCCGCAAACGTTGCACAACACGAATCGATAACTATCTGCAACACACATCATCAACAAGAATATTAATTTCAATGCAAAATATGAATACTTCAAATTCAAATAACCCGGCATATACGATTCTCTCTTTTTTCTATATATATATATATAAAAGATTACCAGAAACAAACCTCTGTTCCAACTTTGAAAAGAAAAGAAGGATCAGCCAGCATTCGATTACGCAGCATAGTACAGTACTTCATTAAAAAACCTAGTGGCCAAGCTGATCCCTGCAATAACAGATTTACAATACCAACAAAATCAAACAAATATTATATTTTTTCTATTAAATTTTAAAACAAAAATCAATAACTTTATAAAATCATTAAAAAAAAGACCTGGAAATCGAGGTAACGAAAGAGAAACATTTTGCGAATCCCGGTAGATTTAGCAGCTTCCATCATATCAGCAGGAAGCTCAACTCCACGTGCCTCTATTTCCTTCATTACTTCCTCGAATTTCATTATCGGTCCAAACTCCTTCTCCTCCTCACTATCACCACCGTCTCCTCCACCTCCTCCTCCTCCTCCACCACCACTACCAGAAGAACCTCCACTATCACCTCCACAACCATTATCGCCGCCATCAGTTCTCAACTCAGAAGCAATATCCAAAACCCCGGGATCATCGTTCAAATTACCGTTAGTAACGGTACCGGAGGTAGAATCAGAAAAGGAGCATTTAACAGAGTGAGTGGTATTGTTGAAAGAGCAGACTAATTTTATTGGATGAGAATGGAAATCGTTGCAGTGGTTTTTGACGGAACTGAAAATCTTGACGGTGAGATTGGTGATCGGAGCGACGTCTTTGGAAGCAAAGGAGTTGGAGAGAGGGGAGAGTTTACAGTACAGCGAAGAAACTGACATTATTTTTTTCTTATCGAAAAATGAATTTTTTAAGTAATACTATTAAATAGAGCTTAGTTATTGTTGTCTCGACGGAGACAAGTGATTTTTGACTCCGATTTGATCTGTGGTTGTCCGGCGAGTCAAAAAGGCAAAGTCTGTCGTCTGTTTGGTTTTTATTTTGTAGTATGTTGGGACTTAAAGGAGGAGTTACTAGGTTTAGGAGTTCGGGTGAAGTGTCGAGTGAGAACACTGGTTTGGGGGATTGGATGCGGTCGAGAGCACAGAGATTGGAGAGGATGTTTTGGGGAAAGTCCCTTGATTATGTAGATTATCACGATTAAGTACTCAAACAATGTTTGTTTAATCAATTGAGTCATCAAAAGTTTAGTCTCAAGTTTTTTTTTTTTTCCATCAATTTTATTGTAGAAAAAGATCCAAAATGTTTTTCATCAAATTTCGAAACGTCGCCTGAGAGATTCGAACTCTCGCGGGGAAACCCCATGTACTTAGCAGGCACACGCCTTAACCACTCGGCCAAAGCGACGTTGATGGAAGAAACATACAAAGTTATTAATTGAAAACATAAATAATTCTTGAAGTTTCTTTCCTCTCGCCCTGAAGTATCTTTCTTCCTTCTGGAATTAATTTTATCATTTCCAGGTCTCCTTGAAGTGTTTTTGGGCCATTCATCTTTTCTTGATTCATGGCACGTTTTGAGGATAGCTGAGCACTCCCCTGGCTTATTCTTTTGCAACAGTACTCCACTTCAGGCATATAAGTTTCTTAGGATCCTGAATCTTAGCTACATTTTGCCTTCATGGGCATGAAAATTGGCACCCTAACAAGACTAGCTTCGCGCCAAAACCCATAAAGGTTCCATCAACGTAACATCTCGAACACCCCATTAGGATGTTAGAAGCAAATCCAAAAAATGCTGCTTGCTTTGCTCGTTTTCACCTGTATCTTCAAAAAGAATGCCGAAAGGCTTTGCAGACAAATTCCACATGCATTAGACTTAGTTCTGTTTTTCCCCTAATGCAACCGGAGGCTTTAGAACTGCAAGCCTTAGGTTCCAGGAAGAAAACTGCAGCTTATATTAGTTGATGTATACTACGCATTTTAGAGAGCCGAATCATCGTCAAAATTATCCAATGCGTAGACTTGAAAACATACAAATTGGAACATCAAACATAAAGAATACAGAAATTAGTCAGACTGAGATGGAAGTTCAAACATGCAACATGAGTTTTATGATATATTTCCAACGTTTGGCAATCTTAAAAAACAATTCACAGAGCTATACACGTATGGGCCGTAAAAGGGTGCCAGAAAAACCACAAACAAAAAGTAACTACACTTTTCCTCTATGATAAATACATGATGTATGACAGCTCCATTCTAAATCTGGAGTAACATTTCTCTACGAGTCCAGATTTGGATTGGAGCATATTGCTTTTAAAAAGCACTATAGGACTTTCCATAATCCTGTGGTTCGAGAAGTCTAATAGATTTCCCTTTCCAGATGGTCAGATATTTTCGAAAGAAGTACACTTCAACGAGGATGAGGAGAAATTGCATTCCATTTTCCATACAATTTGAAACCAATTCTGTGATACGAAACTGTGATCCTCTTTGCCCTGACTTGTAGAACTAGCACACCTTCTATGCATCAAATCAGTCTTCAGTGTCCTTGTGTTACTCTCAAAACAAAGAGAAACTCTTCCGGTGCCTCGAATGGTGGGAGCGGCGTGCTTGTTCAACAGATGCTCTGGGAGTGGGTCCAGCACTGTCAACAGGATCAGGCTGGGCATCTGTGGATCGTGGGATAAGCTTGCACCCAATTTTCCTGGCAACCAAGCGAGGGGAACTAAGAGAGCTATGTGATTTGGTCACTTTCTTCATCTCCTGTTTTATTTTATTAAATTCTTCTTCAAGTTCCCCAACTCTAGACCTCATACTTTCCATATCTCCCTTTAAAACCTGGTTCTCTCGCACAACTGTTATCCACCCATCTCTCTGCACAATCTGGCCTGCCATTTCACTAGGAACGGTCATTGGACCAGCAGGGGCACTTTCAGTGTCCAAGACATTTAGACAGCCAGCAAGGGCAGTTCTCAATTGCATCTGCTCAAAGAACAAGACTTGAAGAACCACTCTAAGCGGTAACCTTGCATTCTGGGAAGCATGGGCACAGGCATCAATGGAGAGCTTCTGGTAGTCAATGGTGTTGCAAAGTTCTTCCTTCTCCTTCTCTGATAGCCAAGGGTGTGCCTGCAAAATGCCACAAGTAATCAGAATCCTTCTAAACTAAGAAGGTTGTATTTCAGAAGCAAATCCAATAATTTCAAACCTTGAAGTATATATCTAGTGCTCTGTAAAGCCCGTCATGCAATGGCCTTGAAGATTCCGGAAGGGCCTCTGCAAGAAAGCGTATCTTTCTAGGTTTCAAATTTACATCAGAAGCAACCTCTGCGATGTAGTTATCTATCAGTTTTGCAACCTTTCTTAGTGGTTCAGATGCTGGAGATGTTTCTGGGTCCAATGATGGTGGAGAAAATGACGTGGTCCTTGATTCTGAAGACATGAAATGATGAATGATCCTTTCTACGCAGTCAACATCATACAAAGTATCAGAATCTGAATACGCAGGAATAAGAAGACTATCTAGGGTCGCCACTTCCAGTTGCATCCCTATTCTCCTCTCTAAAGAGTCCTTGCACATTTGACTGACACCCAGTATCAGTGCCACTCGAAGAAGTCCCAATAAAAAACAGCAAAAGGATTTCCCCTTCTTCTCTGGGAGAAGTTTCTCGATGGTTTCTATCAAAACCTTTTGATCAACAACAGCAGGTGTCAAGCTAAAACTGGCAACTGTTCTAGTTTTCCCACTTTGTCCACTCTTCCACCTGCCCAGGCCCGGTAAGTACTTCCTGCCATAATACATAATTGCACCCACAAGAATTTCAGGTCTTATGCCTCTGGTTTCCATTGTATTTATCAATCTTTCAAACAAACCTACACTAAGGTATGAGATGTCCTCAAACCACCAGTCAGATTCTGCGCTTCGGATTCTTGCCCCGGTGTTTATACCATTCCACAGGATGCTACCACCAGGGCTCTGTAAGCTACCATACATCATCATGGGCCATCCAAACAAACTAGGATCTGTGCATACCATCATGGATAGAGCACTCAAACATTTTCTTATAATCTGGAGCTTTTCAGCCCTTGCAATAACAGGATCAGAACTTTGAAGAGCCAATATACAGTCTTTCCAGTTGTGAAGTACATTCTTGTGGAAGAAGTTCTCAGACTTGGAAAGCAAATTATCTTCTCCATACTCATCCATCATTTGAAGATAGTCTGCTGCGCAATACACCATTACTATGTTTCTAGGTGTCAATTCCATCCGTAAGCCATAGCAAAACTTTACTGCAATCAAGAAAGTGTCTGGACCACCAGGGAATTCCTCTAATACTGTGACGAGTGCCTTTTCAGAGGATTCTTCACATATTCGTGCTATCTTCCCACATTTTGACACCAATGGAAACTGGACAATAAGATGTTATCAATATTTCCAAAATCCAATTTGACTAATACCATCAGCTCCCCATTAAGAAAGTCTTTGCACAAATAAGTAATACAGTACCATTTGATCAAGTCAAGCATAGAAAGCACTAGATGATTTGGTAAGATATTAAAATTCATACCAGGTGCGGTGAAAAATGCTGTCATTTTATTTTTTCAAGAAAAATCAAACCAGATGTTTAAAAAGATGTAAACTAAACCTTCAAGTTTCTTGTGCCACAATAGGCACTCTGTTCACAGGTTAAAGTATTAGCTAGCAGATTTTCTGCATCCTGAAGCAATATAAATGGTTTTGGGTTTTTTTATGAAAGGTATTTTGTTTCCTGGATGAAAAGCATATTGGAGTAAGGTCTCAAGGAAAATGATGATCCCACTAAAAGCAGGTGATTTACAATATCCAGTAATATCCCAGAAACAGCACTACACTCCTGAGCACCACCACTATAAACCATGCCAAACACTCTAATCGTGATCGGCATCAAACATATTTAGGTCAAAATTTCAACCAGGAAAAGGGTATAAACTATCCACAATTTTACATAAACCATAGATAAAGAATTCAAAAATATTAAAAGGCAGGTACACAAAACAACAAAAGCACGATGAATCAGTGACTGAAGCTCTCAACCCCTTCAAGTAGGTGAATATCAACCTACCTTATGAAGATGAAACTTTATACCATCCACAACAACAGTGATATCACTTGGCAACCCTGCATTGCAGAACCTGCAAAACCCACCAAGAAATCATATTATCAGTCAATCACACACACAATCAATTTTGTTAAAAAAAAATTCCTTTTTTCTTCAAAAGCCCGTGAATTACAATAGAAGGCATGATTTTAACAAAGGAAAAGAACTCATAATTCAAATTCCAATACATAATTCTGGTAACTACACACAATCACAGCTTTAGAACAAACCCGATGACAAATAAACTCAAACCGAACTCACCCAATACAGAAAACTGTCAAAAATCCCAAGAAAATAAATTTAAAATATGGGCATGAGAGATTAAAAGAGATATGGTGAAGAAACATACCAGCCATTACCCTCTCTGTGAAAACCAGTAACTTTCCCTGCAGGGGCCATAGCCAAGCTAAGAGAGAAACAAAGCCCCTTCTCTTTTTCTTCGCGCTGTTTTTCCTTCTCAAACAAGCAAAATCCTCAATTGGATACAAAAGAAAAGGAATTTAAGGCAAATAAGCACAGAAACAGAAACATGCTTATAATGACTTCACCTTCACGGTGTTAAAAAGGGAAAGAGAAAGAGAAAGACATGACAAAAACACAAGGGGAGAGAGGGCGAGTCAAGAGAGGTCTTAGCTTAGGGGTGTCAAATGTGGTCGTGTGGGCAACAAGAGAAACTGTGGGCCTCTTTACAGCTAAGAAAAACACATACAAGTGTAAGGTTCAAGAGTTTTGAAGTGTGTGTTAGTGTGTTCTCAATGTGAAGAATTTTGCATGCCAAGTTAACAAGAAAACCACTAACAGCATGGACCATGTAATAGGAAAAAAAAAAAGTGTGTTCTTAATTATTACGGGTTCCATGTATCAGCGTATCAATCTGAGTTATAAATTAAAAAAATCTAGAAAGATGTTTTTTAAGAACAATATTCTTAGTGTAAAAGAGAAGAAAAAAAACAAAGAGAATATGGTGGCATGGAAAAGGAATGCACAGATCACGACATGGTTGGTATAAAGAGTGGGGAGGTGAAAATGAAAACCTTTTGTAATGGAAAATGCTTGTGAGATTTGATGCGGGCAAAGGAGAGAAAACAAAGCACGAGATTCTTGGAGTTAATGGCCGGCTACTAAGGTATTTAAGAGGAACAGGAAGGACAAGCGTCATGATAAGAGGGCCAAACTATGGTTAAAAAAATGATGGTTTGTCTCGCTTTTTTTCGAACATCTTGCCTGCAATCATCATTCAAAACGCGTGCGTTTTGGACATGTCTTGGATTTGGTACCATAATTATTAAACTTGGTTAGTCTTAACGATCGAACTTTGCGTTTCGGACATGTCTTGAATTTGGTACCATAATTATTAAATTTGGTTAGTCTTAACAAATTTGGTGGTGATTGTTGTTTTTTAAAATATTTTTTTATTTAAAAATATATTAAAATAATATTTTTATTATTTTTTAAAATTTATTTTTATATCAGTATATCAAAATAATTTAAAAACATTATAAAAAATATTTTTTTTCAAAAACATATTTGTACCATAAAAACAAACAAAACCTAACATAATTTATCAAATTTGATGAGGTGAGAAATTTTATTTAAAAAAAAAAAACAAAACAACATTATTTAGATATAAAAAAAAATTAATTTAAGTTCACCTAATAACTTCATAGTTCACATCCTTTTTTTCACGCAAACTCTAGGTTAAGCCTGTATTATTTTTCTTGGGGGTGTTTTGGTTATTTTTTTCTTGTTTTTTTTTTAATGAGATTGAATTTGGGTTTTATTTTTAAATGTTAGTGTTGGGTTTTTACGGAGAGTACATGTGATTTTATTCTTTTTTTTTTTTTATCATGGGAAGTACTTAATTTAAAAGCCAGATCATTTGATACACATGATATTTTTATTTGATAGTTAAGAGAGTGGGAATAAATTATTCTTCCTTGATTTATTTTTTCTA
>Ga0307511_10008874_pt1 | contig 10036 bp, 7 predicted proteins | sample 13_EM_MG_FD_200266 | JGI IMG/M metagenome (GOLD analysis project Ga0307511, IMG submission 200266) | Populus trichocarpa ectomycorrhiza microbial communities from riparian zone in the Pacific Northwest, United States - 13_EM | ecosystem: Host-associated > Plants > Roots > Unclassified | place... | reverse complement strand
CGGGGGTCGCAGGCCAGCGCCGATGAGGGCCGGATGGCCGGGCAGCAGGCTGAACGCCGAGCCGCGGTTGTGCAGCACGATGCCTGTCTCCGGGTCGCAGATGCCGGAGCCGAAGGTCTGGTAGACGCTCTGGATCAGGGAGACGGCCAGTCCGGACGTGTCCACGGCGGTGATCGCGACGGTGTCCCCGGCGGGCCGGAAGGACGGCTCGGGCGGTCGCGCACCGGCGAGCGGAGCCGGCCGCAGCAGTCCGTCCAGGTCGACCGGCGAGGGGCCGAGCGGGTCACTCAGCAGCAAGTCCCGTGCCGCCGAGGCGTCTTGGCAGCGGGCGGCCAGCACGCCGGTGCGCTCGGGCTCGGGCAGCTTCGCCGCCGACGCGGCGGTCTCGAGTACGGCCAGCAGACTCGCCCCCTGACTCGGCGGCGGCGCGGTCCACCAGCGAGTTCCGGCCACGTCCAGCGTCAAGGGCTCGCTGTTCTCCGCCTGATGGGCCGCGAGATCGCCCGCGGTGAGCGGACTCCCGGCCCGGCGCAGCCCGTCCGCCAGGGCCTCGGCGACCGCGCCCCGGTAGAAGGACGACGGATCGTCGGCCAGCGTCCGCAGTACGGCGGCCAGTTGGGGCTGGGGGAGCGGGTCGCCTTCGTCGAGAGGCGCGCCGTCGGGGCCGGTCAGCAGTGCGGTGAGCCCGGGGTCCGCGCCGATCTGCGGGGCCCGTTCTCGTACGGCGCGCGCCAGGCCGGCCGATACGGTGGCCCCGCCCTCGGCCAGTTCGGCGGCGTCCCGCAGCGCGGCGGCCAGGGCACCGGGCGTGCCGTGGGCTTCGGCGAGCGCGGTCCAGCCCGCCACCACACCGGGCACGGTCACCGTCTGCGGCCCCTGCGCGGGCATCCGCCGGTCGGCGGCACGCAGCGCTTCGACGTCTACGGCCTGCGCGGCGGCCCCCACCGAGATCACCGCGCGCACCGAGCCACCGGGCGCGTGCACGAGGGCGATCAAGTCGCCGCCCAGGGAACACTGGTGGGGGTAGACGACGGTGAGGGCGGCGGCCGCCGCCAGCGCCGCGTCCACGGCGTTGCCGCCTCGCTCGGCCGCGCGGCGGGCCGCCGTCAGCGCCGCCGGGTGCGGTGCGGCCAGGATCAGCGGGGAGGCGGCTGTCATGCGGCGTCCCTCGGGAGGAGCACGGTGCGGGAGGGGGCGGCCTCGGCGCCCTGGAGGGGCAGGGGGAGCGAGATCATGTCGTAGACGCCGGCCGGTGTGTGCAGGAGGTCCACGACCTCGAGGATCAACACCTCGGCGGCGCACAGGAGTTGGTGGGTCTCCCAGTGGGTGGTGTAGGCGACCGCCTCGATGCTCAGGTAGTCGATGCCCGCGGTGCGGACCCCGGCCTCGATGAGGCGTTCCGCTCCGTCGGGGGCCAGCCCGACCCACTCCCGGGCCTTCCACGGGCTGCGCAGCACGCCCTCGGAGTTGCTGGTGCGCAGCAGTACGCGTTCCTCGGTGCCGAGGCCGGCCGCGTCGAGGTCGGCGGCGGTGATCTGCTCTTTCACATGGGTGAGGTCCAGCACGCGTGCTGTTCCGTTGAGGGCGGTCAGGTCGAGCCGGTCGACGGTCTTGCCGCCGTCGATGAAGTGGGCCGGAGCGTCGATGTGGGTGCCGGTGTGGGCGCCGATGCGCCAGCGGCTCACGTTCGAGGGATCGCCGGCGGTACGCGACTCGACGATCTCCACCTCGGGGCGGCGGCCCCAGTGCAGCATGCCGGGATGGATGGGAACGGACACGTCGATCGCCTTGGCGAAGTCCAGATTCATGCGGCCCTCCTATTGGATGCGGATATCATAGAAGTGGATCCAAAAATGAGCGGCTGTGGACGCCCTCGGCCGCGTGGGAAACTGCTCCACCACCGCGCACTCCCCGACCGCCCCCGAGAAGGGTTTGACCGACTCCGATGACGCCCCAGACTGACGAGAGTCCCCTCGTCGACGACATCGCGGCCCGCATCCGCGCGCGGATCATGAACGGCGAGCTGGCGATCGGCAAACCGCTGCGCCAGGCGGCGCTGGCCACCGAGTTCGGGGTCAGCCGCACACCGGTGCGCGAGGCGCTGCGCCAGCTCCAGAACGGCGGACTGATCGAGATGCAGCCGAACCGCGGTGCGGTGGTCCGGGTGCCGGCCCCCTGGGAAGTGCGCCAGGCGTACGAGGTGCGCGCCGAGCTGGAGGGCATGGCCGCCCGGCGCGCCGCCTCCCGGATCACCGAGCGCGGGCTCGCCGCGCTGCGCGAGCACAACGCCGTCCTGTGCGAGGCGGTGGCGCGGGCCGCCGGTGAGGGGACGGGGGGTGGCAGCACCGCGACCACGGCGGCGAACGACTGCTTCCACACGGTCATCTGCGAAGCGGCCGACAACCCTTGGCTGACCCGGATGATCGACCGGATCAACGAGAGCTTCCCGCGCAACGTGTCCTCGCTCGCCCTCGCCGGCGACGAACGCCACCGGCAGCTCAACATCCGTGAACACGAGGCCGTGATCGAGGCGTTGGCCGCGCATGACGCCGACCGCGCCGACGCGTTGATGCGCGAGCACGTCATCAGTTCCGGCGAGCATCTGACGGCCTGGTACGAGCGCCGGTCCCAGACGGTGTTCCACGGCTGAGCGTGCCCTGTCGGGACCGGGGCGGCCAGAGCGACTGGGGCGGCGCCTCATGAGGTCCCGCCGGGAAACAGCCGGGCCGGCGACAGAAAGTCCAGGTCCGGGCGGGCGATCCCGCACACGAGGTCGGCCAGCGCCTCGCCGATCGCCGGTCCGAACTTGAACCCGTGCCCCGAACACGCCGACGCCACCAGCACCTGCGGTACGCCCGGCACCTCGCCGACGATGAAGCGCCGGTCGGCGGTCATCGTGTAGAGGCACGTCAGGCTCTCGGTCACCGGCCCGGCGCCGGGCAGCACCTGGGCCACCGCCTCGGCGAGCAGGGCGAGTTCGGCATCGGTCGCCTCGGGGCGGGCCGCCTGCGGATCCCACGGCGGACCGCTGTCCAACCCTGCCTTGAGGCCGCGGCCGTCGGTCGCGGGGAACCCGTAGAGCAGACCCTGCGGCAGATCGACGGAGAAGCTGCCGAGGCCTGAAGAGCCGAGCGGGCCGACGGGGTCGGCCGCGAAATAGGCGTTGACGATGCGAGTGACCGTCAGATGCACTGCGAGGGACGGGACTTGGGCCGCCGTCCAGGGACCTGTGCACAGCACCAGGCGCCGGGTGCGCAGGACGGCCCTGCCGGTGCGGACCACCACGTTGTCGCCGTCCGGTTCCCAGCCGAGGACGCGGGCGTGGTCGTGAATGTGCGCTCCGGCCCGTTCGGCCAGGGTCAGTTGGGCGCGGAGCGTCTCCCGCGCGTCGATGATTCCGGCGCGCGGGTCGTGCACGGCGTTGAATCCCGTGGGCAGCCGCAGTCCCGGGAAGATCCGTGCCGCCTCCTCGCCGTCGACCTGTCGGCAGCCCGGGCCGCGCAGCGGATCGGGGCGGTCCTGCGGCGCCGCGTACAACCCGCCGGTGATGTCGAGCAGTTGGGCCTTCGAGGCGCCTTCCAGTTCCGTCCAGGCCCGGTAGGCGGTGTCGACCAGGGCGTCCCAGTCGGGGTGCGGGTAGGCGCGGCGGATCATCCGGGTCTCCCCGTGCGAGGAGCCCAAGTCGTGCCCCAGGCCGTACTGTTCGAGCCCGAGCACGTCGAGTCCGCGCGCGGCCAGGTGACGCAGGGCGGCACTGCCGTGGACGCCGAGGCCGACGACGATGGCGTCGTGGGTGTGGTGGGGGGTGCGTGGCGCTGCGGGCGTTGGTGCGGGCTTTGCGTTGCCGTTGCCCGGTACCCGGTCCGGCGAGTTCGTGAGTGCGGGTGTGACGGGGGACGGGGTGGGCGGTGCGGTGCCGGTGCCGAGGGCCGTGGCCCGTGCGGCGGCGGGCGCAGCCGTCGTTGGGCCGTTGCTCGGCGCTCGGACCGGCGATGGTGTGGGCACTGACGCGTCGACGTTCGCCGCCGGGCCCGGACCCGGGAGCGTGGCCCGAGGCGTCGAGAGCGGCGGGGCGGGCATCAAGGCGTCGGCCTCCGGCCCCGCGTTGCCTCGCCGTGCCTCTCCCGCCTCCGGCCCCGAAATACCCCGCCGTGCGTCGCCTGCCTCTGCCCCCGCGTTGCGCCGCCCCGCGTCTCCCACCCCCCGCTCGCGCCGACCCGCGTCGTCCCTCGTACCGCGCCCCTGCAAGCAGACGATCTCGCGCACCGCCTCCACCAGGGCGTCCAGATCGTCCTCGTCGTTGTAGACGTGGACGGACGCGCGGATCACCTTGGTCAGGCCCCGGTGGTCCATGTCCCAGCGGCCGTGTCCCGCCGGTACGGCGATCAAGTGGACGCGGCGGTAGGCGAGTTGGCGCTGGACGTCCGAGGCGTCCAGTCCGTCGACCACGAAGGTGACGATGGCGCCGCCCGCGGCCGGCGGGTCGGTGACGTGGACGCCCGGCAGCGCGGAGAGGCGTTCGCGCAGCGAGGTGGCGAGGGCTGCCAGGTGTCGGGCGACGGTGTCCACGCCGAGCGCGCCGAGGTCGGTCAGCGCGGCGCCGAGGCCGAGGCGCAGGGCGTGTGCGGCTTCCCAGAGTTCGAAGCGCTTGGCGTCCGGCACCAGTTCCCAGCTGCGCTCGGCGGTCCACCGGGCGCCCCGGACATCGGGTGCCTCGGGGGCGAGCCGGTCCAGGAGCGGACGCCGGACCGCGAGCAGCCCGGTGCCGCGTGGGCCGCGCAGGAACTTGCGGCCGGTGCCGATGAGCAGGTCGCAGCCGATGGTACCCATGTCCACCGGCAACTGGCCGAGCGACTGGGTCGCGTCCAGGAGGAACGGCACGCCGTGGGCACCGGCCAACGCGCCGATCGCGGCGGCGGGTTCGACCAGTCCCGAGGAGGTCGGCACATGGGCGGCCGTCACCAGGGACGCGGGCCCGGCTCGCAGTGCCGCCTCCAGAGCCTCCAAGTCCACCGCCCCGTCAGGCGCGTTGGGCAGCAGCTCGACCTGGACACCGTGGTCGCGTTCGACCGACAGCAGGTGCAGCGCGCTGCTGACGTAACTGGAGCGGGCCGCCAACACCCGGTCCCCGGGGCGCAGTCGCAGCGCCGACACGGCACGCTGCCAGCCGGCCGTCGCGCTCTCGACGAGGGCGACCTCCTCCAGCCGGGCGCCGAGGAGTTCGGCGGTACGCGCGTAGACGGCCTCCAGGGCGGGAGCCGCGTGCTTCGCGGCCTCGTAGCCGCCGGACAGGCTCTCCGCGCGGAGGTGGTCGATGACCGCCTCGACGGTGCCGTTGGCGAGCAGGGCCGCACCGGCCGAGTTGAAGTGGTGGCCGGTGAACGAGCCCGGTGTGCGGGCGCGTTCGGCCGCGACGTTCAGGGTGCGTGGGGGTGGGGGACTCGGGGGCGAAGCGGCCGTACCGGCCGTGACGGGCGCGCTCACAGGGCGATCGTCACGCTCTTGAGCTCGGTGAACCCGTCGACGGCGGCGTCGCCGAGGTCCCTGCCGAGGCCGGACTGCTTCATCCCGCCGAAGGCCACGGCGGGGTCGAACTCGTTGTACGTGTTGATCCACACGGTCCCGGCCTCCAGCGCGGCGGCGGTGCGATGGGCGCGGGCCAGACTGCCGGTCCACACCCCGGCGGCGAGCCCGTACTCGCTGTCGTTGGCCAGGGCGATCGCCTCCTCCTCGGTGTCGAAGGGCAGGATGGTGGCGACCGGGCCGAAGATCTCCTCCCGGGCGATGCGCATGTCGGGGGTCACGTCGGTGAACACCGTCGGCGGCACGAACCACCCCGGCCCGGGCAGCGGTTCACCGCCCACGGCCACCTCGGCGCCCTCGGCGCGGCCCAGTTCGACGTAACCGGTGACCCGGTCGTACTGCTCCTGCGAGACCAGCGGACCGATGTTGATGCCACCGGTCAGACCCGGACCGATCCGCAGCGCCTCCACGGCCGGCACCAGCCGGTTCAGGAACTCCTTGACGATTCCGCGCTCCACCAGCAGCCTGCTGCCCGCCGTGCACATCTGCCCGGAGTGCCCGAACACCGCGCGCACGGCGTTCGGCACGGCCAGGTCGAGATCCGCGTCGGCGAAGACGATGTTGGGGGACTTGCCGCCCAGTTCGAGCGTGAGCCGCTTCAACGACGGTGCCGCCGCGGCCATGATGTGCCGCCCGACCTCCGTCGACCCGGTGAAGGACACTTTGGCCACGCCGGGATGGGCGACCAGTTCCGCGCCCGTACGACCGTCACCGGTCAGCACGTTGACCACACCCTCGGGCACGCCCGCCTCCAGGCAGAGCGCCGCCAGCCGCAGCGCGGTGAGCGGGGTCTGCTCGGCCGGCTTGACGACGACCGTGCAGCCGGCGGCCAGGGCCGGGGCGAGCTTCCAGGCCGCGATCATGAAGGGGAAGTTCCACGGCAGTACGGCGGCCACCACGCCCACCGGTTCACGGACGCTGTAGACGTGCCGGTCGGGACCGGCCGCGTGCACTGTGCCCGCCAGCCGAGTCGGGGTGCCCGCGAAGTGGCGGATGGCCTGCAGCCCCAACTCCACATCGCCGCGCGCGCGTTCGATGGCCTTGCCGTTGTCCAGGGTGTCCAGCACCGCCAGTTGCTCGGCGTCGCGCTCCACCAGGTCGGCGAGGCGCAGCAGGACGTCACGGCGCTGCCGGGGCGGCAGTCCGCGCCAACGGCGGTCCCGGTGAGCGGTGTCGGCGGCCTCGACCGCGGCCGACACCTCGGCCGGGCCTGCCTGGGCGACCGTGGTGAGCTGTTCGCGCGTCGCGGGGTCGAGCACCGATATCCGCTCCGTCGCGGTGCCGGTGGTCCACTCGCCGCCGATGAGCATGGGCTCGCAGTCCGGCAGTCGGGGGATCACGATGCTGGGGTCCACGGTGTTCTCCTTCACGCCTGGCGTCCGGGACGGTGAGTGGGGTCGGGCCACGGCTCACGGACCGCCGTGGACACCGCCCGGGCGGTGGTCAGGACGCAGCGGTCGAACTCGGCCTCGCCGTGCTTGGGGTTCGCGTCGGCCACGTCCCGGCCCCAGACCCCGGTCTCGCTGACCTGGTCCATGCGGTAGTCCCAGAACGAGTCGACGTCGACATGGGAGGTGGCCCGCTCCATCCGCACCAGCTCGGGTGCGAGGTGCAGCATCACGGACGTCTCGAAGAAGTTGGCGTGCATCAACGCCCGCCCGTAGGTGACGTGTCCGTCCACCTCGGGCCCCGGGTACATCGTCACGTACCCCAACGCCCGCACCCGTGCGTCGCGATGACGGACCCTCAGCTTCTCGGCCGACACGTCGAGCGCGCCGTTGTTCCAGATGTGCCCGTTGAGCAGTACGAACTGCCGTACCCCAGAGGCGTACAGCGAGTCGATGACATCCTCGACGACGGCGATCATCGTCTCCGGCCGCAGTGCCACCGTCCCCGCGAAGTCGCCGTGGGACGCCGACACGCCGAAGCTCAGCGGCGGTACGACGGGCACGCCGGTCAGGGCGGAGACACCGAGGGCGACCGCCTCGCAGATCCGGGTGTCCACGGCGAGCGGGAGATGGGGGCCGTGCTGTTCGGTGGCGCCCACGGGGATGATGACGGCGTCCTGGGCGGCAGCCGTGGACTCGGCCTCGGGCCAGGTCAGCTCCTCCCACAGCACCGGCGTCCCGGTTCCGCCCAACTGCGCGGCGAGTTCGGGGACATCGAGCCCGGTGGGGACGGTCCGACCGGACGGACCGGTGACGAAGACGGACGACATGGCTCTCCTCTCCTCGGGGCCGGTGGCGCTCACCATCGGCGTCGGCTCTTCTCGGGCAGCAGGTCCAGGGCACGCAGCGCGAGGGGCTCGTCCCCGTCGACCGTGGTGACCCACACGGTGGCGTCCGGGCAGTAGTCGCTGATCAGCTCGCGGCACACCCCGCACGGGGCGATGATCCGGAACCAGCCCGCCGGTTTGATCTGGACCGACACCACCGACGTGATGCTCAACTCCGCCCCGGCGGGCAGAGCGCCCCGGGCGGTGCCCATGGCCACCCCCTCGGCACAGATCGAACTGCGCCGGCAGGAACCCTCCACATGGACCCCGGTGTGGACCCGGCCGTCTGCCGTGCGCAGCGCGGTCGCGACCTCGTGACGGCCCGACTGCCACACCCGGGCGAGCAAGTGCTGTGCGGTGGCGAGCAGTTCGACGTCGTCCTCGTGCATCGACGGCGGCACGGCCACCGGCCGCACGTTCACGGCGCTCATACCGTCAGCCCCAGCAGCCGGGCCATGTTGCCGCCTTCGACCAGCGCCCGGTCCTTCTCGTCCTCGACCGCCTTGGCGATCTTCATGCGTTCCAGGTCGAAGTCGGAACCGGGCCACTCGCTGCCCATCAGGATCTTCTCCGGCCCGAGCCGCGCGTAGGCGCGCTTCACATCGCTCATCAGCGTCGCGGACGTCTCCAGGTACACATGCGGCTGCCGCTCGGCCACGATGATCGCCTCCGGCACGTTCCACACCGCCCCCATGTGGGCGATGATCGTGGGGACTTGGGGGTGGTCCCGCGCGATCTCCTCGATCGCGAGCGGCGCGCAGAACGCGTCATCGAGGGCGTTGATCAGCACCAGCAGCCCGCGCCGCGCACACGCCTCGAAGACCGGGTCCAGCAGGCCGTGGTCGGCGACGTGATAGCCGTGCAGGCTCGGATGCAGCTTCAGCCCCACCAGACCCGCGTCGGCCATCCGGTCGATCTCGTCCAGCGCGTCGTCGGCCTGCGGCATCACCTGCCCGAAGCCGAAGAACCGGTCCGGGTACGTGGCCACCAGCGAGGCGATGAAGTCGTTCTCGATGCGCTGCGCGAGCGAGCACACCATCGCCATGTCCACCCCGGCCGCGTCCATCCGGTCGAGGATGCGACGCGGCTCGAAGGGTTTGTACGGCGGCGGGGCCTGGCCCTTGCGGGCGCCGGTGAGGTAGTCGGAACGGCCGCGGACGTCCTGGGTGGTGTTGTACGCGTCGATGATCAAGGCGGTTCGTCCTTACTCGCTACTCGCTGGTGACCAGGGGAAGGTGGCAGCGCACACTGCGGCCCGGGGTGATCTCGCGCAGCTCGGGGGCCGTGGTGCGGCACTCCTCCGTGGCGATCGGGCACCTGGTGCGGAACAGACAGCCCTCAGGCGGATTCGCCGGATCGGGCAACTCGCCCTCCAGTACCTCCTGTTCACGTTTCTCCCCGGGGCGCAGCACCGGAACGGAGGACAGCAGTGCTCGGCTGTAGGGGTGTGCGGGGGCGGCGAAGAAGGCGTCGCGGGAGGCGATCTCGATGATCTGGCCGAGGTACATGACCGCGATCCGGTCGGCGATGTGCCGGACGACGCCCAGGTCGTGCGAGATGAACAGCATCGTCAGGCCCCGGTCGCGGACCAGGTCGGAGAGCAGGTTCAGCACCTGCGCCTGGATCGACACGTCCAGCGCCGAGACCGCCTCGTCGGCCACCACGAACTGCGGTGACGAGGCCAACGCCCGTGCGATGCCGATGCGTTGGCGCTGACCGCCGGAGAACTCGTGCGGCCTGCGCCCACCGGCCTCCGCGCCGAGACCGACCAGGTCGAGCAGCTCGGCCACCGTCTTCGCGGCCTCGGCACGGGTGGCGCCGCGTGCCCGCAACAAGGGCTCGGCGACGATGTCCGCGATCCTGCGGCGCGGATTCAGCGAACCGAAGGGGTCCTGGAAGACCATCTGCAACTCGGCACGGGTACGGCGCAGTTGGCGCCCGCGCAGCCGGGTGAGGTCGGTGCCGTCGAACTCGATCCGGCCCGAGGCGGGTTCGATCACCCGCAACAGGGCCCGGCCGAGCGTGGACTTCCCGCAGCCCGACTCGCCGACCAGGCCGAGGGTCTCGCCCTGGAGGATGTCGAGGTCGACGTCCCGCAGCGCCCTGACCCGGCCGCCCGCCCGTCCCGGGTACTCGACGCGCAGCTCGCGGGCCTGGATCAGCGCGGCGGTCATGCGA
>Ga0307511_10008873_pt1 | contig 10036 bp, 10 predicted proteins | sample 13_EM_MG_FD_200266 | JGI IMG/M metagenome (GOLD analysis project Ga0307511, IMG submission 200266) | Populus trichocarpa ectomycorrhiza microbial communities from riparian zone in the Pacific Northwest, United States - 13_EM | ecosystem: Host-associated > Plants > Roots > Unclassified | place... | reverse complement strand
CGCCCCACCAAGCGATGGTGCCGGCACCAAGGGTTCTGGCTTCGAGCGCGTAGTCCTTCCTGTAGTTGTGACCGTTCTTGAAAAAGGCGGTAATAACATTTGGCCGCTTCTTCAAAGGAAATCCCTTCGGGGTCTGTGAAATGTTAGGGGGTTTTCTGGCAGCTCGGATAGTTGGGGCACCCACACTCTCCGGGAAGCCGAGTGATTCCTCGAGACGATACCAATGGAGGATGAGATTTGACAATTCGCGCGTCTTATAAGCTTCGTGGAGGTACTTGAGAGTTTTCTTAGTCTGCATCCACACAGGTCCCCCTGCGCTCGTTGGGAGGTCGTTAAACGTGATGGAACCGGCATCATGAGGGGACGCCTGGCAGTCTGGGTGGTCTGGTACTTCGGGACCCAAAACACCATCGTCTTGAACGACCGAAGCAGCACAGGGGTCCGTCTCGGTTGGAGTGACAGGACGAGAGTGCTCTTGGGGTGAGCCTGAAGGATCGGCATCCACAGCGGATCGCGTGGTGGTAGGTTGGGGGGGAGTAGTACCAACAACTGAAAGCGAGGGAGGGGCGGTTGTCGCTGGGGCTCGACGTAGTCGCGGTATATTGGTAACAGCGCTGGCCTCGTCAATGTCCATGCTGTCGTCGTCGTCGTCGTCGTCGTCGTCGTCCTCTTCATCATCGCTTCCATGGTCCGATAATATCTCCATGGTGATGTCACCGGAGGGAGCGGGGGACTCATCGGTGAGCTTTTTGAAACTGTATAGACCCCAATCCGCAGGAGCTGCAGAGGATATCAGAGGGCGATTGCAAGAGATCTTTGAGGAAGCACGAACGGTATATCGTATGAATCCAATTTGAGAACAAAGCCTTAAACTCCTTCGTCTTCTCGGCACCAATGAACGATTCAAAGTCTTGCCCCTGAGGAGTCTCTCCGGCACATTGGCTGCGAAGGACAGGAATGTGAGACACAGCCGAGAAGGGGAAATCAGGGGAACCTCACAAGTGGCCGGATGGTTTTCCACCTTTAGAAGGGGCCGGACAGGCCAACCAGGTGATGCCCTTGGCGGAGCACTTCTGCTCAGCGTTCCTCAGCACAGTCGCAATGCTGCGGTTAAGAGCTGGGACATTCCTGGGCGAGAACACGTGAGATTGAGGGTGATGGTATAACCGAATGCGGACATACTTGTTATACTCACGGACTAACTGTAACCGCTCGTCCTCGTCGTCAGTGCGAACAGTCTTCCCGAGGCCGCAATGCCACGCTTCTCTATGCGCCCGAACCTCAGCTTTGACTGCTTCCGGCTCGTCGTGGAACAGTCGTTTCGCGATGGCCTTCTTGTACCAGAGTGGAATCTTCTGATCCTTCACGACGTGGCTGTCACGATAGTCGAAAAGGTCTTGCCGGACGTCCACCACACCGGTCTCCAAACTTGGCACGCGATCCTCCTCTTCCCAACGCCTCTTGATCTCGTCGCGGATCCTGTCGTAGTGGAGAATCATGTACATCTCCACTTCAGTCTTCTTCCGCGGAGGTCGGTCTTCCAAATGGAGGTCTCGAAGACCTGCGAGGATACTCTCGGTAAACTTCTGTTTGAACGCTCTCTTAACTCGCTGTGGGACAGGTGAACTCAGGCCAAAGTTGGATGTTGCTGGGTGATACTCACAGCAATCTCCTTCTCTCTCCACGCCTTCTTGCCCTTTTCGAGCGTCCCCTCCTTCTCTATCACCTTGGCCGGGGGGTTGGAAAGAGGCCAACGTTCGAACCACAGCAGAAAGGTTGAGGACCAAAATTCCTTCTCCTTCTTCCCCATGCCGCTACGGACGTACGAATCAAAGTGTTCGTCAATAAACACCTTATGATCTTGCGTCTGCCAAGAGGTAGGCATGGCGAGTGAGACGTCTGGATGGAGACACAAGGGGCGTCGAGATGAAGACAGAGGAGATGTCGAGACAGAGGAGACGTCGAGACGAAGACAGAGGAAATATCGAGCAAGCGTTCTGAGAGGAGAACTAGGTGGGTTACCGTCGTCGAGGACTTGACAATGCGCCCTATTTATCGTGCAGTTTCGTCAGAACCCACAGGTCCCGATGACAGCTCTTCTAGCCCCAAGACCACCCCAAACCTTCGAGGACGGCCTGCGGCGACTCTCCCGACCCCTTCGCCGACTCTCCCGACCCCTTCGCCGACTCTCCCGACCCTTCTCCCGTTCTACCAACCCCTCCACCAATTCTCCTGACTTCTCCTTCGGTTCTCCGACCTCTCTGTCAGTTCTCCCGACCTCTTGGCTGGTTCTCCCGGTCCTTACCACGGTCGTCCCGGCTCCGAAAGAAGTGACAGTGGGCTTCTAGGTTGACGAGCGGCCGGAGGTTGCGAACCTCGTTTCGTTCCACCTGTCAGCTGCCAAGAAGGTTCGTCACCCGGTGCTACAAGAAACCCCTCCGCCATTCGGACTTCTCCGACCCCTCTCTTACCGCTTCTCTGTGGATCGCCTCTCCGTCCCCCTCTCACACCCTGTCTTAAGATGCCCACTCCACCTGTCGCCGTTGCTCTCATGTTTCATTTGGACTCAGCTTTGCACCTCATAGAGGTGCTATCCCCGTCTCTCTCAGTTGACGAGATCATCGCCATCCGCCGAGGTCTCGCGGCCGCCTGTGATACCGTAGGCGATATCCTAGAACAGAGAAACCTTGAGGCTGAGGGAATCACTCTCGTTGGTGAGTTTTGCGGTCGTTCTCTCAGCCCCATATGTGCTAAGCCCCTTTCGTTATAGCCAATCCCAACAGACCCGTTGGCGGGGGGGTAAACGACAACGTGCAGCCCCCTGTGAGGGTGTTGGTGCTGTACGATGCTCGTCACCCCCCGACCCAGGGAATAAACAACCCACAAGCCAACCGTCCCCGTGCCACTCCTGAGTACACGATCAGTATCCCTGACGAAGATTCCATCGGTAAGTTCTTTTCAAGTCCACTCACACACACGCCCACATCTCTAATCCATTTATTCAGAGGCATGATACATCGCCATGGGTGATACCTCCGCCCTGGTTTGAAGTAGGTTCAGCTGCGTTCACCTTCTACGGTCTGCGTTCATGCTGTACCGTCGTAGTTGTACGTCGTACCTTACAACTACAGCAGTACTAGTAGACCATATTCCCAATGCACTATTTTAGTCACTCAAACAGATCGGTTCTGCGGCTACATGTATGACCGCTGCCGCCGTGTGGTACCGGCGTATCCGTCCGCATTTTGGTTTGGAAGTCATTCCATACTATGGTCCCCTTCGCGAGGCAACAGAAGGTAATAATGTTATGGAAAGAAACATATTGGTGGACCTTTCGTTCGCTTTCAATGTGCGGCGTCGGAAGTTGTAGTTCGAGAGGGTGCGGTACGTATGTCGACTAGACAGGCGAGGCGTAGCCTCTGATCGTCGAGGAATAAGAGCATAAACACAATGAAGAACACTTTGAGCACGGCGCACCGAACCGAGGCATTGCCTGCAGCGATGGAAATGTACCAGATCTCTGCATGTTTTCTATGTGGGGGGTTCAGGAAACCTCGCAATGTGGTGTGGAATACTGGGTTGTTTGAACTCCAGTCGGTGGGGGTAATTGTTGTCGTCGTAATAGGTTCAGACTCCTACCCATCCGATTCTACGGTCACACCCGCGCCGATCATCCCAGTAATCCAGACTCTCGCCTCAAATGCGTGATATCTTCTTTTCCCGGGACCACTAAGGGTCAGAAATTGACAGGGGAGCAGGTTGTAGTCTACCCTTTGGTATTAGACAATAAAATCCCACCTCGGTGCCCTTGGGGCTCAAAGGTCTCACTTTCTTTCATTGCAGCACGTTTACCCTGTCGGATCCAATTGGTTGAGTGGAAGTAATAATAGTAATACACGAGCGGCACGGATACGTTATATGATACACGGGCGAAGGTGAAAACACATCCTACTGTGCCATGGTGGCCTCACTATCCATCGCTTTTTATCCTCGGCTCAAAGTCGGGCTTTGCGGCTTCGAGATACCACTGCCTTCCTTGTACATAGTTATTTACCTCGGCATCCACCTACCTGGCTGACGGTTCTGGCTCCTGTTGGTCTGGTAGGGACTTGAGGCTCCACAACGAAGAGGTAGGAGAATGGGAAGGCAAAGAAGTGGATGGATTAAAGACCGTCTCGCCACACAACATCGGTGTGCTACGTGTCCAGCAGGTCTGGATAGGGTATTAATCCCAACAGGTCACAGCAGCACCAGGTGATCGATTGCGACGTGGCTGGGGCCTATAGAGGCAGGGGGTCACCCCATCGATAAAAAGTTCATTAGGCGAAATGTTCGATTTGATTCGGGGTAACATAGTAGTATAATCAACAACATATCAAAGCAGATGTGTGTACTGGGATGGATGTAAAAGCCGGAGTCCTAGCTCCAGCCAAAGCCAAAGTCAAAGTCGTCATCGCCGTCATCGTCGTCATCGGAATCCGAGGGGTTGTCCGGGTTGTCATCCAAGTCGTCATCCGAGCTGTCATCTGAATCGTTGGAGTCAGCGCCCTCAACGTGGGTGTTGGATGGACCTTGGTGTTGGACGTGCGGCGTGGCATCAATACGAGAGGAATTCCCATCCGTCTCACTGGTCCCGGATGTCCCTTGAGCTGGTGTTGTTGGGCCGATGTTGGTATCAGAGGGTGGAAATTTACGCTGCTCCAAGAACTCGGTGATCCAGGAATATTCAAGATTGGATGAATGGAGAGCTGGGAGCCACAAGTTCGAAAATGACACCGCGAGGTCGTGGTGGATGGAAGCCTGTTTTCGAGCGTACGCCTGGAGCCCTGACCGAATCTCGGGAGACGTGGTTGCCGACCGCACATCCTGTTTCGCCCACCAATCCCCTGACTTCCACTCCAGAAACACCACAACTCGACGCATTTCCTCTTGCAGAAGTTCAACTTCCTCGGTCCACCTCTCCAACCTCGCGTGCGCGGTAGTCCACTGGACCCGCATCACGTCGTTGACCTCCTCGTCGGACGCACCATCTTCACCGGGACTTGTGCCACCATCGCCTAAACCATGAGCTCGAGGGTTCACGAGCCATATCCAAGAGATAGTGTAGGAACCATCGCCGGGACCTCGCTCCTCATCTTCCTTCCCCGGCCCCCGATTGTCCTCATCCTTCAGCTCGAGGTATGTGTGTTGCCAGGCACCAGTTGGGTCCAACCGCTGAAGAGCGTTATAAGCTGCGCGATAGCGCTGCGTAAACTTGGAGATGCGTTCTTCAACGGTACTAACGACGGAACGAGACCTTGTTTGTATACGTTGACCTTGCCCGGCAATCTGCATCTGATGATTCATAAGGAGGGTGTACCTGATCCGACGGGCGTTACAGAGTTCGATAAGTGAGTCGTGGATTTGGGCGAGACGCAGTTCGTGTTCATGTTCAGCCACTCGGTGTAAACATATCATGCGGCGTCTTGTGGGCTCCACCTCTGATGGGAAGACGAGGGGGATGTTCTCGGGTAGATCAGAGTCTTCAGTGTAGTCTTCGTCGGCGTCATCGTCATGCGTTGGGAGGGGGGGAGCCAGAGCACCAGGCATGTAAACCGACTGTGCTTGCCGCCATTTCCAGATCTGCCGTGCGATGGAGCTGCGCTTCTCCTGAACGGTTGCCTTTTGCGTGGCCGATTTCATCGATTTTGTCTTTGTAATAAAGATAACTTGTCGCCTACAATCGTGAGATTAGAGGTTAGTAGAGAATGTGAACGGAGGGTGCTTACTGTTGCTCTTCAATATCCAGGCCATCACGGACGAAAACCCAGGCTGGAACCGCATGAGGTGTGGAACCTTGCTGGGTGTCTTGCTGATCGGCTTCAGCCAGCCTTCGACGAGCTTCAGCCATGCTACTAGCTATGTGAGGGTTAACGCGAAGGAGTAAGGGCGGTAAGACAACGAAAATACCTTGTTCTGTGTAAGTGTACGGGTTGGGCTCCGTCTTGTCCTGTTCCCATCGAGAGATCATCTCGGCCCATTCCCAGCGGAGTTCTTCGGAAGCAATATCGTTGAACTTCTCCTTGATAGCGGCGTGCTTTTCCTTCATCGCAAGAGCCTTGAGTAAACTTCGGAGAAGTTGGTCACCTTGGATTTTGATGTGAGCGTACGAAAAAACCCAACCAAGTTGGTCTTACCCATCCCCAGGACTTTTCTCCAATTCCACCATCCCCAGCTGTCGTCGAGGGTAAGATGGCGAGCCCCAGGCCCCATCTCTCGAGTGGACAAAGCTGAAAGGTTGATATGTGCCCATTCTTGCTCGACTGTTTCACCATGCGTCCTCCCCACGCCTTTTGCAAAGTTGAATGAAAATTTTGTTTGACACGGAAGACCGTGACCAGGAAGGTGGAATTTTGGAATGAGGAATGAGAGTATGAACTCATCAATGTCGAGGTCTGGGTGGTTCTCGGAAAGACGTTCAAGCAAATAAATTGCCCATTTGCAAGCAATATCGTAGGAAATCACGATGTCGTGAACGGCGGCATACCCCAATATGAATGCGATGATGTAATCTGTGTTTATGTACCTGGGCAACGGTCAGGACCCCCGTGCCACGGAATAGGCAGGCACGTACCGTTCACCTCTCTGGAGGTCACCAACACCGTTCTTCATCATGAGGGAGTGACGCGCGCATACACAAGCAACAACACCCGATGCAACGTAACCCTTCGTTGACTTTTTGTTCACTTGGTTAACCGCGTGGAAATCAGAGCCACAGCTAACCACCTTAAGTGAACGTGAGTACTGTGGGGTTCTGTGAGACTAGCGTCAGCTCACCTCCGTATCAGTGGTGGTCCGAGATACATGTTCAATATACTGATTATTCTCTACGAAATACGCCCATCCAGAACCAAGTTCTGGATCCTGGATCCCACGGTCCTTTAGTTTGAGGCGGAAGTTCGCATCGACAGCGAGGAAGAGTCTGTACAGCCATCTGCGAAGCGTGTCAACCTATGCTGGTCAGGAGAATGATGATAACCGATACTTTTTGTCCTTCGGGGCTTGTTCCCACCCATCAGGTAGGTTTTTGCCCGGGTGGGGACAGGCTGGACATTCCACCGCAAATGCTCCGTTTGGAACGGAGACGAGAGGTTTTGGGGTGTGCGCGCCGCCACCGCGTTTGATTTGTTTCAGATTGCGCCACTGCCGAGAGGATCTTGAAATCTCGTGGTACCGGTACTATAAATAGTGTGGGTTTAGACGGTGCATCACCAACCATAACCGAGACTCACGATGGGCTTCTTCTGACCACAATTGTCGGTCTTCTGCATGATGGCCAAGTAGAAGTCATAAAGGTTGAGTTTCCCTTGGAGGGATAACTTGTGGTAGGTATCGAGGACGTCGAATGTAAATGCTGTTTTCGGTCGATCGAAGGAGGCGGGAAACCAACGCATCCGTAAGAGTTGGCGATAACGTTCCACCCAACCGGGGGTTTTCTTGCACTCGCAAAATTGTACGTTTACATGGTGGGCGCCATTGAGGCCAAAGATGAGGATCCGTTCGTGATGAGAAGGTTTTGTGGATGGGCAGGGGGTATGTTCGTGGCCAATGAAGAAGACTAAACCCAGCTCGAGGAGACTGGTGCGTTGATAGAAACCGTGCTGCCAAACCTTCAAAGTCGTTAGAGGAGGGATCTTTGGAGGGTTTGTGTACGTACCTCAATACAATGTAGGGGTAGGTGGTCGTGCCGCTGAATGATGCAGGCTTGGCAATAGACTGTCATTTCATCACAGTTGAGACATTTGAAGGGACCGGGCTCGTCGAAGCAGTGAGCGCACAATCGTGGACCGTTGCTGTCTTGAATGCCATCACCACCTCGAAGGCCATCATGATAGACGATTTCATCTAATACCGTGCCTCGGACGTTGATCCACTTCCACATTTTCGTCTAGAGGGTGGTGGTGGAGCTCAGGAATAGGCAAAACATTAGGTAGAAGAATAGACGTACACTGTCATTCCTCTTTTTTCGCTTTCGCTTTGGGCGTGCAGCAGCGGCACGTAGCATGTTCGCAGCATCCACCACCTCTTGAAACTGGATGGGTTGTTCTAACAAGGGCGAATCTTGAAGAGGTGAGTCCCAGAGGTCCGGAGGTAGGTACAGCGGCTCCGGGGCTGGACTGGACTCGTCAGCGGGTTCTTCAACATCAGTCTCCCATGCTTCCGTGCCCTGCATTGCGCTAGGTGGGAGTGCAAGGGCTTCTGTACTCATCGTGATACCTTTCCGCCGTCGTTTTTTAGGAGGTGCAGATTTGCCAGCAAGTCGTTTTGACATTGTGGCAAGAAGCGGGAGATGTGATCATATGTGACACAAATGTGACATGTCCCAACGGGCGAACCTGAGCCTCAAGGTCAAACATTTATGGGGCATCGAGCTGAATAATTAGAGCTGAGGGGAAGGGGTGTGTACATGAAATCTATTCGTGGTAGTAGAAGTTTCCTAGTTGTAGTAATGGAAGTTTTCTAGTGCAAGTGAACAGCACACTGCAACGCGGCACGCAAACGACAAGAGACCCAGGCGTGGGACCACGCTAGCGAAGGGAAAATGGTTGGTTGTTGTCCGAGTTGGGAGATGAGCGCATCGGCATTGACATGTTGCTCGGCGGAGCCCTAAAGACCGAGGAAGCAGCAGAGTGTGACCGGAGGTGGCCGCTCGGCTTTCTAGTGGCCCTCTCCATCCCAGCCTCAAACCTCCGAATGGGGTGTCCACGTCCCAGCCCGAACCTGTTCGCGATAGTATGCGCACGGTCTCCACGGTCAGAATTGCCCCGCGTATGCGAGATGGGGAGAATAGGATTATCGTCCATAAAGGTGTCGCAGAAGTGGGCGCAGTGGAGGACGAAGAAGTGAAGGGAGTTCCAACCCTTTCGGAAACCACACTCGGCGTAGCACGCGTCCTTCCCCACGTCGAGCTCGTGGCTGAGACCTCGGAGTATCCGGTTCGCGATGGGGCCATTTGGCGGTGATAGTCTCCCACTCGTTCTCGGTCCATCGACGATCGTGAGTACACCGGACTCGTCTGCCTCGAAGAACCTTCTTCATCTCGATCACGCTCGTGGTCACGGTCTCTGTCCTTGGGGAGTAGCCCAGCTTCATGAAACAACCTCACTGTCCTAGGTTCCGTAAAGTCGATCGCCCGTTGATGCAAGCTCCCAGAATTCGGCTGACCGCTGAGTTGTCGAGCCAGTTCTGGTGGTGGTCAGGGAACATCCCCTTGAAAGGGATCGTGGGCCATGCAGGTGATGATAGAGTATTCGCATCTGAACTCAGGAACCGACGTGGGCGAGGGCTCTGGTGGAATTCACACACAGTATCATAGCTGTGCAATTAAATACAGGGCATGAGGGTGGTGGAGTGCGTTGGAACGATCAGGAGAGAGACAGGGAGCTATAAACGGGGAAAGAGGGTTTGCGGAAAGATGTGCGACTCCGAGATGTTCTGGATGAATTTGTGGGAGGTGAACGCGCGAGCGAAACGCTAGGGGCTGACGGGGTATTGTGTGGGGATTCGCAGTGAGGCGAGGGGTGGAGGAGGGAGGGTTTGCGGCGACCCAGCGACGTGTTCTTGAAAGGAATGATAGATTGGATAGCTGTGGACGGAGTATTCGCTTCTGAAGTTGAGAACCGTCATTGATGACAAATCTGACAGTATTTTCATGCGGAATCGACGCTGGAGGATCAACCGGGGGTCCAGAGGGTGGCCCAGCACATTTGAACGAGCTGGGGAGGGACTGGGAGCCGCAAATGAGGAAGGGAGGACCAGGGGAAAGTTTTGAGGCTCTGAGATGTCCCACGTGAATTTGTGTGAAACAAACGCACGAGCGGGGCAATGGCGGTTGATTGGACGTCCTACACGGGTTCGCAACAAGCCAGGAGGTAGCTGAGGAGCGGGAACGGCGGTGACGTGTCCGATCACGAAAGGGGGATTTGCGCGCAAACTGCAAGGTATCCGTCCATGGTGCCGTGGCAACCAATGCGGGAAGGTTTGTTGTTGTTGGGGA
>Ga0307511_10008872_pt1 | contig 10037 bp, 11 predicted proteins | sample 13_EM_MG_FD_200266 | JGI IMG/M metagenome (GOLD analysis project Ga0307511, IMG submission 200266) | Populus trichocarpa ectomycorrhiza microbial communities from riparian zone in the Pacific Northwest, United States - 13_EM | ecosystem: Host-associated > Plants > Roots > Unclassified | place... | reverse complement strand
GCATCAACATTATGTGCAAACATACTCGGGGGCAGTCCCAAGAATGGGGTGTCGAACGCTAATATCCCCTGGATATATGGAAACATCATTCTCTCCCCCTTGCCACTCACGGTAGGTTCATCAATAATCCCCAATAATACATCGGCGGAGACGATACCCCCCATAGAGTGGCAGACCAGGATTGTACGCACCGAGGGATTGGTAGTGGGGTGTGGTGACCCACCGGGGCGGGATTCGAGATCGATTACGAGGTCTTGGAGCCATGTACGGAGGTTCCGGACTGCGAGGGATAGGTCGCCGCGCGTTGCGTAGCAGGGGTAGGTTTGTGTTAGGACGGTGAGTTGAGGGAGGCAGTGTGAGGTTAAGCCTGCGAGGTCCTATAGGGTAAATTAGCCTGTGAATTCCAAAACACTAGGAGGCGGAGGAGGAGGAGAGGCGGTAAGCTGACTGCTGGGAATTGTTCAAAGGTATTATCGTCGCCCTATAGGTGAAGCTGTTAATATCCTTCGACCTGGTTAATGACTGGTGTTTGGTTTAACAGTACCTGGAACCCATGGACGAAAACCAGTAAAAGCGTCTTCTTCATTTTCACTCTGAGAGAACGTCACTACGAGGGAGATATTGGTTGAACTGAAGGCCTAAATCCAATTGATAATGTGTGCTAGAAGCTGACGGCACGGGAGATCAGCAGGTTGGTTCTACGAAGCACAATATATAAATGATAATCATGACAACGCGGCGTTCTATCTAATAAGGACATAGACATTTTATGCACTCACTTTCGCAAACAGCGAATTTACAGCAGTTCAAAATCAGACGGGCAAGATAGAATAATCAATTGAAAGGCCCATGAATAATTGCGCTGGGGGGTTGCATACAGCCTGCAGGCCCAGTGCCCGTTGGCCAGTCTGTTGATTATACATGATATCGAGTAAAACAGCAAGTGGCTCTGTGACTTGCTAATGTAAGGAATATCTACATGTATATCTACAGTACCTACAGTACATACTGTAAGTACATTCTTACCCGAATATTTATTTATTTTTATTTTCAACGCCTGTACCCGCAGTCTATCTTAAGGAATTATCCCCGAAGCATTCTAGCTAGCACTTCTCGATGGTCAACTAGGCGGGTCGAGATTTATGGTCCATATATATATACGGATACAGTAGCAAGCGCCTTGGACAATCAAAATCTATCAATTTCACAAACCATCTGGCCATGTCGACTATATATCGTCCCATGGACTGGCAGATAGGCAAATAGGGAAGGAGTACCAGAAACCCCAATCTTATACCAAAGTATGCTTTTATGGAACGGTTCAAGTTACGCAGTTAGCGAGTTTGTCGAGTGGGAATACAATATGGAGCAGTCTTTAGGCCACAGGGAAAACAGCTCACCCCAGTCTAGCTGCCCAACAGCGAAAAGTGACAAAAGTACCGCAGATGCATGTGCGGGAAGTACACTGAGCAGGCCCATGATAAGCTTCATCCAATAAACAAATGCGCCAAGACAGGAGAAACATTTCATGAAAACGGCAAAGGAAAAACACCAAACCGCGCCCCTGCTTTTATATCAACAATTAATCAACCAGCCGTTTATAAGGATATGGTGCAAAATTCCAGAAAACAAATGCAAAGCCAGAAAGAGAAGATGGAAAGAAGAAGCCAGTTTTTATCCAGATCCATAAGATGCCAACCGCCGTTTCTCATCCTCCTCGTCATACTCATCAAGGTCCAGGGACTCCACTTGCTGTTTCGAGGCTACAGCGGCGGCCCTCTTCTTGCTCGCGTCCATTGCACTGTAAAGACTGGCATAAAAGCCTCGCACTTTGTCATGAGCCATGACCTTCTTAGGATCAAACCTCAAGACCTGAAGGCCGTCCTGGCAGGTAGCTCTACTAAGCGCGACATACGCTTGACCCTTCTCAAACACTTTGCCTAAATCCACCCTGACACGTTCAAGAGTTTGTCCTTGTGCCTTATGGATAGACAGCGCCCATGCCAAAATTAAGGGTATTTGGGTTCGGGAGGCCTGAACCTCACCATTGGGTAGTTCCACCTTCCATTGCTCGGGCTGCACTAGGTACTGGCGGACCGTACCTATTGCATCACTAGAGATTAGCTACTGGTGACTCGAGGCTTAGGGTAATTTCTTTACCATCTGGTATGATGAATTGAACGAGTGGCCATTTCCTCGAGGTGTCCGCCACGGCCTGTGCAACAAGCTGAGCCTTCAACCGAGCACGTCGCTTCGATACGAGACTCTCCCCTCCATCAGCTTGACCTTCAACCCCATTGATATAATCTTCTATACCCCCCTCACTCATTAGGAGTTCAAAGGTCCTGTCATTCATGAAGCCAACAACCCTTCCTAGAGAACCGTTCACGAGTGTCTCATCAACATTCTTTATCAACATGACCTGAGAGTTGATTTTGAGTGCAATCTTCTGGGGAGCCATGCAGCTACTAAGCAACTTGTCTCGCATCCTGATATCCGTGGAAGTAGTACCACCGTCATTAGCTTCAAATATCTCAACTTTACCGGCAAGCTGCCGCATCTTCGCATTATTCGCTGAATCCACTTCTGATCGAGTTGGGAACCTAGTCATACTTAGCATCTTATGTAAACTTGTCGCGAAGGGGGGACCTACAATTCAGTTGCTTGAATCCCGTCGTCATAGGCGATCGGTCGCTGTAATCTCCTAAAGGCTTCAATAGTCTGCAGACTCAATTTCCCTAATCTCATTTCATTCAACATTGCCGCGAAGGCTTAAACAGTCAGTAGCTTTCAACGGCCCAGAGATAGTAGTCCAAGTATCATACCTGAATCCCTCTGACGGAAAACCTGGGTTAATCCAATAGTATGATCGATAGAAGTATTCCAGGTATCAGCTTCGAAGGCAAATTTTGCAATTCTATTATTATCCGGCACAGGAGGGAGCTGGAAGAAGTCTCCCGTGATGACCAACTGGATGCCTCCGAACGGTCGTCCATTGCTCTTGATTTGTCTGGCAACAGATTCAAGTTTATCAAAGAGTTCGCCGTCCACCATTGATATCTCATCAATAATCAAAACCTTTGTCTTTAGCCACCGGTTCTTTGCGTTGGGGTTCCTTTTGATCTTCTTAACAAGATCTGCTGGTGCCTCTTTTCCAAGACCAATCCCAGCAAAGCTGTGAAGTGTAACACCGCCAATGTTACAAGCTGCAAGTCCAGTAGAAGCGGTAACAGCAACCCTACCATCCTCTCTCTTGTGTTTCTCACGGAGTTTAAGGATAAGCTCACGCAGCAGCACAGACTTTCCAGTACCTGTTACGATTTATTAGTATAGCTAGCGGTAGAATAGGGGCAAATTTGAGTACGGACCAGCAGAGCCCGTGAAGAAGACACTATTTTGACTATTCAACACTAAATCGATAACCCTCTGCTGCTCCTCACTCAGGAATATACTATGTAGTCTCTCTTCCTTCTGCTTCTTGACAACCTTCTCAAGCACCGCACCTTCTGCTTTTGAGGAGATACTCCTCCTCTGAACGGCTGTCTTCACCTTGAACTCTTGCCGAACAGCCTTCGCGGCGGACGCCGTGGTATCCCATGGCATGCTAGGTCCTTTTTGGGGCGTCTCAGGTGCCCCCCGGGTATGCCTAGGCTCCCGCGGTTTTCGGCCCCGAGGCCTCTTCGCCTCAGGCTCTTCTTCACCATGTACATCATCATGTACACCACCATTTTGATGTAGCCAAGGTAGACGTCTTTTGGGCTTTTCCTCCGGAACAGATTTCCGTTGAAATTGCTTCACAGGGGCAGAAGTGGTGATTGAGGAGATGGTGCGGGTAGACGTTGCGTTCATCTGGCTGACAGCCTCTTGCGAAAACACCTTTCCTATGGGCCGCCTTGGAGCAGCCATTGGCTGGATATGTCGAGCTGGGGAGGAGGACCAGGGAAGAGGTGCACTGCTGTCTGGAACATCCTGTACGTGTGTTGTAGGTGGTTGTTTAGGTAACGTAGGATTCGAGCTTGGTGGGGTGCACCCAGCTGCTGCTTTCAGATCCTGGGGTATCAATGGCTCATCTACATCAAAGTCAAGGGAGAGGTCGATATCATCGTCGAAATCATCTTCATCAAAGTATACTGCTTCATGCAAACTGTTCATAATGTTTGAGGACACACTAGGTACCTCAAGGGGTGGTGAGTTCTCCTGAAACGCAGTGTCATTGCTGAGGGTCTTGAGAAGCCGGGTGTCTCTTTCGGAGGAGAATAGCTGAGAATTGGTCGCATCGGAGGTGGGTGGTGATGGTAATTTTGGCTTCGTAGCTGTAAATGGGTCTACATTAGAAACCTGTGGTCGACTATTCATGAGCGCACCGCTGTGACCCCCACTCCCACCGAACCCCGAACGCTGTATTTGCGAGCTCCTGAAAGCCGAGTGTATATCCTTTTGCTGTGACGAGCTTTTCGGTGCATAAAGAGGGGCAGCCGGCTTCGATGGCGGTGGTTGTTCGGACTGATGTTTTGCGACAGCTCGGTGGAACATGGTTGACTGCTGCCTTAATTGTCCCGATAAGATCAAAATGCGTGGTAAGGCAAGCACGTTGGAACGACGCGTTGTAAAGTGGTGGTGACAAAGGGTGCAAGCCACACGCGCCCGCCGGCCCAGCATTCAACTAGGAAAAGTGGGAAAGTCAATGTTGAGCTCTGATCAATCCTAGCTATCGCTGACCGAAGACCCCAGAGAATAACGACGACACAAGTCGAGGGCCTGGGTTTTTGTTGCACAGCGGGGGATATTAGTTTCGTAAGTACTGAGGTATCAAGACGTGCACCCCCAATTCGAGACTCCAGTCGCATAGGAGCTGTAGCTAGACTAAAGAAGCTGTTGGATTTCAATTTTTATTTCTGTAGATAAGTTTTTCTGAGATGCCTGAAGATCACTTTACATGGGTCGCCAAGGCGGGGCAAAAATTCGAGGGACCGTCCCACCATCTCAATTCAGATAGGATTAGTTTCAATGATGCAAGGGGTGAGTAAGTTGCCATTAGAGATACCGATAAGATGCATAGATATAGGACATACTGCACACAACTATATTTACAATGTAAGAGGTTTCATAAGGTCAATTAAGTACTGCGGTAGCCCCTCACCAAGCATCAAAATTTCCGAATCCGCCGCTGTGTTTGATCTTCTTTTTCACTGACTCTTCATCATATGGCTCATCCACCACCTCTACGATTTCATCTTCCTCCTCTGGGGCCTGCAGCTTTGCAGCCTTCAGATACTTCCCCACTCCAGAGCTAGCCCCTTGCACAGGCTTCCCGTCGCCTCTTAGCCTCTTCCCAGTCCATGTCGTTTTTTGGTCATCTGTCAGTTCTTTTTTCTTCCGCTCTTCAGCCTTTTCCTCCTCCTGCTTCTCCTTCCTCTGCTTCTGAAACTCTTCAAAGGGATCAACAAACACCACAATCTCGTTGATAACGATATCCTTCGTCGGTCGGTCATTGGAATCGGTTGGTGAGGTTTCTAACCGATCAAGGACCTCTAGCCCGCCTACGACTTTGCCAAAGATTGTATGCTTACGGTCGAGGTGAGGCACTGCACGGTATGTTATGAAACTATTTCTGTTAGCCTCGGTCCCTGGGTATTATTCCTGGTATGGTGACTTACAATTGGGATGAATTTGTGTTTTTGCCCTTATTTGCCATAGAGAGCACACCTCTTGCGTCATGCTTTAATGGCCCCTCTAATTCATCGTTGAAGTTCTTCTCCCAGTAGCTGGTGCCACCCCGGCCGGTCCCAGTTGGGTCCCCTCCTTGTATCATGAAACTTCGAATATTTCTATGAAAACTGACTCCATTATAGTAGCCCTTCTGTGACAACTTTACAAAGTTGTAGACTGCCTTTGGTGCAAACTCAGGGCTCAGCTCCACATTGAGGTTCCCCAAATTTGTTGCTATCCGTGCATAGCCCTTCACTCTCACCCTTTTTGGCTTAAGCATATAGTCCTCCTCTGACAAGATTGCCCTCTCGGCTCCTGTATGCGGTGTAAACGAAGTAGATGTAAACGATGCTGCTGCCTTTCCTGTTGTGTGTATGGCGGCATTATATGGTACTGGGACCTTTGCGGTATTGGACACGGCCGAGCCAGTGGATGTGGGTAATCGCTTCACAGCTGGGTTAAGGTTGGGGTCCATCGTGGTTGTTTTGGCTGCCCTGGCCTTGGCTACAGCAGCCTTTGCAGCTAATATTTTGGCACTCGAACCAGTAGCTTTCAGGTTAATGTTATTCAGAGGGTCTGTTCTCTCTGCTTCCTCCTCTAATAAAAATGTCAGCCCATGCTTCCGAGCGCTGGAGACACCACAAACCTACCCTCTGTCAAGGTTGATAGTCCTTCTTGTAGGTATTTGAAACTCGACATATCCCTACTTTGTAGACTCTTTGGATCCTGGATTGTGATGATATCCTTCCTTGTAAACTCATCATCTGTCATTAAGTCTTTCCAGTTCTTCGCCTTGATATTCAACCTCTCAACCGTGTCCCAGGTATAAACATTCCCCGACGCCCTAACTGCCACAAGGTGCGTATTGTCGGTGAAAGCCTTGTACGTAACTGGGTCCACGTATTCCCCGTCCTCATTCTTATGTATCTCTAGCTTAAGCAGTTCATTGTACTGCATTCTCTCGCCAGTAACTGGGTTTGTGCCATGCTTCTTCAGCCATGGGATGATGTTGGTGAGGTCGAATACAGTTCCATCGGCGGTGCATACTGGATGTTCGAAGGGTTGAAGGCTAAGTGCGCAGTAATTGAAGGGGAGCCGTTTAAATGATGCAGTACTTGCCTTCTTCTGAGCGCCAGAAGACGCAGAAAAGGCAGAGCCATCGGTACTGGCCCATTCGCTGTGGGTGATCTAGCTTCTCGTCAGGTGAGTATTCGCACTGTCCCTGTGGAAGGGGAAACCTACGTATAGCTTGTCCGTGCCTAATAGATTGAAAAGTATCAGCCAGCTGGTCACGAATGAGGCATTTGGAGGTTACATACCTTTCCCCATATTTCTTCCGAGTGTATTCTCTGGCTTGCTCTCGCCCTTGTCACTGTATATTATTTACGGATGCGCGACACGAGTACTGCCCACTAGCCCGATTAGATATAAGCTACATATAGCAGTGCCAAGAGTTTTGTACACCTTATGACGTAGATACAATATGCATGTTAGAGTACTCCGAAACTTTGAAAGCCTTGCGAATCTGGGGAGCGCGGCCAACTGAATATAAATTATAGCATCAATACGGCGAAGAGCAGACTACATAAAAGCCGTGAGCAGTCATGACCCCAATAACTGCACTCCGTGAGCATATCCATATTATGTGTCCCACCTGGTTTCATTCAGTCCCGACTAAGACAGCTTCTGTGGTCTAGCAAGCGATATCATTATCGATAATATTATTCCCCTCCTATCCGTCAAAGAATTCCTCAACTTATGTGCAACTTGCGTAAGTCCTCTCCTCTGTGGAGACCCTCGCTTTCTTAACTGACTGCCACAGAAAGCATTCTTGTCTTTTGCCGACGACGGGGTCTATTGGCGGAAACTTACCACATACACGTTCCGTCTCCCTGCCCAGCCTCTGCGAGAAAAAGGATGGCGAGATCTCTACAAGAATCTCCACAGGGCAACATTGTACACATGGGGTTCAAATGAAAATGGAAGATTAGGACATGATCCTAATTATCGGAAAGTGCCGTCCCCGCGGGACGTCGATCTCCCGGCAAATCAAGTGGCTGTCGATGTTGTAATGGGGTCAGTAATTTTTGGCTCCTCTTAAGGATTAGTTGTGAAAGCTAATTCATAAGTAGAGGGTGGAGTACCACTGTACTCACTTCATCTGGTTCCCTGTATACCTGGGGTACATTGAATAACTCATACCGTAATTACCCACCAAATTCGACCTCGGGCGAACGAGCTGCGAAGCTTGTGTTCCCAGCAGCCCATTCATCGGCCAATATCGTTGAAGCCTCTAGTGGCCGATCGCACGTCCTTGGCCTATCAGAAGAAGGTCGTATCTGGTCTTGGACTCGGGAGAATCAACCCGGGAAATTCATCAAATTCATCGACGTGGATACAAGAACGTATGGGTCCACTTACTATGAAACACAGCGAGCTCGAGGTACTGTTGAGAAAGTAGCTGCTGGGTGGAACCATAGTGCAGCCCTTGTCAACGGCGTCGGAATTGTGGTGTGGTTCCCTAGCCAAGGCACTCCTGATGATGAAGAAGGCATCCTCGTCGATGGCGAGCTCGTCCCTGGTACATGTTACATTGAAGGCACTCCGAGGCCTCCAACCATTTCTGATGAAGACTGGGAGTATGCCAAAGAGGTAGGGGAGGTCACTGGTATCATGGCTGGAGATTCATACCTTGTTTTCTTGACCAAGCCTGGCAAAGTGTACGCCGTATGTGCAAAACCTAGCATGGTAGCAGGCACACGGCCAGTTCAGCTATATCATTTCTCTGCACCTGCAGATGAAAAGCCAATGACTTACATCTCTGGCAGCTTTAGCAAGTTTGCAGTCTTCAATAGCGATGGTCTCGTTTACATCGGTACGAAAGGCCAAGTGCAGGAGGCGCTTGATGCCCCGGTGGAAAGGCAGGGCCCTCAGGTTGAGGAGGTCCAGAACAAGCCAACCGTCATTCCCAGCCTGCAAAAACGTGGCATTGTAGCTATTGCGTTCGGTGACTACCACTCTCTGGCCTTGACAGCCCAAGGAAAGGTACTATCCTGGGGCACGGAGTCGCAAATGTGCGGGTGCTTAGGCCACGGCCTGGTAGAAATTGCGAGAAGGGGGGGTATAAAGCTTACTGCTCATGGGCAACTAGATGAACCAACAGAGGTCAGCTTCGACCCGTTCGAGACCAACAATCCCCAGAAGCTGGAAGATAATCAATACTTTATCTTCAATATCTCCGCAGCTGGTTGGCACTCTGGTGCACTTGCATTGGCTCCAAGCCGAGACCCCACGAGATCTGAGAGACTCTATGGGGCAACGCCTGCAGATCTTCCGCCCAGACGGGGACCATCCGAGCACACTCCCGGGCCTACACAGTCTCACCAGCCCCACCTCCCACGACTTAGTGTACCGGGGAGGATTGGCCGCCCTGGGGCACCACCAGGGGAGATGGGACATGGCCCAAGGGTGAGGCCGGGTGAGGAGAGTACAGTTCAAAGAGGGCATGCAATTCTAGATATCATCAGCTCGAATCCTACTCCGTTCATATCTCATGGACCTGTGAGGCCTGCGCCGGGGGCGTTTCCGAATCCGACACCGATGACGGGCGGGGCTTTACTGATGGGGGAGGAGGATATGCGGAGGGAGGACGAGGAGCGGGAGAGGGCGAGGAACCAGGGAAATGGTGGACAGGGGCAGGAGGGCAACACACAGGATAGTGGTAATGGTGGCCGAACTGGTGGTTGGTGCTCGGCTTCGTAAGTATGGATGTATTATGGTTGCTTAGTTTTGTCAAATTCTGTTTTTTTAAACACCTTGTTTATATGCTATTCGGACTCTTGTGTATAAAAATTCAGGCACCACGGTAGTCCTATGCAATCATCCATCTATTCGACCTCGTGGTTTCATGATAAGCCCCCCTCTAAATCCGTATTTTCGTACACTTTGTTGTTGCCAGCCTATAATAGTATGCTAGGCGAGCTATATTCTCACCAGGCTTAGTGATTATATGTAATTCAAAAGACCAATTAGCACTGAACCTTCCACGATCGTTACCACGTACTTGTTAATGTCCCTCGTCTACTGAAACCTTGAGACACTGGTTTCCATAAAAGCCCTACATGCCGGGGAGTCTTGAATTCTGTTTGTCGGAAGATAGGCAGTGTATTCAGCAGTGTATTCCAGATTCATAATTTAACTAAATCGATCTTCGAATTCATCCTCTATTCTTCGAGTACCGACCGAAACCACAACGGTAGCAGTTATGGAAGCAGCTGGAAGACCGGGGCGTCGACTGTAATGCTTTCGAGTAATCTATTTTACTAAGG
>Ga0307511_10008870_pt1 | contig 10037 bp, 7 predicted proteins | sample 13_EM_MG_FD_200266 | JGI IMG/M metagenome (GOLD analysis project Ga0307511, IMG submission 200266) | Populus trichocarpa ectomycorrhiza microbial communities from riparian zone in the Pacific Northwest, United States - 13_EM | ecosystem: Host-associated > Plants > Roots > Unclassified | place... | reverse complement strand
AAGCCACTTTAGTATATTGTGATAATGTCAGTGCGGTGTATTTGTCCGGTAACCCTGTTCAACATCAACGCACTAAGCATATTGAGATGGATATACATTTTGTAAGAGAGAAAGTCGCTCGTGGTCAAGTTCGAGTTCTCCACGTCCCTTCACGTTATCAGATTGCTGACATCTTCACTAAGGGACTTCCGCTGCAACTATTTGATGATTTTAATTAGAAATAGTCTCAACATTCGACCACCTCCAGTTTCGACTACGGGGGTGTATTAGAATATGTAAATAAATCTTTCATTTATAGCATTTGTATTTTAGGAGATACTCGGCTGATTGGGTTAGCAAAATTGTAGCCGAAAGACTCTCCACATTCTTGTATATATATCAGCTGTCAAATGAACGAAGCACGGCGAAACATTTCTATTTCTATCATGAACATGGAAATATGAGAGCAACGAGCCATTTGACAAATTTGGATCACATTAGCTAGATAAACTTGTTTTGACGTTGATGGAGAGATTGAAACTGCCAAGCGTAGCTAGAACGATGGGGACTTTGATCCTTAGAATCAGATGTCAATAAATTACTTGACCATTGTTCAAGGAAAGGGGGGAAAATGACAATTGCCTTGGATATATATAGGATAATATTGCAGTGGCAGCTTGGAATTTGAGGATAAGCACCCTTCTATTCTGTACCTGTGCCAGCCCCAAGTGAAATGTGGCTTTGGTTTAATTCATGTTCTGTATAATTAGCATTGAAAATCAGTGTGGGGGATATGCCACGAGAATTCACCATTGAATTGTCTGCGATGAAAATTTGGCTTCTCTGCAAGGAGACCATTCAAAATTTATGAGCTATAAACATAGATCTTCTAAGAAAAGAAACCGTATGTTTCCTTCTGGTAGTGTAATCCAATACATTTTGCTCACTCCCTTCTCGAGCAAAATCACGTGGTGACAACTGACAAGTCAAGAACATGGTCTTCAAATCTCAACGTGCATCGCAGAAGAAGGTCAAGTAAACAGACCTACCTTGTAACCTGTTTCGATCACCTTGTTGTTTAAGGATCCGAGCTTCAATTTAAAACTTTTGGATTCTGTTTTCGGTGCTTCCTTGGACCGTATTGTTTCTAACAGGCCCGTGCCATGACTAAACTGATTTGGGTCCAGATGACAGAACTGTGGCTCTGCGATAGTAGTTGTTATATGTTGAGTTATTGGGCCAAGCTAAGCGATGCCCGGGATAAAAAAATTTAGCACAGATAATTTTTTGGAAGCTGGATGAAGGATACTCTGTCACAGTGCTGAAATTGTAACATTGCATGAACTGAAATGAAATTTAAACTAGTTTCTGTTTCTCCTATAAAGATGAAAAGGACCAGGTCATAAAAATTACTCGATGAAGGTAGTGAAAGCGAGTGTTACTGTCGTAACAAAAATGATACAGATGATAGTAATGGCAGTGGCAGATTCATAACATGATATTACTAATAACAGAACATGAGAGCGCATATTTCTAAAAAATTTATTTTTTGTTTTGGTTAAAAAATCAATTTTTTCTTTTATGTTTTTATCATTTTAATATGCTGATCTCAAAAATAATTTTTAAAAAATAAAAAAAACATCATTTTAATACATTTCAAAATAAAAAACACTTTAAAAAATAACCATAATCATATTCCCAAACAGACTCGAACTAAACACAATGTGATGTGCAGCTCCTATCATTTAAAAGAATTTCCAGGAATATAATAAATATTACGTTTTAAAGTGTTGAAAATATATTTAAATAATATATTTTTTATTATTTTTTAAAATTTATATTTGATATTAATATACTAAAATAATAAAAAATATTAATTTTAAACAAAAATTTCAAATTTCAATTTTTCAACATATAACATTTTGACTGCACAGCTAAAAGCAACTTAAACCAGGAAGGTTGCCCGTCTGAGAATAGTTACTTTGTAATTTCTTGGGCTTTAGACCCTATCTCAAAAAAAAAAAAAAAAAACTATCATTTAAAGTGAAGCGCACCTGCTGATCATTCTAATGGCTGAATTAACTCGCACGGCGTAAGTTGTCCATAATAAACATTTCGGGAGTGTGAAGCAACCATCATTTTAATAACATTTTAAGGTAGGTAATGTTTGGAGTAGTAATTTATTTTTAAAATATATTTTATTTAAAAATATATTAAATTAATATAAATTTTTTTATTTTTTAAAATTTATTTTCACATTACCATACCAAAACAATTTCAAAATAATAAAAAAATAATTTTTTTTGACATTAAGTGGCCAATCATGTTAACAAATGCTAATATAATATTTGATATTAGCGTAACAATTATTTTTTGAAATATTTTTTGTTTAAAAATATATTAAAATAATTTTATTTTTATTTTTTTAAAATTTATTTTAATATTAACATATTAAAACTATTTAAAAATATCAAAAAATAATTAATTTAAAATAAAATAAAAAATCTAATTCTCTAAAAGGCACAAAGACAAACAACAGGCTATAAACCGGTAGCCTTGCCCTGTCCGAGAACAGTTACTTTGTAATTTCTTGGGCTTTGGCCCCAATCATATAAAAAAAAAAGAAAAAGAAAGTACTATCATTTAAACCAAACATAACCTTAACGTGACGTCGCAATTTAATTACCACGCAAATGTGCAATTAACTCGCGCATCTAACCCGAGTATTGATCCCTGACCTAGGTTCCAAAATCCAAGGGTCTTTTTCTCGAACCCAAACAAACCCTGGGCTTAGCCTTCCTCTCCCCCTCGCAATTTCCTTTACTTTCCCGGTTACTCCCCGGTTCAACCTCCGATCAGGTAAACCCTAACGTTCTCTCTCCACTAACTATCTATATATTCATGTATAACTACACAAGCAACAACAATCGAGGAGACAATGCAGGTCTCTTGGTTCTTATTCCCCGCGTTCCTTTTAGTTTCAATAACTAGTGCTAATTCTAGGGTTTTATTGGCGAGTTAAACTGTGAAATTTGTTATTCTAGGTTTTCTTTTGACAAATTATTGGTTTACAATTAGAGAAAGATGGATCACCACGAAGATGAGAGCCGTGGTGGAAGTGTAACTCCTAGAAAGCAAGACGATGAGGTGCGATTGCTGTTTTTGTTTCTGTCAGTTTTAGTATTTTAATCTGTGTGCTTTTATAATTTCTGAATCATGTTAGTTTTTGTCTAACAACAAATGTTAGTTTATGATGTTCAAGTTGAATTTTTCATTAGTTTTTGGCTTCAACGAAACTACTGAGAATATGCAGTAGTTGTTGCAATTGTTATCATTTTCTTTTTTCTTTTATTTTTTCAAGCAATGTTGTTAAGAAGACTTGTTTTGTTTGTCAGGAAGCGGTTGCTCGACTCGAGGAAATGAAGAAATCTATCGAGGCAAAAGTTGCTCTTCGTCAAAGCAATTTGAATCCTGAAAGGCCTGGTTGGTTATGTTACGAGAATTTTTTAGGGCTGTTTAACTGTTTAGTTGTTACTGAAATGGATAAGCTCACCTGGCAGTGTCTGGTTTTGCTGAATTTTTTTTGAAACTCTTTTTTGGTGATTGAAAAGAATAAATGCTTGTTCGTTTTTTCGTTGTTTTAGCCTGATAGATATGAACAAAAGGCATTAGGCTGATAATGCTGATGATAATAAAAGAGTCTGGAAATAAGGTTTCTTGAAGGCTGATATTAAACACACGTTTCTGGAGCTCTGGTCCATTCCTCACTTCCTCCTTATTAGATAATTGAATACGGGACTTTGCCTTCATTGTGTGTTGAGTAATCTTTTGTAAGTGCAGATGACTTTATTTGTTCTGTTGATTTATTATTTTTACTGGTTTTTATCTTATGTAATGGGTAGAAATTCCTTGGCGCATTGCCTCTTTACTATTGATGTTGTGTTATTTTGGCTATCCAAAAATGAATGTTTGACCTTGTCAAATTTGGTAGGGTTTTTATAGTGTCTGATTGAATCCATGTTGGTTATGCTCTGATGTTTTCCCCTTAGCACCACTACTGTTTATTAGGATCCAGAGAGGATGATGTTTTTTTTCAGAATGTGCTGCATGACGTTGCCACAATAGGATGTAGTAGGAGAGAGTGGGCATGCTCATGCAGGTAGAGATTGGTTGGTGCTTCTCGTATAGGGCTACATTCACGAGATGGTTATAGAAAAAACCATCTAGAAATCAAAGAATGGTGGTAGCATTTTGGTGATGGCATGAAAAGGGCAAGGAACTAAGGACAGTGAGAGGTGATCATATTTGTGACAGAATATTTCAATGGCGGTAATGATAATCAATGTGATGCAAAGGATGGTTAGTAGTGGTGATAGGTTTTGACATCATGCTTTTAGTATCAATAGGATTTTTAATAAGTCTAGGAACAGCATTGCTGTTGTGCTGGCTGCTGTGGTGGCATTACAAGACGTAAGAAATGATGGCAAAGGTGGCTGACAATTTTGTACCGTTGGAATTTAAAAAGTGACAGCAGCATAGACTGAATTTAATTAAAGACTTAGGAAATATTCTTGAGCTTTCAAGTTTAATCCACAATATGTCTATAAATCTTCCCCTTTTCACTCCAGAAATGGATATTCTTGAACTCGTGAATCCTTTTTTAAGGTGAATTATGCTTTAAATTCTTTCATAGACGTGCAATCTTAGTGGAGAGAGTTCTCTTGTGGTTGGGTTTTCTAAAACTTGCTAGAGAGACTTCGACAGATGCACTCTGTTCTTCATACCTGACTAATACCCCCTAGATATTTTAAAGATGACTCTAGTCTTTAATTCGAATATAGCTGCCATGTTTTTTTATATAAAAAAATCTAATGCCTTTTGATTCCAGCTGGATTCACAATCTTTCATCCTTTTGAAAGTGATTTGAGTCTTTTACTGTATGCTGCTACGTTTCAAACAAAAAGATACCTTCTGTAGTAATTCTAGAATGCAAGAGAGATTGATACAATTTACCACCGTTACCAGATTCAGGATTTCTCAGGACACTGGATTCCAGCATTAAGCGCAATACTGCTGTTATCAAAAAATTAAAGCAGATAAATGAAGAACAGAAGGAAGGACTGATGGAAGAGTTACGAAATGTGAACCTTAGCAAATTTGTCAGTGAAGCTGTGACATCCATTTGTGATGCAAAACTTAGAACTTCTGACATACAAGCAGCTGTTCAGGTAGCTTTTAAAATTGCAAGCAGAATTTTTTTTGGGTGTGCCCGTGTGTGGATATGATTCACTAGCTGCGGAACATGTTTTTTGCAAACCAGTGACATGTCTTTAGGGATCACCTTTTTAGTGGCTGGATAATGGTAATTATATTAAATTGTATTCAAGCTATTGCTTATTCATTCAATTTGGGATATGAACTGGGTTATTGCATGCCTAAGATCATGAAAATATCTGAAGTGGTATGTTATAAAACAGTCGAATGTTTACTGTAAGTTTTTCAGAAGTGTGCTGTAAAATTATATATTGCACTATCACCAAGTAGCACTTTGGCAACCTTGTCATTGTCCAACATGCACTTATTTGCTTGGCTTAATTGTCCTGTTTTTCTTTGTTTTGAATCTGCTTTAGGTTTTCTACTGTGTTTTGCAAAATTCTTTGATTGTTTCAAGTTTCTGGATTAGTTAATTAATGCCTTGCTTGTAGTGCTTTGTTCTCATGTTCATATACCTTTAAATTTTGACGGGTCAAGTCTGCGATAATTCTCAGCTAGCAGGGACTTTGCAAAACTCTCAAGGGACAATAACTAGTTATGTGTAGCATTATACCGTAACTTGCAAGTTTTTTCTGTTCATTGAAAACTGCATTTTACTTTGAACTTTTTGCATGAAGTCCACATGGTATGTTTATCATTTTGTCTGCCCTTCTGAACTATTTTAACACTTGCTTTTCTTGGAAAGATCTGTTCATTGCTTCATCAACGGTACAAAGACTTCTCGCCAAGCCTGGTACAGGGGCTCTTAAAGGTCTTTTTTCCTGGAAAATCAGGGGAAGACTTGGACGTGGACAAGAACTCAAAGGCTATGAAGAAGCGAAGCAGCTTAAAACTGCTTTTGGAACTTTACTTTGTTGGAGTTACAGAAGACAGCAGTATTTTCATCAATATTATTAAGGATCTTACTAGTATAGAAAACTTGAAGGACAGAGATACTACTCAGACAAATTTGACTCTCCTTGCTAGTTTTGCTCGACAAGGAAGAGTTTTTCTGGGGCTTCCCCTATCTGGACAAGAAACCCAGGAAGAGGTGCTGCTTCTTTTTTTTATTCTTTCCCTTTCAATCCTCTCTGCTGAACCTGGTTAATTGTAAAGATATATTGTGTGATACTGAGTTTATCTTACTCGTTTAAGCACCTTTTTTGGTGGTAATTTCTATCTCATTTACTTTTACTATTCACATTTTTTTTTTGTTTTCAGGTCCTTTAATTTACATTGCCAATCTCATTCTAGTTTGCATTTATCTTAGTCCAGATTATCACCTTTCTTTTATTTGTGATAATATCTATCTCATTTACATGTACTATTCACATTATTTGTTGTCTTTAGATCTTTTAAGATTACTTTGTCAATCATGTTTTAGTTTGCCTTACATTCTGACATTTCTCTGCAGTTTCTCAAGGGCCTTAGCATCACCACTGATCAAAAGAAAATCTTCAGGAAAGCCTTTCATACATATTATGATGTTGTCGCCGAACTACTTAAGTCAGAGCATGCTGTAAGATTTTTACTGCCTTTAGCTGTTTATTTTAGTCCAACTTTGCAATCTTAATTTTTCCGGGCTCTTGTCTGAATGAGGAACTTCGTTTCTTTCCATTCATCTCTTTTTATACTTCTCTTTTCTAAGATGCCAGTAAATGATAGATTTTTATCTCTTAACAGTCACTTCGTCAAATGGAGCATGACAATGCAAAGATGCTGAATGCTAAAGGAGAGCTGAGTGATGATAATGTTTCATCATATGAAAAGCTGCGAAAATCTTATGACCAATTGTACCGTAATGTGTCATCGTAAGTTTGCTTGTCAATGTCATTTTCTTTTTGTATTTATCCTGTGGTGACTAGATAAGTAGACTCCATTCAAGCAGCAGGACGTACATTGTAACAATTAAAGCATGCCATATTTCCAAGTGAATTTTCTCTCTCCTGCTGCTCCTTCCTTTACATCTGCCCTTCTGAATCCTTAACCTTTCTACCTTTTTACTTGATATCACAACCATTATTATTGTACATGTTCTTAATTTCATGAATGATGATTTTGTATAAAGATTGTTTATGTGAAATTTAATTCTGATTAAAAAAGATATGCCACTCCGGACATATCAAAAGATTATCTCTTTAACTAGACTGCAAATGGAAGTTTGTCAAACCAATGTGCTGTGGTCATTTGTTGGATGAAGTTTCTGGGGCTGAAGATGAGAAAAGCCATTGCTGGGAGGCATAAAACTTGCGGCTGAAACCAGTGTGCAGAGTAGACTTTTTGATTTTTCTGTTGTCAATTGTTTAACTTGCATAGCTAAGCAAGACATATCATTTCATGTTTCTCATTTATAAATGTTTACCTGAAAGTTCTTTGTTGCTTGCTGGCTTTGGTTCATAGCCTCGATTTTCACTTCAATCTCAACTTGCAAGAAAGCTTGTAAGCTAATTAACAACTTGTCAAGAATTTTTTAGAAACTTTTAAGTAGAGGATTTCCGATGCTGAGAATTGTGTAATTGCTGGCGTTCCTATTATGGTCCTTAGAATTGAATATAGGCTCTTGATAAAAAAAAATTATGACATGTGTAGTGTTGGTGAATTTGTAGCTGCAATTAAGTGCTCTGCCCTCCTCTATCTTGCTTGGGTTAATGCTTTGGTTGATTCTTCCTGGTTGCACATAGTGGTACTTGTATTTTAGGAGGCTATAAAGTAATCCCCTTCAGCTTGCATCATCTGTATTATGTGCTGATGGCTTTTCCCTTGACATATAATTTCTTCAAATCAGTTTAGCAGAAGCACTTGATATGCAACCTCCAGTGATGCCAGAAGATGGTCATACAACTAGGGTTACTAGTGGGGAGGACGCTTCATCACCTGCAGCAGGCAAAGATACTTCTCTCCTTGAAGCTTTGTGGGATGATGAAGATACTAGAGCCTTCTATGAATGCTTACCAGATCTCAGGTTTGTTGTGGCTAGACAATCTACAAATCAAGTTAAAAGAATGGTATCAGTCTTTACAAATACATTTTATATTAAACTTAATTCTGGTTACCTTATATACAAAATTTGCCAGCTTGAAACCTAAGGTGGATTTTTATATGTTCCTTTTAGAGCATTTGTTCCAGCAGTATTACTGGGAGAGGCAGAGCCAAAAGCAAATGAGCATTCTGCGAAGACTCAAGATCAACCAAGTGTAAGGGATTAAAACTCATATATTTTATAACAGCTTTGGTTATTCCTGACTTAACCATGGTATATGGCAACAATTGGTGAAGAGCAAATGAATATGATGACTTTTGGTGTGAATTTTTATAGTAGCTTGTGAATTATGGTAATCGTTTTGCACGACTCATTAAAACTTGCGTGCTATGCAGTTAAATGGGTTGAAGTAGGGTTTATACTAGTTAGCGGCCTTTTGTGGGCCCTTCTATCTCCCTTCTCTTCTCTGAAGTGAGTTTCTTGTTGTTTCTAAACTTACATGTATTCCAGGCCTTTTGAGGTGTATTTGTTCTGTTCTAGGTTGCTTTGATGGTTCTTCTGTGAAAATGTTACTTCTACACTCACACAAAAGAAGTTTATATCTTATTCTATACATTGATGTCTTCATTTATTTTAAGGAGCTGGCACCTGAATCAGATCAAGGCCAACCCACCCAAGATATGGCAGAGGTTTCTGCAGAGTCTGGCCCTTTGCAGGAGGGAAAAAGTACAGAGAAGGGGAAGGATAAGGAAGAAAAAGATAAAGAAAAGGTAAAAGATTCTGAAAAAGAGAAAGGGAAAGAAAAGGATGCAGAGAGAAAAGGAGAAAATGAGAAGGAGAAACTCAAAAGTCTTGAAGGGACTAATTTGGATGCTCTGTTACAGAGGCTTCCTGGTTGCGTCAGCCGTGACCTAATCGATCAATTGACTGTAATCACACTGCTTCTTCTTTTTTTCTTTTTTTTTCTGAATTGGCGCTTCATATATTTTTCAGGAACTATGAACCTTTATACTTAAGATCTCATTGTTTTTTTTTTTTTAACATGCTGTTTCAGGTAGATTTTTGTTATCTAAATTCAAAGTCAAGTCGGAAGAAGCTTGTAAGGGCATTATTTAATGTACCCAGGACATCTCTAGAACTGCTTCCATACTACTCACGCATGGTTGCCACACTCTCAACATGCATGAAGGATGTCTCTTCCATGCTCTTACAATTGTTAGAGGAGGAGTTCAATTTCTTAATAAATAAAAAGGTCTGCTTTTGATGTGTTTCATTGAAGCAAGAATGGCTTGGCTTGTTATTCTTGTCAGTGTTTTGTTACTGGCATTCATTTTCAGCCTGTAAATATTATGATTGGAGTTTGAAATTGTAAATTTTCTGCAGGATCAAATGAATATCGAGACAAAGATCAGGAATATTAGATTTATTGGAGAGCTCTGCAAGTTCAGAATTGCGCCAGCAAGCACTGTTTTTAGTTGCTTGAAGGTCTGTGTAGTGGCTTATTCATTTATAGTTTTGCTTTTAATTGTCTTCTACTCTATTGCCTATTTGAACCTTGGTTGTAACTAAATGGAATGACTCTGAATCTTCTTGCATAAAGATGCACTTTCTGTCAATCCCAGGAAATTAATCCATGCTGTCAGTCTTCCTCTTTCCTTGGAAACAATACCATTTTCTATTTCTCCAAGTGAATTCATACGCGTAGACAAGTCTTCCCTTTTTACTTGTGCACCTTGTTGGTATTCCTGTGAAAAATTCCATGTGCTTTTGATCCTGTTTGGTTTAGAAAGACAGGTGGAACTATGGACATGATATATAATGGAGC
>Ga0307511_10008868_pt1 | contig 10038 bp, 10 predicted proteins | sample 13_EM_MG_FD_200266 | JGI IMG/M metagenome (GOLD analysis project Ga0307511, IMG submission 200266) | Populus trichocarpa ectomycorrhiza microbial communities from riparian zone in the Pacific Northwest, United States - 13_EM | ecosystem: Host-associated > Plants > Roots > Unclassified | place... | reverse complement strand
GATGGCGTCGAGTCCTGAGTAGACAACGGCGACGTGCGCGATGCCGTTTTCAAGTGGCTTACCGTCGTGGTCGACAGCGAGCGGCCGGTTGGGGGCGAGACGGCCCAGTCCGTTCGCCGGCTCGTTCCATGGGCTCTGTACATATACCGGGCCCTTCACGCCGAACTTCAGCCGCTCGGGGTCGTCGCCCAGGCTGGTGAGGCCACCAGTCTGACGCAGCAGCGTGTGTAGTTGGTCGGCGTAGCCAGGGATTTGCCGTTGAGGGTTGTCGGGATCGATGACAGGAGGTTGCTGGAAACCGATTCCGTGAATAGTCACCACACAGGTAAGTGGAGGCATGCTCTCACTCCTTTTCGCCGATTAGGCCGTCGGGGACATCGTGAGGCCCGATGGTGCATTCCGATTCATTTTCCGCCTCGTCAGCCGACAGGTCGCCCGACATGGCCGCACCATCGACGCCTTCACATGCCGGACCGGCACCGCGCATCGTGGCGATCCGGAGTGGCATCCTGATGGTAGATCTTTCAACCTTCGGGCCAACATTTCGCGACCCGCTCAGCTTGAGGTCAGCGTGCCGACGGTCGAGCGCCGAGTTTTACGCGCGACCGAGGCTCCCGGTTGGCAAGAGGGGATAATTACCCCCTCCCGAGGGACTGTTGCGGTCAGTAGTCGCGCTAATTGCTACTTCCGTTACCGTCGACTGGCAGTGCGTCCGGATTCTTTTCGACGTCGAGTCACCCCAGTATTGGATCTAGCTCAACGTCGCAACCAGCAAGAATCGACATATCCTGTGATGCGCCGGCGTCGGCGCAAAGGATCTACTTCGCCAGTTGACATTGAAAAGTCATCCATATGGCGCAAGGGCAAGATCGCTACGTCAATCCGACGCCCGGCATGGACAGCCCCGACCGGCGACAATGATTGGCGAGAAGCGCAAGAACAGTGTCCCCACTATCACCGGGGACGCGGTGGCGCCCCCTTCGAAACCGCTTACCAGGGGCCCTTGGTTGTTCCGTACTCACTGGGCCAGCGATCGCCGCGGCCACGCCAGTCTCTGCGACCAAAGCGAGCATCGCGGCAAGGCCCGCAAGGGGCAGTCGTATAGACTTCTTGCGCATCGCGAGTTCCTCCCAAAATGCAACAGCTGTTTGGTATTCACGGACTAGACTCTCCGTCAGAAGCCCGGAACGAAATACGCTCTTGCGCGTATCTATACCGAGTAACACGCCGTCACGGAGGGTCATTTGGATCATGAGGCCGACGCGGTAGGGCGGGCTAACAGTTAAGCGATCGAGGTGGCGGCGAATATTTGCAGGACTCAGCCTGACCAACTAGCCGCAGAGGAGGTAATACGCTCAAGCGCGTACACGGAGGGACCCATTGGCTTTAGAAGTGTCCGACAACGACCTTAAAGTCGCCCTTGGCGCCATCGCCAAAATTGGCGATGCGACAGATAATCTGCCGACACTATACGCCGCCTTGCTTCGACACGTGCCGCGACTTTTCCATGCGGAGATTTCGGCGATCAACTTCGCGGACCTGAATAGACGACAGGTCACCGCACTCAAACGTTCACGCATGGGTGCGGTACGAGACACTGACGAACCATTGTCGCGATTAATCGAGCAGCATCCAGTCCTAAGCCACTACCGGACAACCGGCGACATGACCCCGCGGGCCATGGGAGAGTTTCTGGGCACGCGCGAGTGGACAAGTTCGCCTTTATACAGTGAAGTGTTTCACCCTATGGGCACCCCCCGACATCTGGTCCTGCCCGTGGCTCGCCTGTCGACGGGGTGCGGAATAGGTATCAGCTTTAACCGGAGCGGGTTTGATTTCGTCAAAGCTGAGCGCGACTTCGCCACTTTGTTACAATCGGGGTTGGTCGCCTTACATGCGGCGGCCTCGAATTTATCCAAAACCGGCAGTCGCACTGAATTGGCCGTTGCAGCCGACCGATTCCACCTCACCTCGCGTGAAGTCGAAATCGTCACACTACTCGTTGACGGTTTGACCGCACAATCCATTGGCCACATGCTGCGAATAAGTCCCCGAACGGTACGTAAGCATCTTGAGCATGTTTATGCAAAGACCGGCTGTCACGACCGTTTGGCGATCGCACGGATGTTCGACTGAAATCCACCGCCGCCCACCGGGTCGCTTGGTTTGCGGCGCTCTCGGCTCGGGACAAGTCGCCCTACCACTACCTCCGCTCGTCGTCGCACCGTCTGACGACTGCTCGCCCCGTTCACCAGGCCAAGGCTGCCGCCGGGGTGGTTCGACCAACACATGTGATCCACGCTGACGACCCTGCCAGATCACAATGTCAGTCGCACCGGTGTTCAGGCTGATATCTCAGCTCGTTCTTCATCGTCTGGGCGGATTCGGACGAGTTCGACACCACCCCCGCAGCGCCACGCCAGCAACGCGATCAATGCGTCCACACCGGCAACGGCGCCAGCAGCCACGGATCTCCATCGCGTCCACTCATCGCGATCACCGCCACTGCTTCCAACAGGGAGCGGTCCGCGCCCAGTCGGCGTCCCACGCCCGCTGGCTCCACCGCCGGGATCGGCAGCCGCAGTAGGTGGACCTGCCCGCGCAGCAACAGCAACGCAACCGACTACGCCCAGGCAACGCAGACCGTCACCAGCAGCACGATGTCGACCAACCCGATCGGAGTGCTCACGACGGAGCCGGCGGCGTCGGTCCAGATCTCGGTGACGGCGCCGACGTCACGTCAGTCGACTGCTCGTCCTCGACCGGGTTGACGCGCACGGGCCATGGGACGACCAGCTCGTCTTCGACGGCGACCCCACGAGCGCCGCGCAGGTCGAAGGGTTGGCCGTCATCGACGAGGAGCAGACGAGCTTCACCTCCTGCCACCAAGCGACGCCATGAGCAGCTGCGGTCGGATGCCGGCGAACGCCTGCGCCGCGCGCTACAAGCACTCCGCTACGGCGGCACCGACTACCACGAACAGTCGGTCGACAGACCGCGCTCAAGCTCCGCGTTGCTACGTCAGCGGAGGGAAACATGACACTGCTCGTAGCCTTCGGCGTATTGCACGAACCAACTCCGCCAGCACCAGGGCGACCCGAACAGCGGCAGACCAGCTAATGCTCGGCGGCACGACGCTTAGACAACCGCCACGTAGCTAAATGAAGATCTTTCCCCGCTTGTGTGATCATATGCGCGCCCACAGCGGCGTACCCCAGCATCGAACACCGGCACGCCCTGTCGGTCGGCGAAGCTAGTCCGTTTGAGTGCACCCCCGTAACGGTGTTTGCAACAAGGCCGAACTAGCTGTACAGCAGAGTGCGAAAGTCCGGGTCGCGGCCAGCGAGGAGCGTGATGTGCATGAGGCTCGCGGTTTTTGTCGCCATTGTCGTTGTCGCTGGCGCTGCGATACTAAGCCTCAGCGCGAGCATTCAGTCGTCAAATTTCACGCAAATCGCAACACCAACGCTTGCAGCCCTCGCCGTAGTGGTTCAGAGAATCAACGGCGTCCAAAGATGGCTGTCGGCACCGAAGCGGCGGCGTGAGGATCACGCCGCCGACTTGGCACAGACAACGCTAATCAACCTGTGCGACGGGTGCACCGTTTCGCCAGAACTACTTAATCTCTACATTCACGTTTGGGAAGTGCCGCGCTGGTTCAGGAAGACGTTCCCTTACCGGCTACGGAAATCTTTAAAGGCATCGGCACGTAATGGATGGCTCAAGCCATTCACTAAGTGGTCCATCGCGCCAACACTTTGCCGTTTGACGGCGGTCAGCCTTCTGAAAACCGCCCCCACCGGTGTTCGATTCCGAAAAGGACTAGGCCTTGTCGGAGTATGTATTGCCAACAATAATCACTCCAAGCTCGTCACACTTAAGATTTCAAGCCCCGAGTATCGCGAGGCACTAAAGTCGGACACTGAACTTCAATGGCGCGCATACGGCCCAAAGATCACCCACAGGCTATCATTGGAGGATGCCAGGAAATTGTCCGATTCATATGGCCAGGTGCTTGCTCAAGTGGTTCAGGATGTGAAATCTGGCGAGGCCATCGGCTGCGTGACAATTAGTGTAAGGCAGAGCTCGTCGCGAACCTTTCAACTCACGACGAATCCTGACATTAAGCGGAGGCTTACGGACTTCGCCCTGGGCGTGCGCGAGGTTCTAGCTTAGCCCACATACGAATTGCCGAGACGAAGGTGTGTAGATGAAGCTCACAGACCTACTTCCTATCTCAAGGTTGCTACCCGGTGAACTTGAAGGCGAGATCGATCCCGAAGATCTTGGGTTTGACACCATTCGGGACGACCCGCCAGACGATGCCGAAGCCGCTGTCCGGGTAGCGCAGCTTTACGCACAGACAAAGAAGAGGACCGGCGTTGCCATCCCCGAGCTAGAGCCATACCTAAAGTTCGCAGACACAGCACAGAGTGGCGAGACCGCAGGGTCTGGGCACCCCAGCGCTGGGGGTCAAAAACCGGTCGAGTAGGCTACGGGGAACAGAACAGCTTAACTACCTCTCGCAACTCGACGCACAATACGCACATCGCTGACGACCGGTTGCCATGCGGGAGGCAGGAACTTGGAGTTCTCGCACCTATAGCGCATAATTTGGGGCAATGGCAAGCCGGCAGAGCAGTACTACAAGTGAAATTTCAACAGCCTCGTGTCAGACAGAGCCTGGTGCTCATGTTGGCAACGAGGCTTTCGTTGCGCTCTACGATAGCGGGCCTGCGCACGCGCTCATTGCCAAGCATGAGGCCTTGGCCTACCCTTATCGCTGCATGTTTGGCGGTGCGCAGTTCGAGATTGACCGCGGCGTCTTCTGCCCGGTCTTGACGAACGCGTCGCCACTTCTGCTTGAGTCGATTGACTTTCGCGCCGGCGACCGTGTGCTTGATGTCTTTGCTGGTAGCGGAGCATTTGGAATCCTTGCGGCAGTGCATGGGGCCGACGCCGTAACAGTCGATATAGCTGCTCTTGCAGTGGCCTGCACACTCAAAAACGCCGCACTCAACTGCGTAGAGAGTCGAGTGGATGCCCGCCTCGGCACCATGGTTGAGTGCCTGGCACCAAACGAGGTATTTGACCTGATCATTGCAAACCCACCGCTCCTACCCGGCGAACCGGGGGACGTGCTTGCTGCTGCCATTTTTGACCCACAGCTGCACGCTACCTACGAGTTCATCGACGAATTGCCGCATCATCTCGCCCCGTTCGGCCGATGCTATTTGCTGGCTTCCGACGTAGTTGAGCGATACGGGCACGACATCGATCGACTGTGCAGGCAACGCGGTCTTGAATCGTCGGTAGTGGCCAAAGCTGATTTTGGGTACGAAACCTATCGAGTACACAGGATCGTCCGAGAAAAACGGCCGCTACGACGCGGGATGACGCCCTTCAACCTCACTACTTGATCAAATGTGCCCTAGGGTCGATCGGGTGCAAAATTCACGAAAAGCTTTGGCATCTACGTGACGCCTGTCACAATCGCCCACATGGCGCGGGTGCATCTGCAGGCAGCTCCAGATCTCGTCGAGCAACTTGCCCACGAGCATGAGCCCCTGAAGGCGGTCTTCGAACTCATCTGGAACTCCCTTGACGCCGATGCTCATCACGTCCAAGTGCATATCAAGACCGGGCCGCCGTGGTGTCGGGGCTCGCCACGGAGCAGCCGCGCTACTACCTCCAACACGCCCTCGGCTTCCAGGTGCACGACGTCCGCCACCCCCACCATGAACGGCGGCACGGTCGTGCCGACATCGGCTGGAAGGGCGCAAGCGACGATGACTGACTGGACCGCTCTCAACTACGTGGTCGTGGACGTCGAGGGCAACGGCCAGCAGCCGCCCGATTTGGTGGAACTGGCGGCCGTCCCGATCGTGGCTGGCGTCATCGGGGAACCGGTGAGCTGGTTGGTCAAGCCGGCCTTGCCGATCCGGAACTTCGCCACCCGCATCCACGGCCTGACGGATAAGGCGGTTGCCGACGCGCCGGCCTTCGAGAAGATCGCGGCTGACGTGCTGAAGGCGCTCGACGCCGACGCCCTGATCGCGCACAACGCACATGTGGACATTGGCGTTCTTCAGCGGCACCTCGGCGACTGGGAGTGCCCGGAGGTGTTTGACACGCTGAAGCTGGCCCGCCGGCTGCTCCTCGGACGGGAGAGCTACAAGCTCGGCACGTTGGTCGAGGCCTTCAAGCTTGACGAGGGCCTGGACGAGAGCCTGACGCCACATCGGGCGACCTATGACGCGTTGGTGACGGCCCGCCTGATTCTGCGGCTGGCCAATATCCGTGATGACCGCCCGCTCACCTTGGAAGAGCTCCGCGGTGACCCACCTGGAGGAGGCGACGATGAGCCTGCGACTTTGTTCTAACTCCGGCAGCGGCGTCTTCGTCACGATCGATGGACCGAGCGGCGCCGGCAAGACCACGATCGTGCACCACCTGGCACAACTGCTGGTGGCGCAAGGGGAACACGTCTACGTCACCGCCGAGCCGTCAGCCGGCCCGATCGGGAAGCTCTGCCACGAGCTGACCGAGACCGTCAGCGGACATGCCTTGGCTTGTCTGTACGCCGCCGACCGCTACCACCACGTCGCGACGGAGATCCGGCCGTACCTCGCCGCCGGCGACATCGTGATCTCAGACCGCTACGTCGCTTCGGGCCTGGTGATCCAGCGCTTCGACGACGTCGCACCAAGCTTCTTGTGGCAGCTCAACGAAGACGTCGATCGGCCCGACTTGACCGTCATCCTGGACGCCGATCCCGACATCATCTCGGAGCGACTCCACGAACGTGGGCCGCACAACCGCTTCCAGTTGACCCCGGGCAGTAGCCACGCCGAAGTCGCCTACTACCGGGAAGCTGCGGAGCGCCTGGTCGCCGCTGGCTTCAAGGTATTGCGAGTCGACTGCGGCGAGCGGGCACCCGAGCAGACCGCGGCGTCCATCCGGGACCGGTTGCTGCCACTACTCGCTACCAGCCGGGCGGTGACCTCGTGATCGCCCCGGTCAGCATCGAGGAAGCCCTGCGCAGGCCGAAACTGGGTCGCGGCGCTTCTCGCTGGAAGACCTCCTGCTGCTGGCCATCGCCTACGACACTCCCGTCGCCGACCTCGTGGCCGGCGCTGACGATGACCTGATCGAGTTGTCGCCGGGCGTTCGTCTCACCGTCGGTGCAGTTCGAGCGCTGCTGTCCGGCGATCAGGCGACCATCCACAGGCTCCATCAACAGGGTGTGGATGCACCCCGTGAGCAGGCGGCTACCCGATCGAGCCGCTTTCCCGATGTCCTGGCCGAGGCACGGCGGTTCGGCATCCGCCGTCATGCCGATGTCGACCGGGCCGTGGCCGGTATCGGGGACTCCGAGCGCTACGCCGCCCGCAAGCTCGGCACGACGCCAGAGCGGATCAACCTGGCGGCCCTGGCCAGCTGGGGCCGGACGTTGGCCGAAGAGCGGGACTACCGCGTTCAGCAACAAGGAGGTGATGCCGAGGCGACGCCGCGCGGGCTCCAAGCCCTCCGCGGCCACGTCACTCGTGAACTCCTGACCGAACTGGAAACCATCCTCTCCCAGAAGGGGTTGATATGAACGGCAGCACGTACCGGAGCTGTTCATGCCGCGACACCAACCGACACAAGCTGGGCAAGGCGTGCCCCAAGCTCAAGGACCGGCACCATGGGTCCTGGGCCTACGTCATCGACTTGCCCGCCGGGCTCGACAGCAAGCGCAACCAGTTGCGCCGCAGCGGTTTCCCGACCAAGACCAAGGCCGGGGAAGCCATGGACGAGGTCATTCAGCGGCTCGACCAGGGCCAGAAGATCAACGACCGGGAATCGGTCGCTGAGTACCTGGACGCCTGGCTGAAGGCCAAGCGCCGGCTCCGACCCACCACCCGCCGGTCCTACGTCGAACACATCGAACACCACTTCAAGCCGCTGCTCGGCCACCTGCGGATCGAGGAACTGCGGCCGGAGCACATCGAGGAGATGGTCGAGCAGATCTTCGAGCGCTCCGAGGAAGCGGCTATGGCCTGGCGGCAGGCGATGGCCGAATGGGAGACGGCACTGGCCGCCGCGAAGGCTGCCGGCCAGAAACGGCGATTACCCAAGCGACCCAAGGGCCGGGCCAGGACGCTCATCAAGCCGTCCTCGGTCAAGCGCATCATCTCGACCCTGCGCTCCGCGCTCGGCACGGCGGTGAAGAAGCGGCGGTTGCCGTTCAACGCCGCGGCCCACATTGAACTGCTGGAGTACACGACGCCCAAGATCGACCCGTGGTCGCCGGCCGAGGCTGGTCAGTTCCTCGACGCCATCCAGGCCGAGCGACTGGCCGCCCTCTACGAGCTGGTCGTGCTGGAAGGCTTGCGGCGCGGTGAGGCCTGCGGGCTGCGGTGGCCCAACATCGAGCTCGTAATCTGCGCTACCTGCCAGGGCAAGTCCACCGCCACGCCGTGCCCGGCCTGCGCCGGCCTCGGCATCACCGACGGGGTCTTGCGCATCCGCCAGCAACGGGTCGATGTTGCCGGCCACATCTACGAGGGTGCGCCCAAGACCAAGAGCGGCGAGCGCGTCATCGAAGTGGGGCCGCGGTCGCTGGAAGTACTCATGGGCTGGCGGCTACGCCAGGAGATCGAAGCCGACGAGTGGGGTGACGCCCGGGCCGACACGGACTACGTCTTCACCGCCGAGGACGGCCAGCCGCTGCGCCCTGAGAACGTCTCGCGCGAGTTCAAACGCCTGACCAAGCTGGCCGGGTTACGACCGATCCGCCTGCACGATCTGCGCCACCTGAGCGCCTCGCTCCAGCTGGCGGCTGGCATCGACCTGCCGATCGCGTCCAAGCGGCTCGGGCACAGCTCGGTATGGATCACCAGCGACATCTACGGGCACCTGCTCAAAGGGGTCGGCCGGGCCGCCTCCGATGCCGCAGCCGGCCTCATTCCACGGGCACCCCACAACCGTGACGGCCATGTGACGGCCAGGGGTTCCGAAACGAGAACTGCGGGCCTTCCAAGTGAGGAAGACCCGCAGGTCAGAGAGGGAGCCGCCTGTCGGAATCGAACCGACGACCTGCTCATTACGAGTGAGCTGCTCTGGCCGACTGAGCTAAGGCGGCGTGGTGCGTGTCCACTATAGCGGGCGGGGTGGGTGGGTCGCGCACGGGTTGCGGGGCGGGTGGGGGGTGATGGGGGTCTCATCCGGTGGGTTCGCTCGTTGGTGCTAACAGCGGGGGCGTTACCTGCGGTTACGTGTGTCGTTAGGTCCTACGTGATGCCGGTCTCAGGGGCCGGCGGCATGAGGAGGAAGCAGCTGATGCGAGGTCGCCCGCCGCTCGCCCTGGCATTGCCGGCCGCTGTCGCCTTGTTGGCGGTGGGTGCGGGCCCGGCGTTCGGGGTGCCGACGACGACGCCGGTGCCGGGTCCGGCGGATCCGGGTCAGCCGCCGGCGTCGGCGGCGAGTGGGCCGCAGCCGCTGGGTCACGCGGTGGGGGACGCGGGCGGGGGTCTGGCGGTGGTGCGGCTGCTGCCGAACTCGGTGCCCACGTCGACGATCTTGCCGGGGTTGCAGGACGAGTTGCCGAAGCAGCCGGCGGCGGAGGCGGGTTTCGGGCTGTCGAGCGCGCAGGCGAACTCGGAGGCGTATCTGTCGTATGAGCGGGCGATCGCGCAGGCGTCGCCGCTGGGGTTCGCGATCGGGGGGAACGCGCCGCAGACGCCGGGGTCGTTGTCGCAGACGGCGTTGCCGGACAACCCGCAGCCGTCGACGGGTGGCTTGACGCCGCCGTCGACGCCGCTGGATTCGCTGTTGAAGGTGGGACTGCTCAACGGCAGTGTGCACGCGCGCTGGAGCGAGACGACGGGCCCGTGTGTGGGCACGATCGCGGACGCGCAGACGTCGCTGGCCGATCTGTCGGTGTTGAACGCGATCCCGAACCTGCCGAACGTGACGGACCTGACGGGCTTGATCAACCCGTCGAGCAAGCTGGACCAGGCCACGGCCAACCAGGTGGTGGATTCGCTGAAGACG
>Ga0307511_10008867_pt1 | contig 10038 bp, 8 predicted proteins | sample 13_EM_MG_FD_200266 | JGI IMG/M metagenome (GOLD analysis project Ga0307511, IMG submission 200266) | Populus trichocarpa ectomycorrhiza microbial communities from riparian zone in the Pacific Northwest, United States - 13_EM | ecosystem: Host-associated > Plants > Roots > Unclassified | place... | reverse complement strand
TGAAGGTGTGTATATATATATATATATATATAAAGACCTGTTTGCTTGACCATCGAAAATCAATTTTGGCTCCCGAAATCTATTTTAACCGTGAAATGACAGTTATGACCCTTGCAAATCATTTATTACCAATTTCAACACGCTATGTGAACGGCCGTTTTGACCAATTTGTACAGGAAACCCGATTTGACCGTAAAATGGCAGGAAAAGAAATGAACAAAACCTATTAAAATGAATTTTACAATATAATATATAATACATGTATACTCTAAGAAAAAGTCACACAGACCATCCATTCATGCGCCCCGAGAACTATTCTATTGTGTAGTAAAAAAACCTCTGCAGTATTCCCCATAAGAGGTAGTGGCTGACTACTGATTTCACAGGACGATTTAAAGTAAACACCCCTTCTTGAGTTCTTGTAATAACTCTTGTTTACTATCTGAGGACAAAGAAAAAGGAAATTCGATTTCTGGCCCATGAGTCTTTCTGCGCAGGAGCAGGAGGTGGTGTCCCATGTACAGCTACAAAACAGAGAGAGGGACAAAAACAAAACAGTATTAACAGGGCAAAGTCAACAAGCAAGAAGTCTCTGCTCCTGCGGTATATATTAGTCTTTTTTCTTCTCTTTATTGTACTATTATTTCTCTGCCCCCCCCTTCATTGCAAAAGACTCTCTTAGAGCGGTTAGAAAATCATCATATAGGCATCCTTCGATTCTCTCCTTCTCTCACAATCTTTTTTTATATATAATTATACTAGTAATTTCCTTTTATTTTTTTGTCCTTAGAAAAGGAGTTTCGATTGTTCTCTCATCTCGCCTTTTCTTTGTTTTTAGCATCATTTTTCCATTCAATTGGGTGTGCAAACTAGTAAGTAGTACAAACAAGGAACAGCAAAAAAAACCAGACTTTCCTCACCAAACAGGAACCACAAGCTACACCCATTCCGAGCTTTTAATTGGGGATAGTTTAGAGGTAATTCGTTTGTTTTGACTTGTTTCTTGGAAGGGGTTTTAGGTTTGTGTTTATAGGTTTTACATTTTAGTTTCATTTTTATGATCAAGTTTGGATTTTGATGGTGCAGATACTGGATTTGGGAGGTGGGTTTGGTTTGGAATCTTGAATATTGAAAGTGGATGGTGGGAATTTAACTGAACAAGTTGGAGGTTCTCTACATAGTTCTGTTTCTATGGATTGGTTATGCTGTTTTTTTCCTTCCTACTCTCAGGTAAAAAGATTATTTTTTTTCCTAGTTTTTATTATTTTGGTATGTGTTTGTGATTCTTTAATTGTTCTATTCTTATTTCTATTCGACGCATAACCTTGTTTCATGATTAGGTTGTAAGAATGGGTGGTGGAACATGGAGCTATACGTGTGATAGGCTATTTCTAGGGGGGAATTTTTCAGTTTTCGTATCAGTTTGGGATTTAATTGTGGATATACATTGGATAACCCATGGCTGAAAATTTTTGGTTACACAGATATACTTTTGGTTTCCGTTCTGTCAAGTGTCAATGTTTACCTACTTGTTTTGTGAGTTCTTCGGGGATCTAGAATTTACATAGTAGGTGTAGCTACTCGCTAAACCGTTCTAAAAGATTAGATTTACTGATGAGTTTACAGTATTAAGGTCTTCTATGTAACCCAAGAAGAAAACACAGTTGCAAGTTTCGCTATTGTTTTTCATTAATGTTATTGAGCAACTTTCTATACTTCAATTGCTTGTAGTGTAGAATTATATTTCTCATGTATTGCTTCATTTAGTCCCATTCTTGCCTGCCTCCTAATCTGAGTACTTTAGTGAATTAAAACTCAATTTTGCTTGCTTTCGTATTTCTCTTCGTCTTCTAATCATGTGACTTAGACTGTGATTATTGTTACATGTAGCTTGTGGGTGGGCGTTCATCGTCTACCTCCGGTAAGGGAAAGAATCATGAGGGTTTGATCAAGTATGGTTTCAGCCTAGTAAAAGGGAAAGCTAATCATCCAATGGAGGATTATCATGTTGCCAAGTTTGTGCAGATTCAAGAGCATGAATTAGGGCTTTTTGCTATTTATGATGGCCACTTGGGAGACACTGTGCCTGCATACTTACAGAAACATTTGTTTTCCAATATCCTGAAGGAGGTTTAGCATTGCTTCCAAACATTTTATTGATGGCCAAACATTTTGGTCTGCTTAAATAACTTCAGAATGCTTTCTAACACTTTATTATTTGATCCTTCTAGGAAGAGTTTTGGGTTGATCCCAACCGATCTATCTCAAAAGCCTATGAGAGGACTGACCAGGCAATTCTCTCTAATAGTTCTGACTTGGGGCGAGGAGGATCTACAGCTGTGACTGCTATCTTGATAAATAGTAAAAGACTATGGGTAGCTAATGTTGGAGATTCAAGAGCAGTTCTTTCAAGAGGAGGCCAGGCAAGGCAAATGACCACAGATCATGAACCCAACACTGAACGAGGCAGCATAGAGAACAAAGGCGGCTTTGTCTCAAACATGCCAGGTCTTTTTCACAGTAGCCATTATTAGTAATCTCTCTGTTTGAATATCTGCTCTTCTGAATTTAATATACACCAATGGCTTTCTGAGGAAATTATTGGCTGTTATTCTAATCTTTTTAGTGGGGAGCTGCTTCTAATTTTTTAACGCATAGTTTTAAGGCTTATGATTTATTCATGTGAAGCTAGAATTTGAAAGAATAAGACTAATTTTGAGTTTCTGAATATGCTCATTTGTCAGCCTTTTGAAATTCTCAAGCAAGTGAACCAATATCTTCCGAACCCAAATAAGATGTCATAACAATGAATGGTCTACTTAAATTAAATTTATGCAGCTTTCAGACAGTAATAGACAATTTAGAGTTCAGTGGCTTCCAGTTAACTTTGATCTGCATCAGAGCAATCTTTGAAAATAAAAAATAAGTATTCTCTAGAAGAGAGGATCTGTGGCACTTCCCCCCTGATCATCGCCTGGATTCATTTTGGATGAGTGAATGCATACATATTTGTTCATCATTCAAAGAATCTTTTCATAAGAATTTTAGTTTGCTCGTTATGTGGTGTTCTGCAGGTGGGTGGTGTTGAAGCTTTCATGCATATTGTTCAAATTGTTTTGCTTTTGGGTGTTCAAATCCATTCTGCATTTAAGAGCACTGAACGCTTCCTTCTATTATGAGATCCTCTTTTTTTCTTTTTTCTTTTTCCTGTAATTTCCTACCCTTCTTAGGCTTCCATGACCAAAGTCTCTTAAGGCACTTTGATACCTATGACATTAAGTGATTAGCTAAGGATTTCCATTTCTATGGGAACAGAAAATGTCATCAGAATATGAAGTATTTCCCTCTCTTTGCAAATGTTTTCTCAGCCAAGCAAACACTCTGTTCTATACCAATAACAATACTGTCGATCTCACTTCCTTTTGAACTTCTTTCCAGGAGATGTCCCTAGAGTTAATGGGCAGCTGGCAGTTTCTCGTGCTTTTGGGGACAAGAGCCTTAAATCACATCTGCGTTCTGATCCTGACATACAAGAAATCGACATAGATAACAACACAGAAGTTCTTGTACTCGCTAGTGATGGTCTTTGGAAGGTGAGTCATTTCATACTAACTTTGTTTTCCGTGTCGAGTCAGTGCTAACCACCTGGGCTGGCTAAAGAATCTGCAATGTGCTTGCATTAGAAAGAAGTCCATAAAATCTATCTTTTTCCATGTGAATATACACAGGTTATGTCAAATCAAGAGGCTGTTGATATTGCAAGGAGGATTAAAGACCCCATGAAAGCAGCTAAGCAGCTGACAACAGAGGCATTAAAAAGAGAAAGTAAAGATGACATATCATGTGTTGTTGTTAGATTTACGGGGTAGAACCCTTTGCAAGATCATTGTTATCCAGGTGCCAGTATTACGTATTATAAGAAGAATTTCTTTACAGGGGTTGCCAATTGGTGAAAATACATACTTGGTTGGGGTAGTACTCAGGATCTCCAGTAGTTTGCAATTTGCTGAAGGGAAGAGAAGATTAGAAAGGATCCCCCATTGTAAAATTATTTTATTGATGTTGTGGTGTTTGATATTGTTTGATTTCTTTATGGAAGTGGATTAGAACATCTGATGTATATTGTGTTCTAAGCTGCCTAGAAGACCATTTTATCTTTGTTTTGATGAAGAAAGTGGTTTTGATTGCGATTGGAAGAACTTCACGGATCAATTCAGTGAACTTTATCTACCAAGACCATCCCTGCGTCTGCCTTTGTTGTGAGCTCTTCAGAGGTTCATAATTTTTTGAGTCTGATACGGCAGATCTTCCATCCGAAGTTCAATATTGATGTCCGCTCATGTTTTAGGCCAAACTGCTGCTAAAGCTTAAGCTTAACCTGCCTGGTTTTTTAGTTTCTTTTGGGGTCTGCACTATTTGCTTTCGGATCTGTCTTGGCTCCCAAGTCTTAATCAGGCTTCTTAAGTCGATGTTAGTGGAATTTATTATTATTTTTATTTTTAAGGAAGTTTGAATAGTGCAGTGACGCGGTTTTGACTGCAGTGTGTGGATATAAAATTTAAAGTTATTTGCCAATTATTTATTCGAAGGTTTTTTTGACGTTTTCACTTTATGGTGTATAGTACCGTAAGCTAGTATATACTTTTAGTGTTAGTATTTATACTTTATAGTATACAATTAAAAATGACATTAATACAATTAATTCATGACAGCAACCACCTTTGACGCTGCCATTCCCTCGCTGCTCTAAAAAAAGAAGAATGCTTGGTCTCTTATCAGTGTATGGGCCAGAGCCCAACTTCGCTATAGAATTCTAGAAAAACCCTACAGCTTAGCCCAGACCCAGCCGGCAAGTGGAGGCAATATTAGGGTTTAGTCATTCTAGCAGCCATCCTCGCTATATATATATACGCACCCACGCCATTGATGAAAGAAGCCACTAGTCCATATGGAGCTCCCACTTCTGCAATTTCCATCCCTCTGCTCTCCCTCCTCCCCTCTTGATTTTTGCAATAGTAATGGTAGGGTTGTTGGTGTTATTGATTTGTTTTTTTAAAAAAAGAAAAGGTTTCGAGTAATAAGATTTGCCTCTCCTTTCAGCTGCAAGGGATCAATTTCTTGACGGCTTTGTTCTAGAGGCATATATAAACTATTCGATCCAAAGTCTTGGGGTTTGTCAGATTATTATTTGCTCTTGCGGGGGCATTGTATTTTTCTCTGGCACCCATTTCTCTGGTACATTTCTCGAGAGTTTTCTATCATAAGAAAACTTTATATTTATTTTTTAAATCGAGTAAACATAATTTTTCAAAATAATAGGATAATTATCTTAAATTTCATTTTTAGGGAAAAGAAAGGGAGCTCAAACAAGCAATTATATTGTTTTGGAGTTACCCATTGGATTATTTTTCAATGGCACTGCTGCTCTCCAAGACTCCTAATATTGTCTGGTGTCTTCGATTTGTTTTTCTCTATGAGGGTTCTTGTTCTTGTTCTTATTAATATGTTTTTTCATAGAGAAAAAAAGTCATCCATTACAGAAGCCCATTAATAGCCCACTGAAATGGAACTCACTAGCAGAGCTCTGCACCAGCTAATCAAATAGTTTTAATGCACATAAACTTGATGTGTAGTTGCGGTCCAAAATATATTAGATAATTACATAAGTGAGTAAAAAATGTTTAGTTTATAAGCATATAATATTATAAGACTATTTAAAACTTGTAATCATAATAAAAGACTAGCATATATACTAGATAAATATTAAATCATGCATAAGAAACTGAAATTAACTTTCAGCATGCATGATTAAACATATATTAAAATTATATTTAAACTAAAAGCATAAAGCTAAGATTAATTATTTATTTTTAAAGTTTTAATGTTCATTACTTTGTGAAAAAAGACTAATTTTAATAAACTCATGATTATTTTTAAGCGAGGTCTAATATACTCAAAAGAATATTCACCCGAATATCTCTGCGATGACCGATCTAAGTTCTGGGCTAGGAGGAAAGTAAAGAGGAAAAACACAGAAGTCACAATTACCAGCTTTGATATTCACCCGAATATCTCTGTTCATTACTTTGTGAAAAAATCAACTAGAAGCATTCTCCAGCCCTCTTTTACGGAGTATTTGGAGCAAAACTAATAAAGAATTAATTCTATTAATTACTAGAATTAATTATTATTATTACCAGCTTTGATTGTCTGTCATGAAATAGAATTAAATCTTACAATTTTAGCTTTAAATATGATATTTTAAGATAATTTCCAAGTAAACAAACAACCGATCAGAATGATACAAGATTCTAGCTTTCACAGCGCTAGTAATATCTTCGACAACCATCACCGGACTTGTGGTCCAAATGAATTCCATGTGAATATTCATCGCTTGATCTAATTCTGTAGCATCTACCAGTCTCACGGCCAAATCAATAACTTCCAAATGTTAGCTATTCCCACCAAACTGTCAACCATGCGTACCTGTTCATCTCTGAATTTTAAGAACAAACCACACAATCCTTAAAGAACGTGTTTGGTTCAAAGTGAATTAGCCACTCAATGGTTAGAGGCAAAAGAGTCAATTGAGTTCTAATAAAAGAGTGGCAGGGAAATCAAAAATAAAAGAGGATTACAAGAATTTCTTGGAGCTCTTCATTACGTCGAGGCAGCTTTGGCTACGGCAACGGTTTGAATGCCATCATCAACTGCCCACTTTTACGAGCTTAAATATGTTTAGTCTTGATTCCCACACATGAATCGGCCATTTAATTATCTCATCACGCATTCTCGTGTGTACTTTAATAATCTCTCTTCATTTGCCCGACTTCACAATATCAATGCATGTGCTCGAAGGTTCATTTCATGCTTTGAGTGAAAACATATGAATCTTACAATACACTTCCACAGAACCAAGTCTCAACAGAAAACTAATCATTTACAGGCCATCACAACGTCACACTTCAGAAGGTTTCAGATGCATTAGATCCCCTGCATCAATCAGTTTATCCATAGCGAAATGAATGACAAACCAGGAAATGAACTGATTCCAACAATCTGATGCACTACCAGTGAGCAAGCAGGAAAAAAGTGAGCGAGAGATGTACAAATCTGAATGGTAAAAATGCCACAACCAAATGCGAGAAAAAGAATCTGTTGATTTGCAATGGCAATTTAAGGGGCGTTAAAGCTATAGATTTTTAACGCAGACCACAATCATCCAAGTAGAGTGTTCTAAGAGAAAAAGAAGACACAACGAAGGGTCTTAAAACATTTGTTCAGCAAATAGATACATGCCAATGGTCCACCATTCCCCGTACTACTACTGAGAGTCATTCTCGCATGTTCCTCCCTTCTTCAACTAACCCAATCTTAAAGAATTGCTCTCCACAATCCCGGCTAATTCTGCAAAATTAATTCTCATTAGAGTAAATGGAGAAAATAAGAAACATTAATAACAAGCTCCGGGAAAACATCAACATGCCAAAAGGCAATCCAATCAAATGATGAGTGCTTTACATGCTCTGTGTATGTATTTATCAAAGGTATGCAGGCGTGCCTGTATGAATGTGCAGGTGTGCAAGTTCGAATAACACCCACACACAGATTATAAAAGCTCAGTTTTGCTTACCACTGCCTTAGGTTCATCAGCTGCAGATTGCTCACCTGCCAAATTAAATAGCACCTTCATTAGTCAATGGCCATTTACAATCGAAGTTCTTGACTTCATAGTCCAGTTATTAAACTCATATTACTTCCATTATCAAGTTACAACTTCGAATATCACCTCCTTCCTCTGGCAGATCTGAGGTCCATAAAGTGAGATTGTCCCTAAGTAGCTGCATGATAAGGGTACTGTCCTTGTAGGAGTCCTCATTGAGGCTATCAAGTTCTGCTATAGCATCATCAAATGCTTGTTTAGCCAGGCGGCAGGCCCTGCATGATACAGATGTAGTTTAAAAATAAGATGCATTATTCAGAGCTTACAGCTAAAGCACTATCTGAAGTCCTCAAGTTCAACAAAATGGGTGTGTGCATGATGTATTTACAACAACAAAAAATATTGAATGTGTTTCAGCATGTTAAGCGAGAAAGAGATGCATGTTAAGCGAGAAAGAGATGCATGTTAACCTTTCGGGGGAGTTCAAAATCTCATAGTAGAAAACAGAGAAGTTTAGAGCCAGGCCAAGTCTAATTGGATGAGTTGGAAGCAAATCTGAGATCGCAGTAGAGGTTGCTGCCTGCAGCACAAAAGAACGACATTAGTACTTTGATTAAATTATATATCAGCTTCATAATTAAAAAGTTAAAGTGACAAAGAAGAGAGAATAAAAGAAACTCTGGGAGAAAAAGATGATTAACAAATACTACCTCATAAGCCTTGAGGGACTGATCCGCAGCTTCTTTACGTTCATCAGCACCTTTAAACTCAGCCAAATAACGATAATAGTCTCCCTTCCTGCCTCGAAAGAAAACACAAAAAGAAAAAAAAGAAAAGATCCAACATAAGCAATAGAATCAATTAAAGGAAGTTTGAGCATTGCAAGCTACTATACAAACACAGATATGATAGTTAATAGAAAAGAAGGTTATATAACCTGTGGAATGAATAAAATGAATTCAACACATATAAATTCATAAACAAGAGAATTCTTGTCGTTTACCTATTCTTGCTCTATATATAAGAATTTGGTTGCATGGATCCATAAGAAATAAACCTAATCTGTAGAGCCTTTTGTCTATCATTCAGGAGTTTATAAGGCATCAACAACCTTATTTTGTTAGCCATCCTGAGATTATTTGCCCCACCTTTCAAAATAACTCAACAGTAAGGATAGTGCAATAAATCTTACATCTTATAGTAAAAGACAGTAGATTCCCCAGTTGAAGAGGATGGGATGAGATGCTGATCAATGACTGATAATATATCATTGCAGATCTTTGCAAGCTCATCTTCAACACTCTGCATGTACTCCTTTATCCTTTTCACATTCTGTTCATTCCCCTTGGCCTCCTCCTTCTGTTCAATGGAAGAAAGTATCCTCCACGATGCCCTTCTAGCGCCAATGACATTCTTGTAACCCACGGACACCAGATTCCTCTCCTCCACTGTCAATTCCACATCCAACTTTGCAACTTTCTTCATTGCTTCTACCATCTCTGCAGCAATTGGTTTTTAATGTCATGTTTTCATATTCAATATAATTTACCTACATTTTGTTTTTAAGAAAAAAGAAAAGGAAAGGAACAACAGCAATTCAACTGAATAAATTAGGCCAAATGGAAGTGAAATAAAACTAATAGAATCAAAATTAGAAACCTTCTGTATCAAATATTAAGAATGGGAAAAGAACACGGTTGCCTCATTTTAATTGCTATGTGAACCACAACAATCATCCATAAAAAAATCTTCAATTATTACACTCCTCTCTCAATTTAGCACAACAGAAGAGTGCGTACTCATTCATCAATGGGTTGCTTAGAAAAGCTTAGCGTTATTCAAACCCTCGAATATCAAAAAAAAAAAAAAATGTTATTCCCCTCTCTTTTTTTAACCCATACACAACCTACATACCGAAAAGAGTGAGCCATCATGGGAACACAGTACTACCAAATCGAAATGCTAAAAAACAATTAACAGATTTAATTCTATTAAAAGTCCAGAAAATCCTTTATGGTCATTCTTATTTCTAAGCAACTATAATAATGTAGTAATTAGGGTTCTAACAAGCAAGCGTATCAGTCAATACAGCCACTAAATCAGCGTATTAAAACACAAATCCACCCTTGTAAGCATCCACTAAATCATAGGGAAAAATGAGAACATAGAGCAGCAGCAGGAATTTAAGCGTGATAAATTAACAAGATAAAAGGAAAATGAAAGCAAGAAAGAAATAAAGAGTCGCAGCTTGGATCTCGATTGAACAAAGCACATACCATCATATCTCTCAGCTTGCTCTGCAAGTCTCGCCAAGTATACCTGTTGTTCTCTCTCCCTCTCCATGCTTTCTATCTCTCTCGTTCTCGCTCTCCTGT
>Ga0307511_10008865_pt1 | contig 10040 bp, 4 predicted proteins | sample 13_EM_MG_FD_200266 | JGI IMG/M metagenome (GOLD analysis project Ga0307511, IMG submission 200266) | Populus trichocarpa ectomycorrhiza microbial communities from riparian zone in the Pacific Northwest, United States - 13_EM | ecosystem: Host-associated > Plants > Roots > Unclassified | place... | reverse complement strand
GCCTGAACTGGCCAGTTTAGCTGGGATCGCTTGGAACCGGCCACCGACAACTGCCATCAATAATAACCTTTTTAAGTTGTTAAATAACTAGACATTGCTTCGATGAAGAAGTCAAATGTTGTCATATATAACTTAGTCCACGTTTTGGTGTAATTGATTCTGTATATAAGATGAAATGTGAGTATAATTTAATTGAACATAATGGATATATATACGGACTAATTTAAATGAGTAAATTTTTCTGTACTTATTTTCATCAATAAATAATGTGGATAGACTACAAAATGTGATCTCTAATAGCACTAACTAGTTTACTTTTCATGCTATGTTCCGTGGATTATATTAAAAAAAATTAAATATAAAAAAAATATTTTAGTTGCTAGGAATTTGATATTATAATTAAATCTAATCGAATGAGTCAAATTTGAAATTCCAACTCGTTTTTATTAAGTTTAGTTTTTCAATTAAATTTTATGAAAGTTACTTTAATTTAATTCAATTAACTTGAAAAGTAAAATCAAAAATCAAAAAATAAAAAATAACATAAAAAATAAAAATCAAACGTATGAATTTAAAGTTAATTTGAACAACTACTAAAAAGTTGTGACTTTTATATTTTGACTTTTATATTGTTAGCCAAATGCTGCCAACTCGGAAGTGACAGAACTTGCTAGCTGCATGTTTGATTGTTAGCATGTGGCCTGGGTTTATAGCTACAGCACCGCCCAATCTCTCTCAACCAGAACGTATCAGGAAGAATCTATCTCACTCCATAGACTTTTTCTAGATAGTCAGTCATGCGCAGGTTAGTTGTCTTAAGTGTTGCTCCCCTCATGACAAGACACGGCCGGTGCACCGGGATCATTAAACATGAATACTTTTGCTCATCAACCATAACCAACATTCTTCACATGACATTTGGTCTGTGCTGGCTAGCCAGCCAGCTACACGGCTCCAGCAGATTCTACACAGTGCCTTCCTTCTTGCAATTCCTTTCCCAGCAATTTTCTCACCGGAAAAGCACTCACTGCGTTGTCTATTTCAGGGGAAGGGATTTAATCAGAAGACGTGCTTGTATTTCTCTAGAGCAGCGTATTCTACTTCCCAGTACACATAAAATGCCAGTTAAATTTATCTTCTCGAGGCTTCATGTTCTTGGTTAGTTAAATCATGCTTAACACGACACTAGCATGAGTTTTATAAGCAACAAAAACTTCACAATCAATCTCAGATATAGACCGCGAGAGAACTAGACAAAAACCACCGTGAGCTGACATCCTGTCAGAAGACACTTGGCAAAATCCCATGGACAGGCCACAAATCACCAGCCACCTGTCTGAGCTAAATGTCGGCCTAAAATCTTTGTAATCTTGCATGAATCCTGCCCTGTATAAAACCTCCCTGTAACTTTCCCACTTCTTCTTCTTCTTCTTCTTCTTTTTCATCATCATCATCATCATCATCATCAATTAACAAGTTACTTTAGTAATGAATAGTAATTTCCCCAGCTCTAAATTTTTTTTTCTAGTTAATTAAAAATTAAACTTTATTTATTTATTTATTTTTTATTAAATTATTCTAGTATCATAATCCAAGAATAATGTTTAATGAGTTAACCCGGATTGAATCAAGTTACTTTTTATGTTAAATATTTTTTTAATTTTATCATTCAATATTGGGTTGATTAGAAATTGAGTTTCATAATCTGTTTTAATTTGTTTTCTATAAGGATATCTTGATCTCATGATCAGGATTACGAGTTTTGGTATTTTAACCCCGGTTAAATCATGTTTTTTTTTATTATTTTTGTTCTAAGAGGTTATATATCTCGGTCTTATATCCTTCAATATTGGATTTGCTTTTTATTGGATTGTTTCCGTCTCATAACTAGAGTTGCGGGTTTAGCAAATTAATCTAGTTGACTCAATTTTTTAATTGATTTTTTTTCCAGTTTCATCATCTAATATTGTATTTGATCGGGAATTGAATTTCATGATTTATTTCAGTTTGATTTTTATGAAGTTATCCTGACCTCGTAATCCTGGAATAATGCTTAGCGGGTTAACCCATATTAACTTGGCTCATTTTTCTGTCATTTTTTTATTAAAATTTTTATAAATTTCATCATTCAATATTAGGTCCGACAAAATCAATTGAGAATTAAGCTTATAAGGTTATCTCAGTCTCATAACTAGAATCGTGAATTTGGTAAGTTAATCCGAGTTAAATCAGATTTTTTTTCTATGAGATTTTTTCGATCTCATAACTCAGGTCATGGGTTTGACATATTAATTTGGGTTATTTTTTATACTTTTTTAGTCTTATTCTTTAATATTGAACTGATTGGGAATCGAACTTCGTAATTTGATTTGATTTGATTTTCTTTCCATAGGGTTATCTTGATCTTATGACCCAAATTGTAAATTTGACAAGCCAACTCGAGTTGCTTTTTTAGATCCTTTTCTAATTTATTCTTTTTTTAATGTCATCCTTCAACAATAGGTTGATTGGAAATGAAGTTTTATAATTTATTTTGATTTATTTTCTACGGTGTTATCACAGTCTCATAAATCAGATCACGAATTTGACATGTTAACCTGAATTGACCCAAGTCAAATTTAATATATTGTTATCTTAATATTAAAAACAATTATCATCTTGAAATTTTTTTTGAATCGAACTATATTTTATAGGTTGTTAATGTTGTTTTTGGATCCGAAAAGTTAACTAGATAACACCGACTCAAACCTCATAATTTATTTTTTTTCACTAAAAATCTCATTAGTAATAGCTAAATATATTTTTATATTAAAAAAAAATTTTAACTCGGCATATTCAATGATCTAATTTGCTATACAATTTGTAGCAGAATCAAGATTGGGTCATTTGCGTAGAAGGGTCCACCAAGCTCATCAAGATCAAATATTCCAATGGCATTATCCCACATCCTTAGTTACTGACCACAAAGAAGGGATCCTATACGTGGCTGACCCACTAGCGCCACCCCTTTATTCCCAGCTCAATATAAATCCCCATCATCACCACCTCTAGAACTTCGTATCTAGACCTTGTCCAATATCCAATTGGTCCATTTTTCTTCATTTCTTAGCTACCGACATCTCTATCTCTCAATTTCTTCCTTCAGGAAAGCCTTATATTCAACTAAAAATCAGATTAGCCATGCTAGAAGGCAAGGCAGTCATTGGTGAGACTGACATGCTTCAAACCATGCAACAAGATGCCCTTGATCTTGCAGCCAAAGCCCTCGACTTCTTTGACGCCACTGACGCCACTGACATAGCTCGTTTTATTAAACAGGTGAGCTATAAGATGCATATGGAGCATGCATGCTGTCTCTGTGGGCGCGCGCGCGCGCGCGCGCATGCAGGAATTTGGTAGCACACATGTACCAAGAATATTTAAACATACAAGTTTTGCAAATAGAATGTGAAACTTGAATTTTCAGGCTTATTTAAGTGGGTTTTGTGCTTGTGTTTGATGCAGGAATTCGATAGGATGTATGGACCAGGGTGGCATTGCGTTGTGGGAAGAGATTTTGGTTCATTTGTAACTCACTGCTTTGGATGTTTCATATATTTTCAGGTTGGAAGCCTTTCAATCTTGCTCTTCAGGGGCTCTGCTAGTTATCCAGAACCTGAGAAAAATCAGTTTGAACCCTTAGAACCATTAGGGACCTTAGATACAATGAAAGCTTGATATTTCCTTTACTATTCTGCTTTTCTGGTAACCCGCCTTGTAAATGAAAGAGAAGAAAGCACAGGTTCTTCGCTATTAGCCTCTCTTGTCTTTGGTTCTTCTTAATTACGTTGGCCTGCACAGGTTCTCTTTTGAACTTGATCAAGTTTACACACAGAGTTGTAGCGATTATCAGAATCATAATCATAATCATAATGTAAAATGCAAGCTGAAAGAAATTATTTCATTTTAGCATCTCTTGAAAATCAGGGATCACAATTACGAAAGGTAAAGAAGAAATATAAGAGCATCACATGGAAGATTTCTACCTGATTGGATAAATCAAGTAAAAAAGTAAGAATCATGCAGAGACAAACCAGTTTTGGCAATGGGACGAGGGAACTGTGTGGATGGATCAGGGAATGGGTTCTTATGACCACATTTTGATACAAGACAAAAGATGCTTTGATGAGGGTTTTTTTTCTTTTAATCCTAATAATTACAATAAATTTTAAATAAAAAATAACAGCCATATTTTCGTGTGGATGTGTTGGTTCTTTAAAAGAAATCAATAGCTGTAGAAAAAGGTCTTCTTAGGCACCGTGATAAGAGCTCATCGCCACTGAAGTTTCCAGGGCCTGACATACAGCAACTTTTGACACCATCACCGGGTCGCCCTCTCTTGTAACCTACAAGGAACTCAAAGTATCTCACATTAAAATATTAAAAAAATAATCCATTTGGATATATACTATATATAATTATCAGATTAAAAATTTATAAAATAATCTATATGGATGTAAACTATATATAGTTATCTCACATTAAAAAGTTAAAGAATTAATTCATGTGGAAATAGACTATAAAAAAAGTGAGGCTAAGTACTTATAAAATAATTTTATATTTTTTAAATTTATTAAAAAAACTCGAGTCTCACTTAAATTATATCAAGTCACCTAGGTTTTGGATTGACCTAACCAATTATAAACTCGGATTTTTATAATTTGAAACCTTATCAAGATTTTAAGGGCCCAGTCAACGGTCAGCCCAAATTTCATAATGATGGTTAGTGTACAGGATTTTTACATCTAATGATGCCAAGTGAATGCTAAAACGTTTATGGTATAATAAATTTAGACACTCAAAATGGAGTCATGGCTTTGGATAATAACAGGAACTTACAAGTTCTCCCTTTGTGAAAATGAGAGACTTTACAGAGCCACAAAAGTTCTCTAGGACTATATCATCCATATGTTGGAACAGTGGCACCTGAAACAGATTCTCGAAACAAGTTGTAATTTGAGACCAGAATATATGCGAAGCCCAAATATAATTGGACTGAATATGAATGTGGAATTGGACTTGGATCACAGTCCATTAAATGGAAGCTCAGCAATCTTTTCCTTTCAATCTTCATGGGCTAGAAGCCCATTGTAAAATCCCAATTCAATTGGATAGCTCTTTATCTAACATGTATAAAGTTCGACATAAATTAATCACACGATGAACAGATTAGACAGGAACGTACTCAAAAACCAGATTAAGATAAAGCACATCCTTCTTCGTTGCTGGAAAGAAGCAATGCCTTGAAGAGACAACATTGGAGTGGTTTGCAACTCACGGTTCTTATGCCTCTTATCTTGAAGAACTTTCTTTATACCAACAGTTTCATGGTCTCTGAACATTTTGCCTAAAGCCAAAAATGTAAAAAGGCAAAATGCAAACATGAGTGTCCGGTGATAATCTGGAAAGGATGTAGCAATAATACACTATCAAGAACCATTCAGGAAAACACTGTAGTCTAAAACAACATACCCAAGAAACAGAAAATATTGTACGAGGATGAAACATGTGATATGATGAAGGGCTCTGGGAAATAACAACAGTAAACACTGATGTATAGAAAAACCATTACGGAATTCTCCTAATCATGTATTTTCTTTCCAATCTTATTGAAATTTTATTTTTTGGGGTTGCTGGCTTAATTTTCTTTGCAGGAGGAAGAGAGGTGAACTTTATGCACCGAATGTTCTACTGATAATACCCCAAAACGTAGAACTTTGGACACAGCTTGGTGCGTTCCAAATTTATGTTAGAAATAGAGGGGTTACTTGATTTAATTGCAAGATCACTGAAATGACACAGCTTGGTGGATCTCAGAAGTTCAAACCCTGTTAAAAGAGTTATCTGCTAAAAAAATGCGGCTAATCACCATATATTAAACTGCAAGATAACAACATCAATTCGTTTAATAAAAATCAATTTGATTGACGCAGGTGTCAAAAAACTGGATATCACATTGTCAACATGACCAATAATTTCCGTACTTGTTAGTTGAAATTGAAGCAAGGAAGAGAGACCACCAATTCGTATATGCTCAAATAACAAAGCCTGAGATAAAAGAGCACTTGTACGAAAGAAAGCCACAGGCATGGTCAGTAGAAAGGCATGATAACAAAATTTGCCTCTGAATCTGGTAAAGCTTGAATGAAATTCCACGTTTCTATGTTAATGAGACTACGTTGGCAATATATGTACAAACAAAAACTGTCCTGCAATGCTTGTTTATCGAAGGTAGACCCTCCTAATCGCATTTGTCGGATGCTTCCCCTTGCCTGGGCTGCTGATTTTTCCCTGCTAGATAGTATGTTGAAAAATCAGATTGTATAAAACTATTGCATATAGTACCAAAAAAATAATAATCAAAAGAGAGCCACAAAAATGACACCCATCCAACAGAGACATCTTCAGACAGAAAAACAGAGACATCTTCAAAGGGATGTTGCATCGGTTCTTGTTTAAAGACATTCCATTCCTTTCAGACAGAAAGACACGCTTACCGCTTGCGAAATAGAACTTAAGGAATAAAAGCTCTGCATGCAATTCCAATAAGAAATACTCCCTGAGAAAGAAATTCCTCATGAATTGCTGAAGAACCTCATATGTCCGTAGACGACTATGCAATTTTCAGGAAAAAAAAAAATCAAAGTTGAGGACAGAAAATTGATGATCAACAAATTGTACCATTTGTCAAACTAACACCGTTTTGTCACCCTTTTGTGGCACATTCAGTTTAGTCCCTCTGCTGCTGCAGTTTTGGCTCAAGGACATTTTTCCCGTCACATTCTCTTTTCCAGGGGCAACCATTTTGTTGAGCCTACTAACTCTTACCTTCTCCTTAGATTTTGCAGTACCAGGTAACGAGTGTTGCTTGTTACCTCTATGTTCGGCCAATGCTGTTACACGGATGGTCTGTTTCTGAACCTGTGAATTTTAGAACAATTTCAACTTGTCCCATCATTATGATGTCATGTATGAAAAGTTCTACAAAAAGTATCACTCATCTTGGCAATCTATTGCTGTGTTAAGATAGAATGTAATAAATTATTTTAGACATACTTTGTCAAATATCCAAAAGTTTCTGTACTTGGAAAAAATTTTTGTAACCAACATATCTTGAATTTGTACAGATTCTAATTCTAACCTTTGATTTCAGAGCTTCTTGGGGAGCTGATTTTGAGACATTACTTATAGCTCCCTTCCTAGAATTAAAGACCTTCTCCTTAACTCGAACATCAGAAGTCTTGGACATGTTAGAATCTTTTTTTTTCTTCCTTGCTGCTTCAGTCATCCTTGCCACATTTCTGCTATCTGGAGTTTGTTCTTTGTTCCTCATCAATGTAATTGTTGAGCTCTTGACATCATGACCAGGTTTCAAAGACGATCCAACACTAGATTTGCTGGATGAAGACTTGCGATCTCTTAATTGTTTATTCTCATCATTAATCTCCACCCTTGATGCTTTTCTTGTAACAAAGCTTTTCCTAAGACCATTCCTCACAGCAGACAGAAGCCCACTTGTGTGATCAAATCCTCGACTTAATACTTCCATGTTCCCTTGCCGTGCTTGATGATCACTCCCAAATGTAACAGTACTTGTATTGCTATCACTTACCATAGCCATCCCAGAATTCAAACTACTTTCACTACCACCTTGACCGGATTTAGCTTTTAAATCAGTTTCCTTAGCATTTCTAGTGAAGCTCTTCCCAGAAACCATACTTAATTTTGACCTAGAAGTTCCTTTAGAATTTGCTAAGCTTAGTTTTGGTTTTATTTCATCACTGGGTTCTGAATTCACCCTTGAAGACTTATCATTTAACACCTTAACTGGATGCTTCTTATTCATTGAAAGATCACATTCACCTCCTCCCCATTTCTTGCCTGCATAATGTTTTCCCCTTGATCTTGAGACAGAGGATGGAATATTCGGGGAAGATGGTCCCTTAAACTCAAAATCTGAAGACATGCTCCTCTCACTAGAATGAGCAAACGCAGCTTTTAACCGGAGAGAAGTACACTGGTGGAACCTGTAATCATATTGTTTTAGTTGTTAATGAACATCACTATTGTAATTTAGATTTTCACAAACAAAAACCCACTGCTAAATATGGAAAAAAGAAATATAAATAAAGATGCTTACGGATGGCTAGTATGAAACCACTTATCATCTCTGCAATGTGGAAAAAAGAAACGTATTGGTATCACAAATGCAGAATTTCTCTTACCGAATTCTGAAAAAACATGGAATTCTAATGGTAGTTCATAACATAGAGAGGAAGTGAGGAACTCACACATCTTGGTAGTTAGACTTTTCTTCTATTGTGAAATCCACCCACATTGGTGCTTCAATTTCTTCCTAAACGTTGATCAACAAGCATAACAAAATTTAAAATAAAAAAAAAAAGTGTACCAAAAGAATGCATTAAAATCCAGATAAATTATGAACTCCACCATTAGCAAACAAACAGCCGCGGCTATTAAACAATGTGAAAATGAAACGAAACTTGCATCAACTGAGCCTAAAAATTCTGAAAAGAAATCCAATAATTTTAATTCCGAACCATATAATGCAAGATATTCCAATGATGGAAAAACACTAAATAACTGTAATTGTTTGCACTAAATTATACTCAAATCAATTCAGTTGAGTCAGCTAAGTCCAAAATCAACATTATATATACATATATATATATATATATACACACACACATATATATATATATATTGTAACAAATTTTCCACATGAAATCTAAAAACCAAGAAAAAAATTTACTAGAAATCAAATTGAAAAAAAAAATCCACTAAAAAATGAAAATAAAGTTCCAAGATTAAAAATATACAAGAAATAAAAGATCTGCTATATCATTATCAGAGATACTACCAAGATACCAAATTCAAGGGGCAAAAATCCTCAAAATTTCAATCAAAACCTGTCAAAGAGAAGAAAAAGACTCGTAAACCCCATAAAAATCCCTTAGAAAATAGGAGGAGAGATTTACCAGAAATGCCCAGTGATCCTTGGCGTTATTTACAAGAGCCATTTACGGATTCTTTTTAAGTGATGAAGAGCTCTTCAAAGAAAAAATCACAGTGTTCGTGTTTCTTTATTGAATTCTTGAAAAGAACCCAAACTCTCCATTTCCAGTCTAATCGGCTTCTCTCTCTCCACTTTTTTGTTTTTTAACAAAATTCCCATTGTGGACAGCCTTAAAACGACTGTGTTTTTATTTTACGTGACAAGACAGGTGCCTTTGATCTCTGTTTGAGTGAGTCATACACCGTTGGATTGGTGGACTAGTTGGGGTATACCGAAATTTTACGGTCGAGATCTGCTATGTGAGGAAGGTGGGAAGGTAATAGTCTGGTTTTTACGGGGCAAGTAATTCGACCGTTGGGAAATTTTGAAATATTGAAGTGGAGGAATAAAAGCTAGCCTCTCGCGCTGGTTTCTTTTGTCACATGAAGGACTAATCAGGAGACATTGATAGCATACGAATTAGAAAGAATATTCTCTTAAATGTTTTTTTCCCTCCCTGTTCTATCCTTTATCACCATGTTTGATAAGGATCAGGGAGGATAGAAAGTCGGTTTTTAAGAATGAACAAAAATTAACAGAAAGAAAGTGATAAATTTGATAGTATTTTTATTTTTTAAACTTCATAGTATTTTTTTAAAATATTAAAATGAAAACATTTTAGATCGACTTGAATCAATTCACGTTAACTTATCAAATCTATCATTCAGATTATGAGATCCTGATAACCCTATAAAAAATAAATAATTTTTTATTACATTCAATTCTCATTCAATATAATATTAAAAACAAAATTCAACTAAAAAAATAAATCGATCAACTTAAGTTAACCTGTCAAGCATAGATTATAAAATCATGATAACCTTTTTATAAAAAAAATTGAAACAAATTTTAAAACTCAACTCTCAATCAACCCAATGTTGAAGGGTGAAATTAAAAAAAGAACATAAAAAAACACTTGAATCAA
>Ga0307511_10008864_pt1 | contig 10040 bp, 9 predicted proteins | sample 13_EM_MG_FD_200266 | JGI IMG/M metagenome (GOLD analysis project Ga0307511, IMG submission 200266) | Populus trichocarpa ectomycorrhiza microbial communities from riparian zone in the Pacific Northwest, United States - 13_EM | ecosystem: Host-associated > Plants > Roots > Unclassified | place... | reverse complement strand
GCAGTTGGTGCCGATCGGGCTCAAGCCCGAGCAGGTTCCCGCCACCAGTCTGGTGCCCGGCCAGACGGTCGAGTTGGTGCATGTGCCCGCGCAGGGCGACACGGACACCGGCAAGACGTCCACCGCTCCGGAGACGATCACCGGGCGGGTCGTGAAGGCGTCCAAGGCCGCCCCTGGCAGCGGAGTTGTGGTCGTCGACGTCGCGACCTCCGCCGCCGACGGCCCCACGGTCGCCGCGTGGGTGTCGGCGAGCGCACTGCGCCTGGTCCTCACCGCTGCGGACGGCAGCTGATGGCCGTCATCGCGCTGGCCGGCTGCACCGGTGCACCGGGGGTGACGACCACTGCGCTCGCGCTGCTGTTGTCGTGGCCGCTGGAGCCGGGCCGGAAGATGATCCTGGCCGAGTGCGACCCGGACGGCGGGGCCGTGCTGCACGGACTGCTGCAGGGCACGCTCGGCGAGCGGTACGGGCTGCGTAATCTCTCGGTGGCTGCCCGCAAGGGAGAGTTCGGCCCGGCTTTCTGGCGCCAGTTGATCGCTCTGAACGGCAAGGACGGCAAGGACGGGCAGCCGGAGTCGCCGCGTGACCGGCTGCTGCTGCCCGGCATCACCGACCCCGCGCAGGCGGCGAGTCTGGGCTCGGTCTGGAAGGGCCTGGCGTCCGTGTTCCGGGGCATCGACGCCGACTACGGCCACGATGTCCTGATCGATCTCGGGCGCAGTGGCGCCTTCGGTCTCTCCGGAGTGCTGGCCGAACAGGCGGACGCCGTCATCGTGGTGGTGCGCAACACGCTGCGCTGCTTGCAGGCCGCGCAGGTCCGCGTGAGGGCGCTGGAGGAACGCGTCGGGGATGTCGGCCTGCTGGTGATCGGCGAGGGCCCCTACCCTGCGGGCGAGGTCCAGCGCGTGCTGCAGGTGCCGGTCGTGGCGACGCTGCCGTTCGCGCCACAGGACGCCAGGGTGCTGTCGGACGGCGCCGAGCAGTCCCGCCGTTTCACGAAGTCGCCGCTGATGAAGGCTGCCCGTACGAGCGGTGCCCTGTTGGTGCAGCGGGCCGCCGTGCGCCGCTCCCGCCTCGATCGGCGCCGTGCCTTCGCCGGCGGGGAGGTGAACCGTGGACGCTAGGCCCCTGCACCCTGATCCCTGCGTTGCTCCTGCGCCCGGCCGTCCTCCGCAGGCGTACCGGAGTCCGGCCGGTACCGCCTCAAGTGCGCATGCGGTCGGCGCCGCAGCACCGCAGATCACCGTTGACTACCGGGCCGCACGGGACATCGCGGCCCAGGTCGCCCGGCGGCGCGAGGAGTTACTGAAGAGCGTCCCGGGCATGGACCGGGCCAGCGAGGAGCAGCGCTGCCTGGACTGGATCAACGAGGCGGTCGCGTTGTGGTCGGACGCGCACGCGATGCCTCCGTACGAGGACGGGGCGTTGCGGCGGGCCGTCTACGATCTGCTCTACCGGGCTGGGCGGCTGCAGCCGTATCTGGACGACGAGCGGGTCGAGGACATCATCATCCAGGGCCCGGACGAGGTGTGGCTGGACTACGGCGACGGTTCACGCCGGATGGTCGGGCCGATCGCGGACTCGGAGGAGGAACTCCTCGAACTGCTGCGAGAGTTGGCCCGCGGCTCCGGGCACAGTGAGCGGACCATCTCCACCGCGAACCCCACTCTCGCTCTTTCGCTGCCGGACGGCTCCCGCCTGCAGGCGATCACCGGGCTCGGGCCGATGACGTATGCGGTCATCCGCCGCCACCGGGTCTCCCACGCCGGCCTCGACGATCTGGTGCGGCTGGGCACGATCGACCCGATCCTGCGGGAGTTCCTCGGCGCGTGCGTGCGCGCGGAGAAGAACGTCATGATCGCGGGAAAGCAGAAGGCCGGGAAGACCACCTTGTTGCGGGCGATGCTCAAGGAATTCGATCCGGAGTGCCGCTTCGCGACCATCCAGACCGAGGACGAGCTGTTTGCCCACGCCAACGACTACCACCGCCAGGTCGTCTCCCTGGTCGGGCGGGAGTCCAACGGGGAGAAGGACGTCACCGGCCGCGGCGCGGGCGAGATCACGCTGCTGGACCTGATGCATCCCGCGCTGCGGATGTCGCTGGAGCGGATCGTGGTCGGTGAGGTCCGCGGCCCCGAAGTGGTCGCGATGATGCAGGCGTTGACGAACGGGTCGGGCGGCAACCTGTGCACGATCCACGCGCGTCGCCCCAGCATCGTCTTCGACCGGATCGCCGAGCTGTATGCGCTCGCCCAGGGCAACCTGTCCGAGCAGCTCGCCTACCGGCAGACCGCCAACGGCCTGGACTTCATCGTGTACGTCGACATGACGGACGAGACGCGGATCGGCGGCTACCGCCACCGCTACGTCTCCCACGTCCTGGAGGTGACCGGCATCGGCGAGTCCGGACGCCCGGCAACCAATGAGATCTTCTCCCCCGGAACGGAGTTCGGGGACGTGCGGGCGGTGCCGCGGATGGACCCGGGCTGCGTGGATGACCTGCGCCGAGTGGGATTCGACTCCGGTCTGCTCCACCTGGCCTACGGAGCCTGGGAACAGCCGTTGGCTCTGAAGGTGGGGGCCGGCCGGTGATTGTGTTGTGGGCGCTGCTCAGTGGTATGGCTGTCATCGGCGGACTGATCGGCGTCATCGCCGGCGTGGTGGGGACTTCGGCGCCGCGCCGGGCCCCGCTGCGCGAGCGGTGGAAGGCGATGCGCGGCAGGGCGGAGCAGGGCGCGGATGTCCGGCTGCGACGGCGCACGCTGACTGTCGTGGCGCTGGCGGTGTTCGTGGCCGTGTGGCTCATTTCCGGGAATTTCGTGGCCGCTGCGATGGTGGGTGCGGCGGTGGTCGGGGTGCCGTGGCTGGTCTCGCCGGCGCAGATCGCGCAGGAACGCATCGGGCAGCTGGAAGCCCTGAGCGAGTGGACGCAGCGGCTGGCCGGGCTGCTGCGGCTGGGCATGGGCCTGGAACAGGCGATGATCGCCAGCCGTCGGGGTTGCCCGGAGGAGCTGGCCGGGCAGATCGTCAGCCTCTCCGACCGGCTGCGGCTGGGATGGCGTCCCGAGGAGGCCCTGCGCACCTTCGCCGACGAACTCGACGACATCACCGCCGACAAGGTCGCGGCCGCGCTGATCCTCTCGGCGGGCGACCGCGGCCCCGGCCTCGCCCAGGGCCTGGAGGACCTGGCCGCGACCGTCCGCGACGAGGTCGCCGGGAAGCGGAAGGTCGAGGCGGACCGGGCCAAGTCCAGGACGACCGTGCGGTGGATGACGCTCATCACGCTGGGCATCGTCGTCGCCGGGTTCTTCGTGCCGTCCTTCACCCGCCCCTACAACACCCTGCTGGGCCAACTGGTGTTGGCGTTCCTGACCGCCGGGTTCATCGCCACGCTCGCCCTGATGCGCTCGCTGGGCACCTTCCGGCACATCGCCCGGTTCCTGATCGCCGACGCACGCAGCAGCGTCCGCCTGCCCACGCCCGCTCCGGAGCCGGCCGCGGAGCGCCACCGGGAAGGAGTCGGTCCGTGAACCTGTTTCCTGTCGTAGCGGCCGGGGGCACGGTGGGTGCCGGGGTCGCTCTCTTCGTGCGTGAACTCCTGCAGCCGCAGCCCGCGTTGGCGCCAGCCCTTCGGCGCACCGGCCTCGCGAGCCTGAGCATGCCCGAGCCGGAGCTGGACCGGGAGGAACGGTGGGGCAGGTGGCTGCTGGCCCGCATCGAGCACCTGCCCGGCGTACGCATCCCCGCCAAGAACCTCGCCCTGCTCGGTCAGGGGCCGGGCCAGTTCATGCTGAGGAAGATCTCGCTGGCCGCGCTCGGCCTGCTGTGCCCCGTCCTGGCGTCCATCCCGTGGATCATCGCCGGCGTCTCCCTGCCCTTCTCCGTGCCCGCAGCAGCCGGACTGGCCATCGCCGCCCTGCTGTTCCTCACGCCTGACCTCGCCGTGCGCGACCAGGCCAAGCGGGCGCGGGAGGAGTTCGCACACGCCCTGTCGGCGTACCTGGATCTGGTGGCGCTCAAGCGGGCCGCCGACGCCGGGCCGGCCGAGGCGCTGGAGAAGGCCGCAGCTGTCGGGCGGGGCTGGCCGTTCCTGTACCTGCAGGGCGCGCTGCGCCGGGCCCGGCTGGAGAAGATCCCGCCCTATCAGGCCTTGTCCGAACTCGCCGACGAGTACGAACTGCCCGTCCTGACGGACGTCGCCGACATCGTGCGCGGCTCGGCCACCGACGGCGCCGCCGTCTACAAGGCGCTGCGGGCCCGCACCGCCGCGCTCAACACCGAACTCCTCGCCGGCCAGGCCGCCGAGGCCAACGCCGCCAGCGAGCAGATGACCGCCCCCGGTGCTCTCCTCGCCGTCCTGGTCATGCTGCTGATGGCGTTCCCCGCAGTGATCCGCATGCTCACCGTCTGACCCATTTCCGACCGTCGAACTGGCTCAAAATCTGGTGGAGGAGCACTCCCGATGAAGTACACCGCATTACGGTCCTACCGCGCCGTCCGCTGGCTGGCCATACGCCTAAAGGAGGCCTCCCGGCAGCCGGACCGCGGTGACATCAGCATCACCACCGTCATCATCTGGGTCGCCGCCGTCACCGGCGCCCTGGCGATCGCCGGCACGATCGCCGTGGTGATCGCGAAGTACAACCTGAGCCTGAGCGGGATCTGATGCTCAGCGGCGCCCGTATCCGGGCCTGGTGGCAGGGGCGGCGCTGGGGGGACGACCGCGGGGACGCCTCCCTCCAGATGGCGATCGTCTTCCCGGCCATCCTGCTCACCACGATCGCCGTCATCCAGGCCTCCCTGTGGTACTACGCCCGGGAGATCGCCCTGACCGCCGCCCGCGAAGGCCTCACCGCAGCGCGCGCCTACCAGGCGTCGCCCGCCGACGGTGCGGCACGGGCGGACGAGGTACTCGGACGGAGCGCGGGTGACAGTCTGCGCAGCTACGGCGTCTCAGCCAGGAGTGACGGACAGCGCGTGCGCGTGGACGTGTCGGGGACTGCGCTGTCGATGATCCCGGGCCTGTCGGGCCTCAGGATCACGCAGTCTGCGTCCGGTCCCGTTGAACGCTGGACGAACGTCTCCGGTGGGTTCGCGAATTCTGAAGCACTCGGTGCCGGGAACCCCGGTGGTGAGGGTCCGTGATGGGGGTGGCCGCGGCAGTCGGTTCGCGAACTGACGGCTTGAACAGTGCCGTGCCGACCTCGCCCGTATGCCTTCCAGGGATCTCACCCATTGCGAGAACTCGCGACAGTTCAGACAGCGGAAGGGTGAAACCGTTGCGTATCAGGGCCTGTTGGAAGCGGTCGGCCGACGGAGACGAGGGCAGTGTCGCGATCGAGGCCGCCATCGCCCTCCCGCCGCTGATCATGTTCCTGTGTCTGGCGATCGCCGGCGGACGCCTCGTCATGTCCGGCGCGAAGATCGACTCGGCGTCCGAGGACGCGGCACGGGAGGCGTCCATTCACCGCACCGTGGCGGCCGCGCAGGACGCCGCGCACGCTGCCGCCCTCGAGTCCCTGGATGATCAGGGCATCACGTGCGCGTCCGTCAGCGTCAGGGTGAACACCCGCGGGCTCAGCGTGCCCGTCGGGCAGGTGGGCACGGTCAGCGTGACCGTGAACTGCACCGTCAGCCTGTCCGATCTTCTTCTCCCGGGAGTGCCCGGTGCCCGGACCCTGACGTCGACGGCAACGTCGGTGGTTGATCAGTACCGGCAGCGGAGGGATGAATGATTGCGTGGCTGGCGGGCCGGTACCGGGGGCGCTTGGGCGACCGGGGCGGCGTCACAGTGTTCGTGGCCGTGTGCGTGGTCGCGCTGATCGGCATCATCGGCATCTGTGTCGACGGCGGCAGCAAGATGCGCGCCACCGAACGCGCCGACTACGTCGCCGGTGAAGCAGCCCGGGCTGGCGGGCAGGCCATCGACCCGGCCCAGGCCATCACCGGCACGGCGATCGTAGTCGACCCGCAGGACGCGCAGGCCGCCGCCCAGGCCTATCTCCGCTCGGTCGGCGCGACGGGATCGGTCAGCGTGTCCGGGGACGGCAAGACGCTGACCGTGACGGTCACCGACAGCTATGCCACGAAGTTCCTGCCCGTGGTCGGGATTGGCTCTCTCGCGGTGACCGGTCACGGCGAAGCGACTCTTCTGCACGGCGTCACCGCACCTGAAGGAAACTGAATGCGCACTCCCCACTCCCCCGCCGCCGCGCGCTCCCTGACGGCCCGGATCGTCACCGCCACGGGCAGTCTGCTGGTCCTGGCCGGTGCGGTCGCCGGGCTGCCGCTGCTGCTGGCCTGGGTGACCCCCCTCCTGTGGGCTGCCGACCGCGACGACCTTACCCACTTGCTGGACCGGCAGGACACCGGCGGGGCGTTCCTCCTGCTGCTCGTCGCCGTGGGCTGGATCGGGTGGGGGCAGTTCGCGTTCTGCGTCGTACGGGAGTTGAGCGCGCAGCTGCGCGGACTGTCCTGGCACGCCCCGCGCGGGCTGGGGGCCTCCCAGCGCGCCGCCGCCGTGTTGATCGGCGGGATCCTGGTGCTGCTGCCCACCGGCTCCGCGCTGGCCACCCCCGCCCAGGCCGCGCCGAGCGCCACCGCCACACAGGTGCCGGGTCGGGCAGGCACTGAGAGCGCCACCGGGGACCGGGCGGCGCCGGCCGCCGACAGCACGCAGGATGCGACGACGCACACGGTGCGGGAGGTGCGGCCGGCGGAGAGCCTGTGGAGCATCGCCGAGACAGAACTCGGCGACGGCGAGCGGTGGCGGGAGATCGCCGCCCTCAACGAGGACCGCACCATGACCGGCGGCGAGGTCTTCCGCGCGAACGGCTTCCTGCAGCCCGGCTGGCAGCTCAGGATGCCGCATGCCGCCGCGGCAGGAGGCCTCCGTACGCAGTTGGGCGACGACGCCCCGGCTGTCGCCGACGGCAGTGAGCACGTCGTCACGGTCCACTCGGGCGACTACCTGTCGAAGATCGCCCAGAAGGAACTCGGCGACGGCAACGAGTGGCCAAAGCTGTACGAAGCCAGCCGAGGCAAGCCGCAGCCCGGCGGCCTGCCCGCCATCACCGACCCCGATGAGGTCTACGCCGGGCAGCAGATCACCGTGCCCGGCGTCCAGGCCGACCAGCACCCACCAGCGCGCGACAGCGGCGACGGTGCGAAGGCGGGCGGCCAGGAGTCCACTTCTCCCGCCACCCCGACGCCCGGGGGCCAGAAGCCGGGCGATGACGCGGAGGATGAGCAGACGTCGACGCCGGGCACCGCCACGGCGCCCGCGCCAGAGTCCACGCCCTCCAGCGTCCCGAGCAGCCGTCCCGCCGAGCACCCCGGCCAGGAGCAGTCTCCTTCCGCGACGCCCGCGCCCAGCACGAGTTCTGGTCCCTCTGTTGCCTCTCCATCAGCGTCGTCCGACGCGTCGAGCTCCACTGCCTCCTCCCCCGCCGCCACAGCGTCCGCTACGCCGGTATCGACTCCAGCAAGCAGTCTGCTGAACCTGCGCACCGTTCTCGGCGCCGGCGCACTGCTGGCCGCCGCCATCACCGGCGCGCTGGCGCTGCGCCGGACGTTGCAGCGCCGCCGCCGCAAACCGGGCGAAACGATCGCCATCGCACCGGAACCCTCTCCGGCCGAGGCCCAGTTGGCGACAGCTGGCGAACCGGGCGGCGCTGCCCGCCTGGACGTGGCCCTGCGCACGATGGCCCACCAGGCGGCTCAGGAGGGGGACGAGGCGGACCTGCCGGAGCTGCGGGCCGCGCGAATCGGTGCCCGCTCGGTCGAGGTGCTGCCCGAGGACCTCGCCCGGGAGCCACTGGCGCCCTTCACCTCCGGGAAGGCCGGCTGGTGGGTCCTTCCCACCGACGCCGATATCCTCGACGAGGAGACCGCCCACCAGGTACCGGCGCCGTATCCGGGACTGGCCACGATCGGCAGCACCGAAGCGGGTGACCTGGTTCTCCTCAACCTCGCCCGTGTATCCGCCGTGCTCCTGGACGGCAACCCGGTCCACATCACCGAGGTGTGCATCTCCCTCGCCCTGGAACTCGGGATGAGCCCGTGGGCAAGCGACGTCGAGGTCGTCACCGTCGGGTTCGGCGAGGATCTGCCCGGGCTGCTGCCCACCGCGCGGATCGCGCACATGCGACAGGCCGCACACGCGCTGCGCGATCTGAGCGGACGGCTACTGGAAGCACATCAGTTGCCCGAGACCAGTCATCAGCCCTACCTGCTGCTGTGCGCCTCATCGTTGGACATGGACACGGCCTGGGAGGTCGCCGAGATCATTGACAAGGCCGGAACGCTGCCCTTCACCTTGATCGCGCCGGCGAGTACAGCGGCCGCGCACTTCCCCGAGGCCGAGATCCTCAACGCCTCGCTCAGCACACCGCAGCCCCTCGACTCCGTCGGCGCCGACATCACCGTGCAACGCCTGGAGCACGCCGCCTATCTCCAGATCACCGACGCGCTGACGTTCTCCGCCCAGCCGGCCCACCCCGCCGAGGGGCCCTGGCAGGACGTGCCGGACGAGCCCGACAGTGCCCTACCACCCCAGCAGACCACGCCGATCGAGCCCCCGGCCACGCCCGAGTCCGACGACGCCACCACGAGCCCTCCGGTGATGCCGACAGCGGACGGCAACAGCGGGATCTTCCCGGCTCTGCTCGCCGCCACCACCGACCCATCCGGACTCCGACTGCTACCCACCGCTGACACGCCGCCACCAGCCGAGGCCAGCGCCCCGAGTGCCGGCCCGACGGCGCCCTCCGCCACTGGGGTCCCAGAGGCCGAAGGCCGGGGCGGCGGTGACGAAGTCCCCCTGCCGGACGCCAAGGAGGAGTGCGCAGCCCATGACCTGCACGCGCCGGAGATCCGGGTCCTGGGCTCGATCCACGTGACCGGCGTGGAACGCACCGGCCACGGCCCGCGCATGGCACAGCTTGCCGCGCTGCTGTACTTCCGGCCCGGACGAGGTGCGGATGTTCTGTGCTCCGACATGGATCCCGTCAGCCCCTGGTCGTCCACCACCCTCAACGCCCGGATGCAGGGCCTGCGCAGCTGTCTGGGCAACGACCCGGCCGGCAACCCATATGTGCCGCGCCGCAAGTCCGGTGACGACCCCTACCGGCTCTCCCCCCGTGTGCGCTGCGACTGGACCCGCTTCCTGCAACTCGCCGAACGCGCGCTACCCCTGGGGCCGTCCGGCCTCCCCGATCTGGAGCGGGCACTCACTCTCGTGCAGGGCCGGCCGTTCGGCGGCAGGCCCCAGCCATGGGCCGAGCCCTACCAGCAGGAAATGATCACGCGCATCGTCGACGTGGCGCACACCGTCGCCACCCACCGCACCCCTCCCGGCCCCCACCACGATCTCAACGCGGCCCGCCAGGCCGTCGCGACCGGCCTCGACGCCGACGACACGGCGGAGTTGCTGTATCGGGACTGGCTCCGGATCGAGGCAGCAGCCAACAACCGGCAGGGCCTGCACACTGCCATCACCCGCGTCCAGCAGGTGAACCGGGCGCTGGACTGCTCACTGGAGACGGAGACCGAGCAGCTCATCAACAACCTCCTCAGCACACCGCACCCCCACAGGACGCAGCAGCGATGACCACTACGCGGCCAGCACCAGCGCCCTCATCGCCAGCCCACATACCCACACCAGTCCCTCCCACCAGACCCGAACCGGGACCCGAACCGGGGCCGGGACCCGAACCGGGGCCGGGGCCGGGGCCGGAAGTCGGTGCAGCGCAGACTGACGTCCTGCGACCAGAACCGCACGAGGCACCGGCCGCCCCCAGCCGCGCCCAGCGAGGACTCATCGCTGTGGTCGTCTCCGGTGCGATGGTCATCGCCGGTATCGGCTTCGCCGGTTCATACGCCGCCGTACGCGAACTCGCCCTGAAGAAGGGCTTCGGCAACTTCGCGTATGTCTTCCCGGTCGGTATCGACGCGGGTATCTGCGTCCTGCTCGCCCTGGACCTGCTCCTGACCTGGATCAGGATTCCCTTCCCGCTGCTGCGCCAGACGGCGTGGCTGC
>Ga0307511_10008863_pt1 | contig 10040 bp, 8 predicted proteins | sample 13_EM_MG_FD_200266 | JGI IMG/M metagenome (GOLD analysis project Ga0307511, IMG submission 200266) | Populus trichocarpa ectomycorrhiza microbial communities from riparian zone in the Pacific Northwest, United States - 13_EM | ecosystem: Host-associated > Plants > Roots > Unclassified | place... | reverse complement strand
AAGCATTGAGGTGAAGATGAAGACAATGTTGATCATGATGCAATGATGATGCATCATCATCAACAAGAAGAAAAATGATTAAACACCACCCAGCTTCACTTGTGGGCAGAGGGAAAAGCTAAAATGAAGCGAGGATAGGACTTAATTAAGCATTGTTATCTCCCTCTCCCTTTCAGTAATATAGAGGAATTACTTGAGAATTGCATTAGCTGCTTCAGAATTGCAATAGCTACTTGTGTCAGCTATATAGTGAGAAGTAATTTTATGTTGTGCATAGAAAGGCAAGAAATGGAATGAAAAGGAACAAGTAAAATAAAAGAGAGGACTTTGATTACCAGAATCTGAATCATGAGGTCCTGGTGATGCCTCAGGATGGTATTGTAGAGACATGACATTTAGCGCAGGAAAAGCAAGACCAGCACAGCTTCCATCATTAAGATTAATGTGCGTCACTTCCACACCTTCGGGAAGTGATGCAGGGTCAACTGCATAGTTGTGATTCTGCCACATTACCAGTTGCATGTTAGAATGTGACTAGAATGGAATAAAAGGAGAGCTCTCCCTAAATGCATGCAACCATGCGCACATACAGTCTTAACCATTGCATTCTAATTTCTAATTCAAACATTGAGTTGAAAATCCATGGGGGATAATATCATCATGCTTATTCGTTGATATCTAATGAATTAACTTTGGCATTTAGTAAAAATCAAACCTGCTTTAGATGTTTTCATGACTTTCACCATTCAAATATTGGAAATTTATTTAAACAGGTCACTGCTGAGCAAACTCACCTGGGCACTAATTTCTACACGGTTTGCAAGAAGGTTGCGGACGGGATGATTTCCTCCATGGTGGCCAAACTTCATCTTAAAGGTTTTACCACCCAATGCCTGGCCAAGCAACTGATGACCCATACAAATTCCAAAAACAGGAACCTTTCCCAGCAATTCCTTGACTGTTTCAACAGCATAAGGAACTGCAGAAGGGTCTCCAGGTCCATTGCTGAAAAGAACTCCGTCTGGTTTCATGTTTAGAGCTTCTGATGCTGGCCAATTTGAAGGCACCACAGTGATTTTACAGCCATAAGATGCTAAGCGTCTGAGTATATTATGCTTGATCCCAAAATCATATGCAATGACCTTCAATCCAAGAATAAGCATGAGAAAGAGTAAGATCAACTTGTAAACAAAGATCTTCAACTGAAAACAAACTATGGCGAGTCATACTAACATGGTAAATCTCTCCTCTTCCCTCGCAGTTAAAGTCCCACTCTAGATCTGTTTTGTCAACCCATTCATAAGGGGCAGTGCAAGAGACACCGCTTATCAAATCAATACCTGGAAAATTGAACCAGTAAAAGTGAGAACTGCCAATATTCAGCAATACTCACAACCATATCTGTCAAGTAAACTAAATCTTTTACCTTCTATGTCCCATGAGCGAGACATTTTTAAAAGTTCCTCATCTGTCTTCAATTCTTCTGTGGTTAGGACACCGACAAGGCTTCCGTCTTGCCTCAATCTGCGGGTGATTGCACGTGTGTCAACATCATCTGTCATATATTGAAACAGCATCAAGTAGAAAGGTTAAGATTTAACGACAAGCAAAGCAGGACAATAATCAGAAAACAGAGTATCAACAAAGTGAAATTTAACATACATATTCCCATGATGTTCCTTTCAAGCAAGTAATCACCAAGTTCTTTTGTGCACCTCCAATTCGACGTACTGAATCCAGTTATTAGATAGTTTCAACAAACATAATAACAAAAGATGCAAAACTAGATATGCCAAGTGAAGATGGAGCTGATTAGAAAGCACTGGAAGAAGAAACAGCACCTGATACTTAAGCTCCTGATAACAAGACCAGCAAGGAAACACTGCCTTGATTCCTCATCATCTGGTATGCAAGACATCAAATCAGATATATACTCCTGTGATATACTGACAAGAATTGAAGGCCATTTCACCTACCAAAATTTACCCCTGTGTTCCCAATATGTGGGTTTGTCATAAGAACAAACTGCCCAGCATAACTAGGATCTGTGAGGATTTCTTGATACCTAGAATGTGAATAAATATGAGATATATACTCAAATAATGAATAATGCAAAATTTTTAACAATTGAAACAGACATTGCACTTCACATAGGCTTGGAAAGCCACCATGGTAATGCTGCATTAGCTTTTGGAAAAACTTTGAATTGGCATGCATCTTTGTAGAGTTTACAGAACTTATTTAAGACTTGAACCAATCAGCTTATTGCCATTTGACTGGCCTTCAAATAGGTATCACATATGCCTTCGCTTAATGTACCTGCATCAATGGTAAACCCCTTCTCTGTCCCTTAATGCACCTCAGACATCGGTTTTTACAGGATTTCTATCTAAACCAAATAACAGAGTAGAATTCCTAGGATGGGAGGACCTGACAATTATCCTATTTTATTCTACCACTTCAAATGGTCAATGTCTAAGCTCAGCTCGATATTATGGTGAATGTGTCAGTTCAGATCTAAATACACGAAGCTAGAGTAATCTCAGACCAAATGTTTCAAACCTAAAATTTTGAAACTGAGGAAAACTCTACCTTGTCAAAAACAAAATCTGATTTACATCAAGGTTATTTTTACTGACTCAACTCAAGCTAGCATATCATAACGGAAATACTCCACAATATTAAAAGATCATAATACTATAAAAAAAGCCCCAAAAAAATCATTTACAGTATATTTGGAACTCTTTGAATTGAATTCAATTCAGAGCTTTTAATGAAATCCCATGTTTGGAATCATTTTGAGTATTAAGAATTGAATTCCAAATAGAATTCAATCTCTAAAAATTATACAAAAGTAAATCAGAGGTCAACCCCTCTAATTTACAATTCCAAAGAGAAGTAATTTAATGTTAAAACTAGTTTTTTTTAAATACCCATGTACCCATCTGTTTTTTAAAGAGAGAGAACTTTAAAGAAATAAAATAATAGTAATGAGGGTAATATAAAAAACAAAATGAATTGAATTTCATCTCTTTCAAACAAACATGTGAATTCAACTTATTTATTAATTGAATTCAAATTAAACACTATAATTGAATTCATCTTATTTATTAATTGAATTCAAATCAACCACTATAATTGAATTCGGTTAAGAATTGATTTCAAACAAGCTGTAAAACTCAATTCTTTACGAAAAAGATGAAGAAATCTTACCCTGTCAAAGAAGTATTGAAAACAACTTCACCGACTTGAGTTCCTCTAGCACCAAATGACTTAGCCCTCCAAACTGAACCGTCTTCAAGCACTAATCTAGCATCTGAGGTTTTCCAAGGTCTTTCCACCACACCTAAAAAAACAAAAAAGCCCCCAATTTTTCACATTTTCATGCACGCATTCTCCACATTACACTCAGTTAAAACAACAAATCAACAATTTAGAGTAACCCCAGAAAAAATAACATTAAGAAGATAAAGGGTAAGCAAAACAGAAGAGATTTTTACCAGTGGCAGCACCATCTGAGGAAGAAAGAGAAGATACGCATTTGAGACTGAAAACCCTCAAAGATTTCACCTTTGGTTTTGATTTTAAGAAGTTTTGTGTTGTTGGGGCAATAGGGGTTTTTATCGCAAGCTCCATTCTTTCTCTCTTTCTGTGTCTGTTTTGTTTGGGTTTTAGCTTCTGTGCGTGCGTGTGTGCTGCCTCTGGCTTTCTTTAATCACCAAGAGACAGCATAAACCCTTGTGTTTCTTTTTGCTGGCAGTGAAAGATGCTGATAGATGGAGAGAGACTTGACTTGGGCTTTGTAAGATTACATTTGTTTAAATTTAGGCAAAAGCCCATTATGAATAGTCTATTTAGAGAGTATAGGCTTGATTTGGGCTGTAAGATTTCATTTATTTTAATTTCGGGCTTAAAGCCCATTATATAGAAGAATATGTCGAGTTTGCAAGCATTTGCTGTGTCCACTCTATCCTTGTTTGGTTCTCAAAAGTAAAAAATTGTAACATGGGCTGGAGGGAGTTTGATTTGGGTCTAGGCTTCATATATAATGGGCCTAATTATGGATAAGTCCAAGGATACCAAGGACACTACTACAGTCCACACGATGGGTTGAATATCCTTGGTTTTTTTATTTTTTTAATCACCCTTAATTATTAATGGTTACACCAGCAAAAACAGTACCGATTTTGTTTTCATATTTTAAAAATATTTATTTTTTTATTTTAAATTAATTTATTTTTTTATTATTTTTACTAATATCAAGAATAATTTTTAAAAAATAAAAAATATTATTTTAATATATTTTCAATTTACTAACCTTTAAAATTAAAAACTATCCGAAAGCCTTTTTGCATCATGCTATCCGTCGTAGCCAGCAAGCAAGGTATAAAAGAGTCTAGCAACAAAAAACAGCATCTGCTCTTCTCTTTCTTTCATTCTCTCTCTCACTCTCTATTTTTTCCGTTCTGTTTGTTTTCGTTATTCTAATTTTAAAAAATATATACAGAGAGAAAGAGAAAAGGAGAAGGATTAGAAAGCTAGAGAGAAATGACGACTATCGATGAAAGTGCTGGTGCTAAGAGGTGGCTTCCTCTTGAAGCTAACCCTGATGTTATGAATCAGGTACCCTACTACACCAGTAACGTTCTATTTTTTTATTTATTTTGAAAATAATTGATTTCTTATATGTCTGATTGATTGGATGCTTCGAATCGAAGAGATAATATATTACTAATTTTGTTTTCAGCCACTGAAATTTTTTGAAAAAGAAAAGAAGTAATGTTTAGAATCTGTTTGATAATTATTATTGTTTCAAACTAAAAAATGGTCAGTTAGGGTTTTGTGAATGATTTGATTCTGCTTGATTTATGGTTTGAGAAGAGTGAAGGGGATATTTTTGGTTTCGAGAGGAATTTACTCAATGATTGGATTGGTTTTTGTTGTTTCATGGTGATTAGAGATGCTCTCTTTTTTTTTTCTTCCTATGTGTGCTGTGCTGCGTTTGGTTGCTGAGAAAACATTGACGAAATGGTTGTGAAATGGAATTTAATGGCATAGAGGATCAGTTTGGTTTAGTTGATTTCTTCTTAAGAAGGAAAAATAAAAATAATTTTTCTTACAGATTGCTACTGAAATGCCATTTCCATTTCAGATTGTCTCTCTTTTTTCACATTTTCTTCATTGAATCTGTTCTGATATTTTTGTCATTGTGCAGTTTCTTTGGGGGCTAGGACTTCCACTGGATGAAGCAGAGTGCTGTGATGTTTATGGCTTGGATGAGGAACTCTTGGAAATGGTTCCAAAGCCTGTACTTGCTGTTTTGTTTCTATATCCTATAACAGCACAGGTTTTTGTTCTTTCTTGCCAAGTTCTGTTGTGACTGCATTTCTTGTACTTAACTGCTATGTGGATTTTCTTTTTTACTTATGCATCTACACTAACGTGTAAAAACAGCTCCTCCTTCCTATCTTCCTTCTGCTTTTATGATTTTTCTTGAATATGTTCGGAATTCTTTAATTCAAGTTTTCATGTTTGCTGAAGGTATATTTAATAGTTTTTCATGAGTTAGATTTAGTAGATTCAAGAGCAACAACCATCTACATCCGCTAGATTTCTGAACTCCTTTCTTGATCATGACCTTTTTAGCAAATGAAGTTTAATTTCCCCAAAAGATGTACTTTATTGCATGTTGCAAAACTAGTGTGAATATGTGAATCTGCTGATTTTGGGAAAATCTTATTTCTTAATCCAGAGCGAAGCTGAGAGAATTCAGCAGGAAAGCATTGAAACGGTGAGTACAGTGGCATTTGATCATAGGTTGAATGTAACTTCTTTGCATTAATCAGCATGCATCATGTGTGTCACTAGAATTCTTTTTGTTCAATCTTAGTGACAAATTTTGAATTGTTCAACCGGACTTGTAAAAATTATGGGAAATGATAAAGAGAATTAATCAGTCAGATGCTCCCATTGTGTGTCAAAGATCCGAGGTTTATATGTTGAGCATTGTTATCAAATGCATTTACCTTTTGCCCACAATTTATTTCACTTTGCTTTGTCCACAAATAGAATGTTCTTGACTTCTGGTTCATTTTGCTTTGATAATTCAATTGCCATTTCTTCATGTGTTCTGGGTGTAGGATCCAAGCAGTAAAGTTTATTTCATGAAACAAACCGTGGGTAATGCTTGCGGAACAATAGGACTCCTTCATGCAGTTGGGAATATCACTTCAGAGATCAAGCTCAGTAAGTATTTCATGCCATCTTTTTTAGCAAGTGAAAACTGAAATATAGTCCTGGAATCACCCCCACCCCTGTAGAAAAAAAACACAAGGTTTCCCTCCTGTTTATATAATTAAATCATGATATCAAAGTTCTTAAAAGCTTCAATATGTATTTCATAACCAGTTCTGAATGCCCGTAGCTCCCCAAAATAAATATAAATAAAATTGATCAAAGAAAAGGCTTCTTGTTTAATTTGGTGAGAGCTTTGAAGGGAATCAGTGGAGTAAAAAACATCAGGAATTGGATACAGATGGGCTTTGCTTCCAAATCATCCATGTGAGTGGTTTCAATTGTTTTAGATTTTGAATTTATAGGATGAATTCTGACAGGCTGCATAGAGGGCAACAAGACTTAACTTAGCTTCTGAATCACATGGAAGGATCTATTATACTGCTATATCTATAAGTACTTTTCATTGCATGGATCCTGCCATGTAATGTGATTGCATTCTCAACCATTTGCCTTTCTTGTTTTGACAATTTGGATCATGCTGAAATCTATGAGTTTGCTATCTCAAAATGGCATAAATAGCCATTGTGTGATTGTAAACTTGCCATCCCAGGCATATTTAATGTTTTATTTAATTCAGTATCAACAATGAGTGTTTTTTCACCTGAGAAGCGTGCCATCTTTTGTGAATTCATACTTCCTGTCAATGTGAATTGTTGTGAACTAATGCATCTGCCAATATTATCAGGATCATTACCACATGATTTGAAGTCCTTATCACTTGAACTATTACTTATTTTTTTGTTGTTTAACCTTTTATTTTCAGCTGACGGGTCATTCTTGGATAGATTTTTCAAATCAACTGCAAACATGGATCCATTGGAGGTTTTACTTTAGTTCTTTTTTGTCTTTGGCTATTCTGCTGCTGCTCTGTTTCCCTTCTCCTGCCTCAAAAAACTCATGTCTACAGAGTTTTTGATGTTTTGATGATGAATTTTATGATTGCATCCTTTTCTTCCATGTGACATCTTCATTTTATTCATGTAGCGAGCAAGATTCCTTGAGAATGACAGAGAAATGGAAGATGCTCATTCTGTAGCGGCCACAGGAGGTGATACAGAGGTGAGTGCTTTGGTAATTACAATTTTAGTGACTAGTGATGGAATGTTGTATTTTATCTGGTGACATCATGTCTATTTATAAACAAGGAGGCATGAAGAATAAGCCTTCTTATTTACTCTGTTTTACTTATTCTTGGCATGGGCAGGAAACCCCTCTGATGATTAGAGAATACAGTAATAGATCATAGTATTTAATCAAGCTATGTTTCCTTAACAAGTGATCAAACTGATAAAGGTTTTATCTTATTCTAATTGATGTACAGGAAGTTTTATTTTTTAATGCGCATGCTGGTTAAGAAATATACACAAGGCTGTCAGTATTTATGTTTTTTACTGGAGAAAATAATGATTACTATATTCCATAGAGTTAAGAACCTTAAGCATGGGTGCTAAAGAACTGAGTTGGAGCGCTGGAGGTTGGATGGGAATTGTTTGCCTCAAGCTAGCATAATTGGGTCAATTACCTGTGTTAGAAACATGTCATAACTACATGAGCTTCTGACCCATGGCAAAATTCAGCAAATAGGCTCTTTGAAGCTCAATGAAATCTTCATGGTTTTTAACCAGTTTAATTTGGAGAATAGGATGGAGTTGGAGAAATTAATGAAGAAGAGGTTGGATCTTGAAAGAGCTAGAAAGACGGGCTGATGAACAGACTTTGGGAGAAACGTAGGATGAAACTATGTTCATTGGGGAAAAAGTCTGGGCTTGGGTTTTTAATATGTGAAGTTGCAGGTATGGCATTATTTCTCATGTTTGATGGGGGAATAATGGGCAGCAATGGTTGTAAAGGCTCTGCAATGAAACTCAATGACCAAAATCAATAAACTTTGTTGAAAAGTAGCAATATTTTTGCTCCATCTTCATTTTGCTTGATTGAGGTCATTCCTTTTGATTTCTTGTTAATTGTTGGTTGTGCAGGCTACGGAAAATGTGGACACTCATTTTATCTGCTTCACCTGTGTAGATGGTAAATACTAAAATAATTGACTTCTCTTTCTCTATGCTTGTTTAAAGCATTAAAAAAGAAAAAATGTGATTTTCTTAATTCATGATCCTAAATCATAGTTATGTTGTACATAGGAAAACTTTTTGAGCTTGATGGAAGAAAATCTGGGCCAATATCTCATGGTGCATCCTCACCAGGCAGCTTGCTACAGGTATAGATTACAATCCTTTAGTTTATTTTATTGTTCTTTTAAACATTTAGTGTACGTGATTGCTAAGAAGGGAACATTAGAGATAAATGTGTAGTGTATTTTGTTGTCTGTATAAACGTTTAGAGCATGTGATTGATGGGAATGGAACATTATAGATAAATGTTTTTGGGTAATAGAAATATTGAAACAATTAGAATGAAGCACAAATGATAATTTTCAGCACTGAGAAGGTTATTGCTTTAATTACTAAGTGCAAGTCGTTGAATATTGTGGCTTAGAAAGTTTTTTGGTGCGCAAGATTTTTGTTTTAGAGGCCATGCTGCTGAAGATGTTCTGAGCTAAGAACAAGACTCTCCCTTTATGTTTTAAAATTCAACAAACCCGTCTTGTCAACTCTATGCTGCTTGTCCTGTGCTCAGCCTTTTGGTCGGTCATGACAGTTTTTTGAACTTCCAGTCTTCTACCTTAGGTAGGAGGTTGGTAGCCTCAAAGTTCAAACCCTTTCCAATACTATGCTGCAGGCAGGCCTTAATCCGGAAAAATTTTAAAAGTAATTTACGACAAGGAATGAACATGCATATAACCCTTGAGTGTGTATGTATTTTAATGACCTTTATTGCATGACAGGATGCTGCTAAAGTCATACAAGGCATGATCGAGAAAAATCCTGGCTCGCTCAACTTTAATGTAATTGCAATTTCAAAGAGAGCTTAGGTTTCAGTCCAAGGTTGGTGTTTTGATCTCATCCAGGCGCAGATGGTTGCAATTTTAGTCAATGCTGGGTAGAATATATTGTAATGGAAGGGAAAGGGATAACAGATGCACATTTCCTCTTTTCATCACTTCACATTCTACCAAACATGTTATTTAGTTCTTCCAGTTGTCGTCAATGTAGCTAGGTATCTCTGCACCTGAAATCTTTTCGTTTTAACTATTTCCATTAAACATTTTAGCACAAAACTCCGCCTGCTTTACCAAAAAATAAAAACCTTTTTATTATGAGACTCAATTCGATGCCCCCCAGCTGTACTCGAGTGAGTTGATTTGGTCTTCATATAGAATTTCATACAGCCAATATCTTTAGGGATGATGCATGAAAAATCTATGAATTTTATTTTTAGCAATGTAATTTAACTTGCATGACTTCCATTAAATAAACTTGGATGAATCTATTAAACTTATGACATGGGTGATGAAACCAAGATAGTATTATGAAAAACAAATAAAAAAAATAACGAAATTTAATTTTCAACCAATTTAATATTGAAAGATAAAATTAAAAAAACATTGTTGCTAAAAATAGCAATAACAAATAATCAAAACTAAATTTAACATAAAAAAATTCACAATCTATTTTGTTATTTTGGAGAGAGTCAGACGTTATAATTAAGTAAAGAAGAGAGGAAGCTAAACTGGAGATTTTTTATTAACATGCATCGTCGAGTTTAGAAATTTTTTACCGAGATGAATCCAAAGCTATCAAGGAATATGCCTTTAGAGGTCAATTGGCATCACAATGTGGCAG
>Ga0307511_10008862_pt1 | contig 10041 bp, 12 predicted proteins | sample 13_EM_MG_FD_200266 | JGI IMG/M metagenome (GOLD analysis project Ga0307511, IMG submission 200266) | Populus trichocarpa ectomycorrhiza microbial communities from riparian zone in the Pacific Northwest, United States - 13_EM | ecosystem: Host-associated > Plants > Roots > Unclassified | place... | reverse complement strand
ATTATTTCCGGCTCAGGGTTAACCTGGTCCACAGACTACTGGGATAGTTTCTGGATCGTCGAGGGTCTTATCCAGTCCGAACTCTACGACATGGTCAACTCCACCCTCCAGAACTTCATGGATCAACTGGAACAATTCGGGTTCATTCCAAACGGTGGTCGCATCTACTACCTGAACCGATCCCAACCACCCTTGTTCGTCCACATGCTCGACAAATACGTCAAGGCTACCAACAATACCCGCATCTTGGAGCGTGCTTTACCTCTGGCTGAGCTCGAACTCAAGTGGTGGGCAACGAATAGGACCGTTCCTGTCACCAGTTCTTACACCTCTCAGACCTACAACATGGCCCATTACGCCGTCGGTAACAGCGCCCCTCGCCCTGAATCCTATTTTGTCGACTACGAGACCGCGACTGGCGCAAATCTGACAGAGCAACAACGTTCGAACCTGTACGCAGAGTTGGCATCCGGTGCAGAATCCGGTAATGCTCTAACTAGGCTTAGAAATTTCGACGCGTGTTTCTGACTCGTTGTCTTGATCTCGTTAGGTTGGGACTACACCGGTCGATGGCTTAAGGAACCTTTGGCCGGAAACTTGACCGATCAGCTTCCTAAGCTCAGGACGTTGGACGTCAGGAATACCATTCCCGTCGACCTGAACTCTATCTTGTGTATGTACCACTTGCCCCCACGATCTGCCAGGGGTGCACTGCTGATCCGTGCCACCCCATCCAGACAAGTCTCACCTAATTCTCGCTGATTACTACGAGGGGTCCGGATCCAAATCCCAGGCGACAACCCACCGTGACACTGCGTCGGGGATCCGTGCTGGCATCCTCGATCTCTTCTGGGATAGCAACAAGCTCGCCTTCTACGACTACAACTTGACTTCCAACGCCCGTAATAGTTTCTACTCTGCCGCTACATTCTACCCGTTCTGGGTCGGAATCGTTCCCCCCGAGGTCTTGAGCAACCAATCTAAGGCCTTTGGTGCCTTCTCTGCCATCAACCTAGTCATGAACAGGTACAACGGAACCTTCCCCTCTTCTTTCGTCGAGACCGGCCTTCAGTGGGATCTGCCAAATGCCTGGCCGCCACATCAGTACATCGCCCTCGCGGCTCTCCGAAACCTCCCAGCCAACTTGACCACGAACGCCCTTCCCCAACCCGGCAATGGTGGGAGTACCTTTGACTTCGTGCCATCTGGGCAATTGGGTATCACCGAAGATCAGCTTCTCCCTCAACATATTAGGGGAGGTGGTGATGTCAAGGAGGATATCAACAAGATGAATGGGACTGTGTTTAATGGCGGTAGCGCCATTGATGGAGAAGGATGGAGCCACACTCTTCAGAGGGAGTTGGCTAACAGGTACACTGCTGCCGCGTTCTGCAGTTGGTATGCGACTGGTGGATCGATCCCGGGTTTACTTCCAAGGAGGTCCACCGAACAGCTCAACATCACTGGGAGTGTGAACAACACTGGTAACGTATGTGTTTTGTCTTACACTTCCTTCTCTTATACGCAGACGCTGACGTTTACTCCAACCTTAGATGTTCGAGAAGTTCTCTAATCTGGAGATCGACTCTGCCGGACGTGGTGGGGAGTACACCGTTCAGGCTGGATTCGGGTGGACAAACGGTGTCGCTTTGTGGATTGCCCAGACATATGGCCATACATTGGGCACTCCCCAGTGCCCCGATGTCGTCAATGATACTGCTACAGGAGGTGGTCAGAGTGGTGCCAATGCCAACGCCGCTTTCAGGATCAGCGTCGGCCCTGGCCCCGTCACTGCCGCTGCGATCGCCTCGGTCGTTCTGAGCGGGATGATCCTGTTGTGAGATGAGGAAAATGAGATGAGGTTAAATTTAGTTGTCCCCTACGAATCTCTTGTGATTCCCTGTGTACTTGATACCTAAATTCACATATGCTTAAAAGAAACATGATAAGCATCGATTTTACTCAAGGTTGGTTCATGCCCTCAAGGATTCGGTTGCGATACATTATTTGACGCATTCAGGTCCTCTAACATGAATGTACACGTTCTGTAGCGCGCCTACTGCGAGTTAACATTTGACTAATCTAACATCCCAAGCCCCAGACGAGGGCGGACCCTCCCGAAGTAAGTCCTACCATTCTCCTCTCCAGCTGCGATCCTCTCAGACATCAACTCCGCCCTGTATTTCTCAGCTTCCATACGAGTCATCGCACCCTCATTCTCGCTCGAGATCAGCGTGAGGAGTTCGATTGGAAGTTTCGCGAAAGCAGAGTTCTGACCGGCCTGATACATGGCATCGGTGACCCATTCGCGCTGCTGAGGTGCCACGTTGGTGGCGGAAAGGACCCTTTGTGTGGGATCGACCAGGAAGAAGACGAGGATCTTGCGGTGGCCAGGTTTGGTGGGATCTGTCAAGCGGAATGGTTGGACCTGGTGCTGGTACAAGTTTGGGAACGCGATGGATCTGCCGGTTTTGGTGATCACGTCGCCGATAACCTGCACACACGGAGAGTCCCTGGAATGTATGTTCCTTAGTTCACCGCGGTCAAGGAGTCACCGATGTGAGGTGTCGCACCTGTCCATATCGTAAAGCACTTTCGAACAGAAGTCGTCGTCCCGGCCGTGTGTCTGTGGATCGTAGGTGGCCCTCCTGAACGATAGCTTGGATTCCGTGATGTTATCCGAATCGTAGTACTGGAATGTCGTTAGGATCTTTGGTGCTTACAGTGACTCGCCCGAAACTCACATATACGAAACTGGAAACGATCATCTCGTTCCGCATGCCTTGATATTTCTGATTCAGTGCCAACCCTCCCGTATAAAAAGTGACTGCAAACCTTCAACATGCCACTTCCCACCGGGATACTCGGGCCGCTCTGGGGTGAGTACGATGTTCGCCAGTTTGACGAAAATCTGGATTGTTCGGCCCTTCAAAGAGATTTGGTTTTTCATGGCCTGGAGATCCCCGTCGTACTTTCCCCTCACATCTGGGATCCTGAGCTCGTGTCCTGCGTACAGCGTGTCTTTGTTTTTGTAGTAGTCTTCTTCACTCGTAGGGTTAGGATAGTGAATGCCGTTTTTCCAGATACAATCGGCGATCCTAGGGCCCCTGGGCCCGCGAACGTCTGGTGATGTTGCGATCCTCGTTGGAAGAAGTGGCTGGAGCAAGTCAGATAGGACCCGTTCGAACATTGGCAGGGCGCGTTGCAAGATCTCCGGGATGACTACATAGAGCTCCTTGTCACGGGTTGGGTGGATATTGTTGATATATGGGGAGGTGAGGGTGACTTTCCCGTCGCCCCCCACGGAAAAGTCGGAAGGTATCCACTGGAATCGCTGAGATACATACATGGGGTCTGCGTTTTTTATCTCCGGGGGCGATAAAACCGTAGTGGTATCTGAGCCAGTAACCTTGCCCATCGTGCGGCCAAAGACGATGGGGTACAAGGACGGATGTGCGAGGTTGTGGACAAAACCATAGGAGCCGGGGTGCCAGTCCCTCTCAGAATCTGGCACGGCTTCCAGTGGAGCCACGGCCGCAAGCAATTTATCCCGCAAGGAGACCGGGATGAGCCTGTCCGACTTCCAGACGCGCTCAGCAGGGCCGACCTAGGATCACTAGAGCATCAGTTTGTGTGAACGATATCGGTAGGATCCGCGAAACCCACTTCTATCCCGGTCACCGGATCACGCAGGGATGCGTATCCCTGGAGTTCTTTGAGAACGTAGTTGACCTAAATACCAAAATGAGGGCGGAGTAGTTCAAACACACCAAGACCTTACCATTGCAGGGGTCAACTTCCTCGATGGGATCTCGTCGCCCGCCTCCTGTTGCCGCAAGATGTCTTTTCTCCACTGCTCGACAACTCCCTTGTCTTTCGCCTCCTCCCACCAGTTGGGTCTTTCTCTGATATAGCTGGAGAGTGTACACATCCGCAGCTCGATGGTCTGGTGGAGGGATGTCAATCACTCGGAACGATTCTGGAGGAATCCACACTTACTGTCCTAGGGAGTTCTTTTCCTCGAAATCGCCAGTAGCGACTCGTTGTATCCTGGAAGGGGTGGTCGAACCCATTCTCTGGAAGTTGGACCGCCCGCACCTGCTCGGGTTCCTTGCGTCTGCCAAATAACTTCTTCATGGTGGTTGCAGTCTTAGTGGTCTTGGCTGCCAGCGCGGGCTCTGGATTGACGGCCGCGTTTTTCCCACTCCTGACTGGGGCACTGCCATTATCGCTCATTCGCTACATCCCGGACAGGTGTCAGATCGACAGCGATGCGATTCGGATGAGACCTTGAGATGTGGTCTGTTTGAGGAGACCGCCGATCTTGTTTACGGAACCGGTGGCTTGGCCCAAACGATCACGCAACACGGACCTCGATGCTGTGCGGCGCCTCGAGGATACCGTTCACGAACGTGATCGTCTAAATGACATCGGGGTCGTAGAGCATCGGGGTGCAGTGTCGTTCGACTTCTCGATTCCGCGCAATGGGCTGACTGCTACCAGGTACCAGCCACAGTGGGCCATTTCTGAACCGACCATCATATCGACCTGGTCACCCTTAACGCGTAACGGACGGATCGGAACTTCCCACTTCCTTCGCGAAGCTGGTCTCCGGTGGGGTTGCCAAGCCCTCTGCCACCAGTACATTGCTTTTGAGGCTCCCCGAAACCCCGACCAACTTGACCACGAACGCCCTTCCCCAGACTGACCAAGGCAAGGTCACCTCGCGGGACTAGCGCGGATCCTGGTTCTGTCGCCGCTGCCGTCCCCTCGATCATCGTGAACGGAATGATGGTGTGATGAGGTGGGAGAGGTGAGATAAAGAGGGTAAAGTGGACCCACACACATCACGATACTCAACCCACGTATAAGTAAACGAGGCAGATGAACATCAATCCCACTCGTGATTAGTCCAAGCCCTCAATGAGGTGGACCGAAAGTGGAAACCTCACGGGTCGATAAAGATCTGAGGGGAGGTGACAAACGCTTTTGTATGCGGTCCATACGCGGGCACAGCACCAGTGAACATCGCCTGAAAATTTGCGGGTGGCCGGCTAATATTGCAACAAACTCGGACGTTCAGGATCTTTGTCGATGGCTTGCATGATGAGGGACTTTCCGTTGCCCTTGAGAACATCTAATCTTGAATATCCCGGCTCGGGGGGGGGGGGGGGAAGTTAAAAAAACACTCAATCACTCAAGTACTCAAGTACTCAAGTGCTAAGTTTCCACTTCAACGAAGGGGTTCGAGATTTAGAAAGCCCAAATGGTCACAGGAAGCCGCTCAGCCACCCCATATACAGGTTGAGTAGCATGGTAGCTACTATTGAATATTAAACCTTCAGCTATGAATCTACTGCCATCTGAAACTGAATGTGAGGGCGAACCCTCCCAAAGTAAGTCCCGTCATTATCCTCCCCAGCTATGTCCCTCTCAGAGACCAATTCTGTCCTATGTTCCTCAGCTTCCGAACGCGTCATCGCACCCTCGTTCTCTCCAGAGATCAGTGTGAGGAGTTCAATGGGAAGTTTCGCGAAAGCAGAGTTCTGACCGGCTTGATGCATGGCATCGGTGACCCATTCGCGTTGCTGGGGCGCTACGTCTGTGGCGGAGAGGATCCGCTGTGTGGGATCTACCAGGAAGAAGACGAGGATCTTGCGGTGACCAGGCTTGTAAGGATCCTCCAAGCGGAATGGTTGAACCTGGTGCTGGTATAAATTCGGGAACGCGATGGATCTGCCGGTTTTGGTGATCACGTCGCCAATAACCTGTACACGCGGGGAGTCCCTGATACGTACGTCCCTCGGTTCACCGGCGGTCAATGAGTGACTGATGTGGGGTGACGCACCTATCCATATCATAAAGTACTTTTGCACAAAATTCATCGTTCAGGCCGTGAGCCTGTGGTTCGTAGGTGGCCCTCCTGAATGATAGCTTGGATTCCGTGGTGTTATCCGAGTCGTAGTACTGCGATATTGTTATGGCCTTCGGTCTTTATAGCGGCTGACCAGAGACTCACGTATATGAAACTGGATACGATCATCTCGTTCCGCATGCCTTGGCGTTTGACGAAATTAGTGCCAGCCCTTCCGCGTGAAAGATGGCCGCAAACCTTCAACGTGCCACCTCCCGCCGGGATATTCCGGCCGCTCTGGGGTGAGTATGATGTTCGCCAGTTTGACGAAAACCTGGATTGTTCGGCCGTTCAAAGAGATTCGGTTGTCTATGGCCTGGAGTCCTCCGTCGTACTTTCTCCTCACGTCTGGAGTCCTAAACTCGCGCCCCGCGTAAAGCGTGTCTTTATTTCTGTGGTGGTCATCTTCACTTGAGGGGTTTGGGTGGGGAATGCCGTTTTGCCAGATACAATTGGGAGTCCCATCAGCTCCGAACCTGGGGCCACGTGGTGGTGTTGCGACCCTCATTGGAAGGAGTGGCTGGAGAAGGTTAGACAAGACCCGCTCGAGCATCGGCAGGGCACATTGCAGGATCTCCGGAATGACCGAATAGAGCTCCTTGTGATGAGTTGGGTGGATGTTGTTGATATATGGGGAGGCAAGGGTAACTTTCCCGTCACCACCCACAAAGAAGTCGGATGGTATCCACTGGAATCGCCGAGATACATACTTGGGGTCAGCACTCTCAATTGCTGGGGGCGACAAAATCGTGGCGGTATCTGAGCCAGGTGCCTTGCCCATTGTGCGCCCAAAGACGATCGGGTACAAGGACGGGTGGACGATGTTGTGGACGAAGCCATTGGAACCGGGGTGCCAATCCCTCTCGGAATCCGGAACGGCTTCCAGTGGAGCCACGGCTGCTAATAGCCTCTCTCGCAAGGAGATCGGGATGAGTTTGTCCGACCTCCAGACACGCTCAGCAGGGCCGACCTGGAATCGGACGTAACGCGTACATAAGTTTCGGTGGATGGTATCAGCAGGAGCGGACCCTACTTCTATCCCAGTCACTGGATCGCGCAGAGATGCGTATCCCTGGAGTTCCTTGAGAACGTAGTTGACCTAAATACCAAAGTGAGGGCGGAGGAGTAGTTCAAAGATACCAAGACCTTACCATTGCGGGGGTCAACCTCCTTGACGGAGATTCACCGCCTCTTTCCTGTTTCCGCAAGACGTCTTTTCTCCATTCCTCAACAACACCCTTGTCTTTCGCCTCCTCCCACCAGTTGGGTCTTTCTCTAATATCGTTTGAGAGCGCGCACATCCGCAGCTCGATGGTCTAGCGGAGCGATGTCGGGAACTCACAGCGGCTGTGGAAGGATCCACGCTACTCACAGTCCTAGGGTGTTCTTTTCCTCGATATCGCATGTGACGGCTCGTTGAATCCTGGAAGGGGTGGTCGAACCCATCCTCCGGAAGTTGGACCGCCCGCGTCCGCTCGGGTTCCTTGCGTCTTCCAAATAGTTTCCTCATGGTGGTTACGATTCTGGCTGTCAGCCCAAGTTCTGGTTTGACGGGCGTGCCTTTCACTCGTGATTGTGGCACTGCTATTGTCGCTACATCCCGGACAGGTGTCAGATCTACAGTTCGATCGATAATCGATAAGGTCCTAGGGTGTGGTCCGGTATTTGAGGAGACCGCCGGCCGCGTTTGCGGATCTGGCGCTGGTACCTTCAAGGTGGGCCATTTCTGAATGTTGGGCCTATGGGCATGGGGACATTCAGGATCTCTGACGAAGGATTACACGACAATATCATACACGCCCCGTGGCCCATTCATAGCTATTCGACGCTCCCCTAATCCACACAGAGTAACCCGAATGAACGACGGCTAACCCTCCCGAAGTAGTTCCTGTTGTTCTCCTCTCCGGCTATGTTCCTCTCAGACATTAATTCCTCCCTGTATTTCTCAGCTTCCAAACGAGTCATCACCCCCTCGTTCTCACTCGAGATCATCGTGAGAATTTCAATGGGAAGTTTCGAAAGCGGGGAATTCTGGCCGGCGTGACGCATAGCCTCAGTAGCCCATTCGCCCTGCTGAGGCGCCACATCCGTGGCGGAAAGGACCTTCTGCGTCGGATCGACCAAGAAGAAGACGAGTATCTTGCGGTGGCCTGGTTTGGCAGGATCCTCCAAGCGGAATGGTTGAACCTGGTGTTGGTACAGGTTCGGAAACGCGACACATCTGTGGGTTTTGGTGATCACGTCTCCAATACCCTGCACACACGGAGAATCCCTGATACACGTCCCTCAGTTCATTGAGTTCGGGAGGCGTCGATGTTAGGTAACCCACCTATCCATACCATAGAGTACTTTTGCGCACATAGCGTCGTCTCGGCCGTGAGTCTCTGGTTCGGAGGTGGCCCTCCTGAACGATAGCCTGGACTCCGTGATGTTCTCTGAATCGAAGTACTGGGACACCGTTAGAACCTTGAACCATTTGTGGTTCACCCAAAACTCACGTATATGAAACTGGAGACGATCATCTCGTTTCGCATGCCTTCGCGTGCGACAAAGTCAATGCCAAGTATTCCGTCCGAAAAATGACCGCAAACCTTCAACGTGCCACTTGCCGCCGGGATACTCTGGCCGTTCTGGAGTGAGGATGATGTTCGCTAGCTTGACGAGAACCTGGAGCGTTCTGCCCTTCAAAGAGATTTGGTTGTCCATGATCCGAAGATCCCCATTGTACCTTTTTTTTCCATCCGGGATTCTGAACTCGCGTTTTGCGAACCACGCGTCCTTGTCATCGTAGTATTCATCTTCGCTTGAAGTATTTGGGTAGGGAACGCCACCTTCCCAAATACAGTCCCCGGAGCCTGATGGCATCGTGACTCTCATCGGAAGGAGTGGCCGGAGCAAGTCAGATAATACCCGTTCGAACATCGGCAGGGCACGCTGTAGGATCTCTGGAATGGCTGAATATAGTTCCTTGTGACGAGTTGGGTGGATGTTGTTGATATATGGGGAGATGAGGGTAACTTTCCCGTCGTCGTCCACGGCGAAGTCGGAAGGCATCCACTGGAAGCGCTGAGATACATACTTGGGGTCGACACTTTCAATTACCGGGGGCTTCAGAATCGTAGGGGTATCCGAGCCAGGCGCCTTGCCAATCGTACGGCCGTAGACAATCGAGTATAAGGCTGGGTGCGCGAGGTTATGAACGAAACCTTCGGAACCTGGGTGCCAGTCCTTCTCGGAATCCGGAATAGCTTCCAGTGGTGCTACGGCAGCGAGCAATCTCTCTCGAAGGGAAATCGGGATGAGTTGGTCCGACCTCCAGACACGCTCAGCAGGGCCGACCTGGGATCGGGCGTAAAGTGGTATAAGTTTCTGCAGATGGTATCAGCAGGAGCGGACCATACTTCTATCCCGGTCACTGGATCGCGCAGGGATACGTATCCCTGAAGCTCCTTGAGAACGTAGTTGACCTAGATACCGAAATATGGGTGGGGGTTGGTTCAAATACAGCAATACTTTACCATTGTGGAGGTCAGCCTCCTCGAGGTGTCTGTGGCCTCACCACTCTCTTCCTGTTGCTGCAAGACCTCTTCTCTCCATCTCTTGACGACAGCCGTGTCTTTCACTTCCTCCCACCAGTCAGGTCTTTCTCTGATGTGATTAGAGAGTGCACACATCCGCAGCTCGATAATCTGCCAGTGGAGCGATGTCGGAAACTCACACCGGCTCTGAAGGAATCCACACTCACCGTCCTAGGGTGCTCCCTGCCTTGCCATTGCATATGGTGGTACTCTGAATCCCGGAAGGGGTGGTCGAATCCACCCTCTGGGAGTTGGACCGCCCGCGCCCGTTTGGGTTCCTTGCGTCTCCTGGATATTTTCTTCATGGTGGTTGTGGTTTGGGTTATCGGCCCATGTCCTATTACGGCGGGTTGGTTTTTAAATGGTGGCTGTGCCATAGCTATTACCGCGACATCCCGAACGGGTGATCATCAGCAATATCGATAAGACCCGGTCTCCTCGACTCCAAGACCGCGTCACTGGGAGAACGTGGGTCGATTTGTACGTGTCTGGAACCGCCAAAATCGGGGGGCGGTCACATACACACCTCTTTGTATTCACTTGGTTGAT
>Ga0307511_10008861_pt1 | contig 10043 bp, 5 predicted proteins | sample 13_EM_MG_FD_200266 | JGI IMG/M metagenome (GOLD analysis project Ga0307511, IMG submission 200266) | Populus trichocarpa ectomycorrhiza microbial communities from riparian zone in the Pacific Northwest, United States - 13_EM | ecosystem: Host-associated > Plants > Roots > Unclassified | place... | reverse complement strand
AATGAAATATATAAAAAATATTACTATGCGTTGGCCTGTCTGTATGCGAATTAAAGCTATTTGATTTAATGATGTGGATCTTAGTATTTACTATGTATCTAACTGCAATTGATCTTCTAATATAACTGGTTTGGATCATATGACTATTTCCATATATTAAGGAACATGATTTTAAGAACCAATGAAAAATATGGTCCCTAAAGACATAGGATTTAAAATTTGGGTTTTATATTGACAGGTTTCAGGTTCAAATTCTGAAAGGGTTAGAATAGCATTTAGATAAGAAAAAAAAAAAACAATTAAGTGGATTACTTTGAATTGCATAAATAAAATCAATAATAAGTACACTGCAATTTTCATGCAAAATATTGATGGTGGCAAAGTGATAACATTTGCTGTGATTTTTTCCGATTATCCAAAGTATCTTCGTGGGCCTTTTTGATCAAGTGCATTTTAATCATGTGAGGGAAAAACCAAAAACCGAGCCTAAGCTCGATGTTCTTTGTACCAAAAACCATAGCCAAAGAAGGAAAATCTGGAAGAAAAAGAAAGTTGTCGTGATCAATATATGCTTCCAGAAGTATGAAGGCATAATGATTTATTCAATACTTAAATTAAATTAGGTCCTATGAGTTCAGATAAGTTCCACTTCAGTTCCTATAGTTTGAAAGTTTTCACTATTAAATCTCATCATTATAGTAAAACTAAAAAACATTAAAAAGAAACGGTTAAGATTACTATTCATACACTCATATTTCATTGTGATTCTTATACGTTATATTAACTAGTTTTATTTGTTAAGATTTATTTCGCTTCACATGTGCTAAGTGTCGATGAATATTCTAACGATAAATTAAAGATTTATTTTGCAAAATAGAATTTTAGGTATCTATTTTCATTTTGGAATTAAAAAATTTCATTTGATCCCTAAACTTTCGAGTTATGTATTTTTTAGTCCTTGTTATTTAATAATTTTATATTTTAATCTCAAACTTTATTTTTTTAACATGTCAATCTCTAGTATTGAGAGTAAAGATAAAGTTACTGGAAAATACAGAGGAGAGAGAGTGATTGGATGACCATCACCATAAAACTGATTTTGATCTTAATGGATTCACTTTATTAATTACTAAATTAACAGCTAATAGACCTAACAATATTGTTCTTTCATGTTTTCATCTCATTCTTTCTTCCAACTTTATATACAGCTAGCTATGAAACTTTTGCTTCGCCGCGGGTTGGATAATTGTTTTTTTAAAAAAACAAATTTAGTCGACACATAAAGAAAGGATTGAAATCGAATGATAAAAAAAAAGCAAAAAAAAAACAATGCCAACCCGTGTTAACCCATCAAGCCCGTGACCCGAGTCATTTGGCCAAAAGCAATAAACTTGAAAAAAACTTGAAGTTCAATTCTCAACAAATCAAATGTTGAAGGATGAAATTAAAAAAATAAAATAAAATCTAATATACAAAAGGATAAAAAATAGCAATTATATAAAAAAAAAGACATGAGTTGCTCGATTAAACCCGCCAAACATATATGTCAAGTTATGTGATTGAGATAACCTGACAGAACGGCAAATGAAGAAAATCAATAAACTTGATTTTTTTTTAAAAACCAATGTCGAATTATGAGATGGAAAAAAAATAAGTAAAAACACTGATGCTAACCCTTGTTGGCTTATAAAACTCGTGTCCTGTACCATTTGATTGGAAGCACCAAATATGAAAAAACCACAAAAGCCAGTTCTTAACAAATCAAATATTCAAGGATGAAATTTTTTTAAAAATCAATAAGACAAAAGGATCTCAAGGAAAAAAAGAGAAAAAAAGGCGCGAGCCTACTTGGGTTAACTTTCCAAACTTACTAGTCATGTCATGAGATCAAGATAATCTTATAAAAAAAATTAAAGAATACCATGAAGCCTATTTAAAAAAAAAATCGATGTTGAGTAATGAGATTGAAAAAGAAATTAAGTCTATAAAAAAAATGATGGGAACCGTGTTAGCTCATAAAACTCGTGACCTGGGATATTTGATTAGAAGCATCAAACTTGGAAAAATCATGAAGCCCTAACCTTAAATTAAAACAAATGTCAAATGATGAAATTAAAAAAAACACATTCAATCACAAAAAAGAACTAAAAACATATAATAACAGTCAAAAGAATGACAATCAACCTTAAAAAATGAGAGGGTGGATAATTTTGGATTGAAGAAATAAATTAAAAAGAAAATTTAATTTTTCAAAATAATTAAAAGAAGAAACCACCCAAAAACACAAAAAAATGAAATGTTTTTTTTTATTTAATATCGAGAATACATTTTATGTATAAGTTCATAGTCTTGTATATTAAAAGAAATAAAATATTTTTTTTTTGGTGTTTTAGAAATACAGACAAATTTCTAATGGGTAATCATAGGCCTATTTTAGTTTTAAACCAAATAGAGTTTTAAACCCTTAACCCAATTTTGACCTGACCAGGTTAACTTGAAATTTTTTATTCGATCATAAACTGAACAAAAAATCATGATTTGACTAAAAAACAAAACTAAAATAAAAAAAAGATTAAACACCATAACTAAAAATTATTGAACAAAACGGATTAAACACAAAAAAATAAAGGACACGAAGAACACCAAAACCCAAACCCAGCAATGTGAAACCCAAAATAGACTAAACACGGTTAAAACAAAGGCACATACATGTTGGAAATCATGCAATGATAAATAATCTAGCATCAATTCACTTCAATTATCACTTAAAAACCATGATTTTATCAAAATAAGTTTCCGTTGAAAACCAAATTTAGGATTAAAATCTATCAAAAATTGTTATTGATGCAAATAAGCCCTAGATTATTTATTAATCAAGCATAAAGAAGGGTTATGTGCAAAGAAATGGATCAAAACTGGTTCAAATAAAAGGTCTAAGACAATGTTCTTCCTAAGAACACGAAAAACATGCCCAAACCCAACCTAGCAACATGAAATACAAATTAGACAATATACGGTCAAACAAAAGACACCTACATGTTGGAAATCATGAATGATCAATAATTTAACATCCATTCACTTTAATTATCAAAGAATAAACATGATTTTATCAAAATGAGTTTTGGTTCAAAACCAAAATTCTAGGATTAAATTCCATCAAAAACTTGTTATTGATACAAATAAATTATAGATTATCGACTAATCAAGTTGCCCGAAGAGTTTAGTGCAAAGAAATGGATCAAAATTGGTCCAAATCATGGGCTAAGACATTGTTCTTTCCAAAAACACAAAGAACATGCCCAGAAACTCAACAAAAACCTAGCTACTGCCCAGCACTGCCAAGCCCTATAAATGAGTATTTTTGGCTTTTAAACATGCTTTATTTATCCCAATATGTCACACCACCATACATAAACATGTTTGAATCTAAAAAACTAACAAATAAAATAAAATCAAACATCAAAATCATGCATGAGGTAACAAATCTAAAAACTACCAACTTAAAATAGAAAAAAATGTTCATGTAATATGGATTCAAAATTGGATTTTCTAAACTCATTTTGGTCATGAACAGTCCTCGCATAACCAGGAAGAACACCCTTATTGAGTTGGTTGGACGGGGGGAAAGAGGACAAAATGCTACTCAATTGCTATGCTATGATATATATGAGGGAAGTGAGCTGCTGATGCTTCCACAGGAGGTTATGCAAATGTTCCCTCCCCATTCTTGGATCTTAAAAGTTGCTCAAGAAGATTGGTCAATTGAGCAACTTCATTCTTCATAGACTCTAACTCGTTCTGATAATGTGATTTCAGATTAGTTCTCTCTTCGTTCACCATTCTTTTTCTTAGTCAGGTGTAGTAGACTTTAGATGGAGGATCTATGTTTCACAATCTGTAATGTATGCAACAATTTATGAGTAAATACATGCTTAAATGTGTCACACGTGTATGACGTTGAGGCAATCATCCTCTTGGGTCAGGATCTCTTCGGTGATGGGGGGGGAATAAAGAATTCTTATTTCTTATCAATAAAAAAAGAGATGAAGTCTTCACTTATGATCACTAGAAACTCTAACTGATCTAAGAGTCTGCATAAAATGACTAGTTGTGTATAAGAAAGACGTATCACCCCTAGTACACTTTACCTAAGTTAAACTGCATTATTTGTTTGTCTGATATAAACTAAGGTATTGTTGTGTTTTCTAACCATTGATCTTTTTAATGTTTAAGAAAAGTTTTCATCGGTAAGGAGGTTTTTTTCTTATCAGGTTAATTAAAACATAACCATTCTAGAGTTAAAATATATTTTTGTATTTTTTTATTTTTTAATATCAGGAATATATCTTACGTATATGTTTGTAATCCTTGATATTGACACAAAAAAATATTTTTTTGGGTATTTTTAAAATATAGGTCAAGTTCTCATAACTTTAATAAACTAGTTACTAAATTCAAAAAATGCATATAAAAATAAAAAGACTATTTTTGTGGTTTTTTTATATGCTAAAATATGTAAATATAATTTATTTTTAAGAGACTAGGCCATATGCAATTTAAAATAAAATTGTATTTTTAAAAGAAAGATTTTTGTTATATTTTTATGAAAGAAAACCAATTTATTTAATACCAAAAAAGCGTTTCACGTGTAGATTATAATTTCAAATATTAAATATAAAAGGGTAAAAAAAATGAGAAATTCAAAATCAATAGCAAGATGATCTTTCAAAAATTTAGAAATTCGACTAAAGCCAAATTTAACAAAACATGTCTATATAATATATTCACAACTAAAATCAATCAAACATCCTCTTATAACTAACAAGATATCTAATGAGCAATATGCTTCCTGGACAAATAAGTTCAAAACCAAATTGTATTAAATATCACATAAATCAAACCAAATGCTCAAGTAAATTTCAGCAAAAACTCATGGTTTCAAAATCTAACCCCAACCATTCAACAACCATACCTTCGACTCAATCTTCTCCTCATCACAAACCAAATCAATATCCACATAAATATTCATCTCCTAATCACAAGTCAATGACCATTAATACAAAACATTTTTTTTTCCTCACAATTAATTCAAGGTTAAATAACATTTGATTACAAATTAAATTCAGCATGTAAATCATGGAGATAACACAACATGGTTTATTCAACTAATTTCAAAGAGGTCGTGTTTTATGAGTTTAAGAAATGGACCTTCAATGGAGACCAAAGGAGAGCTAAGGATGTTGGAACTTAATATCTCTGCTACTGTTCACCGTTGGGTCAAAGTGCTGGTGTTCATGTTTTGAACTAAACGGCTACCCATGGCTGAGAATAAAACAGTTTTTCACGGCTGAAAACTTTAGCTGCTGCTCACAACCGACATTGGTGCTGTGGCGGTTCTTCAATGGAGAAAACTAGAGAAATGAGGCTGTTGAATCTTGGACTGCTGCTGCACAGATTTTTTGTGCGAAGAGACTGCCTGCTGCTGATTACGCCCGAAACAAGAGAGGTAGTTCACGGCAAAGATATAGCTATCGTTCACAGCTGAAAACTTCAGCTGCTGTTCCTAACCGACGTTGGTGCTGTGCTCTGCTACTGGAATAGAGAAGGTGAGGCTGATGCGGTGAACAGATACTGGACTGTCGTGCATGGAGAAGAAGACGTGGATGCTTCTTGATTGATGTGAGGCTGTCAGCGTGGAGAAGAAGAAAGGGGCGATGCTTGGTGGTTAAACCGTCGGTGAGGGTGAGTTTGAAAATGGTGGCCGACTGCTGCGTGTTGTGGTGGTGGAGAGACGATGGCTGATTCTCTTAGTAAGGGTTAATTATTTTGGTGCTTCTTGTTGCTTCTGGTGATGTCACAATGCAGCTACTTCCTTTTGGCTACCATGGCTGGAAACTCTGCTGGTGCTCAGGGTAGGAGACTTTGCTGCTGTGGATATGGCTCTCAGCTGAGCTGGTGTTGCGGTAACTTGTCGTCTTAGCTGCTATGAAAGGAGGAGTTGAAGAGTTGAAGATGAGGATAAAGCTTGTGCTATGAATGTCAGTTAAAACCTCTGCTGTTGTTCACGGAGGAACCAAAAGCTGCGGGACTATCACAGTGGAGGTGCTGGCAGCTTTTAACGTGGGTCTTGGTTGCTGTTGTCGGTTGGAAATAATGGCTGATGTTGAAAGCGGGTCTGTCAGCCAAGGGTTAAGGATGACAAGAAGTTGGCAGCCATGGGTGATGGTTCAAGTGTGGGCATTGGTGCTGAGGGTGGACGTTGGCGGATGAATGGGAGGTTGCTGTGGTTGGTTTCAGGCTGGAAAACACAAGGAAAAAGGCTGTTGCAGTCTTGGTTGGGAGGCAGTATTCATGGCAGTGTTCATGCTTCTTTCATATGCTGCTTGAGTTAGGGTTTAATGGGATTTTTATGGAAAAAATGAGGAGGTTCTAGGGTTCCTTGATATCTCGACTTTTGATGTTGAGGAATAGATCACAACTAATTATAAAGGCTAAGAAATTTTTTTTTCTCATGCTCTGCAATTGACAAAAGAGGACATAAGTCTGTTTCTGCAGATAGAGCAATGCTAGTAAGTGGTTTTGGAAGAGAATATGTATGTGTTTTTAATGTAATATAACCTGGAATTTTAGATTAGAGCGAAGTAAAAATATCAGGGTATAAGTTGGTCTAAAATTTGTGTGATACGGTGAAGGAGTGACGAAGAAATTAGGAATGAAAGGTAGGTACTTAGACATTTTTTTTTCTTTTGTTTTCGGGGAAGATCATGAATAGTAAAATTATAGTCTTACTCAAATTGGTCCTTAAACCTTTGACAATTTGTAATAGAGCCCCTAGTTAGCCCTTATCTATTGTATTCCTGCAATTTCAACCTTATCTTTATTGAATTGAACCCTCAAATTTCATCACTTTTTACAAATTAGTTCTAGGTTTCAGATTTCTTCAATGTGGTCCTCAATTGAACTTCATACTTCAAATTTCTTTCAATTAAAACCCTGATTGCACTAATTCAGCATTTCAAAGTTTCAATTGTACCCCCAATCTTCCAGTCTTTGTGAATTAATCCGAATTAGGCATCCAAAGTTGATTTTTCTTCAATTGAGTCCTTGATTGAATCTACAAAACTTATTAGAAGTTTAATTAAGTCTTTAAACTTAATCAATTCTTCTAAGTTTTGCCCAATTAACTTTCAAACTTAATTTTTTCTTCAATTAAGTCCTTAAATAAGTCAATTAAACCTATTAGATGTTTAATTAAGTCCTTAGACTTAATTAATTCTTCAAATTTTAGCCAAGTTTGGATTTCAACATCAATTTTCTTCCTTTCTTCATCCCATTTTGTCAAAACATCCCAATCTGGCTAATTCTTCTAGTATTTTGATCTTTTGCAGCTCAAAAACTTATCTCTTTGTGTCTCGAAAATATTTTTGAATTTTATATTTTTGAGTTTTTTTGGATTTTTAATAAAAAAAAATATACGCTTTTATAAAACAAATTTAGGGGGTTCAAAAATAGGTTATGACAAAATGCATGATCATGATGTATATGTCAATGTATATTGTATATGGATTAACCTTTCCGAACTGATTCATGACTTTCATAATTTTTTAGGCAAGTCCTTATCATGGTTGAATTCCAAAGTATATTAGAGAGAAAGATGAATTGTGACCCTCTCATAAATAAAAAAATTCATACATCATTTGAAAAACTTTAAAATTCAAAAGCCCTATACAGCACTACTTATAAAAAACATCTCATGTATTAGCTATGTTTCTAATGAAGCGTGACACTCATGTGTTCTCGGTACTTCATAACATCATTTCCAATCTGGGTGGCTTATTGTTGCAATGTTTTAGCATGACGGGTTACTTGCTCAATTTACTTTGTCATTTGTCTTATATTATCTTGGAATAAAGTATTATCGGTGATCAATACTCTGTTGTTTGTTGCTAAAGTCCCATTGCTTCATTCCAGTACTCGTACAATAGTCTCCAACCGTGCTACCTTGACCATTTCCCTTTGCAGACTCTACCTCTCAATGTCAAGCTCAACTATTTTAGAATTAATTTGAATTGTAAAGTTGTTGATATAGTCTTGACATCCCTGATGCTCTTACTTAGTCCTAATTAACTCTTCCTCCATCTTAAATTAATGTCTTCTTAACTCTTTCAGCCTTTTTCTCTTGAATTTCCACCTCAAATTGTAATACCATGATCTGTCCCTTTGAATACTTGTAGTCTCTCATATCAGACTCAGCGGCTTTCCTAGCGCTTCTCTCTTCCTCAAACTATGTTATATTAGGACTAGATTCTTCTTTTCTTTTCCATGTCAATCCTGACTAATCGATTTCTCTCTTTCTCAACCTCTAACTTCTTTCTAAAGCTGTTTTTTTCTTTCTTCAAGGAATCTATTACTTTCTTATCGGTATTTATCTTGTCTTTGGCTGACCTCTTGACTTTGGACAGCTCCTTTTCTTTTACCACATACTTGTTAGTCAGCTCATCGTATTTAGTCATTTGAGTTCCCAACTCATCTTGGATACACTTGGTTATTTCTTCGGCTACCTCGACCTTTGTCTACCATTTTCTTACTGCCCTATGATCGTTTGTCAAAGCTGTCAAATGTCCATCATTCTTTGCCAATTGTTGGTTCAGTTAATTCCACATCTTATCTTTCTCTTCTAAATATTTTTCCAACAACTGTCGTTGCCCTTTGCTATGACCAAGGTCAATTATGCACTTCTCTATCTGCTTTCTTAACTCCTACTCATTATCAATTATTTTTCTTTTTGGTTGCTCCATTTTTTATTCTTAATTTCCGGGTAAGGGGACCGATTGCGTAAAGGAAAGGTAATAACACCCCTAATATGTCTTACCTAAGGTAAGCTGTATTATCTATTTTTCTGATCTAAACTAAGGTAATGTTGTATTTTTTTTAATTGTTGGTTTATCTAGGGTTTAAGAAAAGTCCTACCTAATATGAAGGTTCTTATTTTATCAGGTTAAAACCTAACCATTCTAATGCAAAAACATAAAAAAAATATTGATCTGTATTTTTTATTTAATATCAGGAAAACTTCTTCTGTATAAGTTAATAATCTCGTATATTAAAAGAAATAAAATAATTTTTTTTGGTGTTTTTAAAATGCAGATCAAGTTCTAACGGATAATCATAAACTTGTTATGATACCTTTTGACTAATTCTTGTATTTTTTTTTCAAAGCATGATAAAAATGAAAATTTTTTATGTAAAATAATAAAATATGTATGAAAATTTTAGAATTTGGCCATATGCAAGAAAAAAAATATTTTTTTTATTATTTGTTTTATTTTTTTAGGCTTTGTTTGGAAAAAAAAAACTCATTTCTTCTTGTAATAAAACTATCAAAAATACACATAAGAGGTGTTTGTCAAACACACCCTTAAACCAAAAAAACCCTTGACCTGATTTTGACCCGACCGGGTCGATCTAGAATTTTTTGTTCGACCATAAACTTAACAAAAACTCCTAGTTTGACCTGAAAAGAACCCAAAACAAAACCAAAGTAAAAAAAACAGATAAACACTAACAAGACACAAAAACTAAAAAAGTCTTGAACATTGTCGCACGTCAAAAAAATCCGCGCGGCGTCGGCTGGCGATCTTTTCGTTGTCGTTTTGATTTGATTCGTTGGAGTCGCCACCTAGTAATTTATTGAAGGCTACTAGAAAACCGGATGTACTGGTCTTATCAGAGATTCGCGGGTAAGGGACTGGTTGTGGTTAGGGAAGGTATTAGCACCCCTAACGCACCCTACCTGAGGTAAGCTGCTTCACGAATTTGATGTGTTTAAAGAAGTTTTAATAATTGTTTTTTTCATCGGATATTAGAAATACAACTTACGTATAAGTTAATAATTCTTTACCGTGATCCAATCAAAATATTAAATTCTTCTTTAATCTTCGCAATTTCATCATAAAAAATATATATAAAAAAAACAATACAAACACACACATTCACTCTTCCTATATTTTTGTTTCTTTTCTTTTCTTTTCTTTTCTTTTCCT
>Ga0307511_10008859_pt1 | contig 10044 bp, 6 predicted proteins | sample 13_EM_MG_FD_200266 | JGI IMG/M metagenome (GOLD analysis project Ga0307511, IMG submission 200266) | Populus trichocarpa ectomycorrhiza microbial communities from riparian zone in the Pacific Northwest, United States - 13_EM | ecosystem: Host-associated > Plants > Roots > Unclassified | place... | reverse complement strand
TTAAAGGCTAACCTTTCAAGCCTCAGTTATATATATATTCAACATGTGAGGCAGCTATATTGGGACCTGTCAGAGTCTCACTAGAGGTATAGAACCCACGACGGATTTTCCGCTCAGACAGGTCTAAAAGGATAACTCAACTGTTTTTGGGTCGAACAGGCTCAAAATTTGGGAGATATCATAAATTTATGGTATGTTCTCAGACCAAGTAGATAAGTTAGGTATAGGGGAGAGGAAATATATTCATATTAAAGGGTTGTGAGTGGCCATGATTATTGCTTCACTTCGTATTTGAAATCTAAATAGCCGTATCTACAATATCTTTATGTGCAATACTACTGCCCCTATATTAGTTTCAGGAGGGTAGCCGAGGTATTTCTTGAAATATCTCTATCTACGAGGTTCTAAATGTAGGGCCCGATATCTTCACGGAATGCATGCATGCAGGGGAATCTTATTAGCCTCTGATACCAAAAAACCCGGTGAAAACTGACTGAGGTCATCCTACATGGTCCTTCTCCAGAAGAGGGTAAATATTATATCTCTATCCACGCAGATTGGGATAAAACATTCGATGGCTATGAAAAATCTATGCGTGGTATTGCATTTTTCAAGCAAGTTGGTAAGTATGTTAATCTAATAAATATTGAGCTGGTTACGCTGGGGTTTCTCACTAGGAGCAAAGTGTAATCCGAGCATATGTCCAACAAGAGAGGTCCAGGACTAGCACTGGAGAGCGCCAAAGAACACCCCTGGTAGTTTGAAGGTTTTCAGGTATTGGGCATTGCATTGGCACCCTCTTTGATAAAAATATTCCAAGTCATACCTTACCTACCCGCCCCCAAATCAGTAGTACTTGCGCAGTACTGTAGATACTATCGGTTTAAACTTCAATTACGAGGTGGAAGCAATAGTTCTGGTCGCTCACAGACCTTCTAACCCTCTTATATGAATATATTGCCTCCCAAAATCCCCTGTACCCAGCCATAAACCCCCCGGTCTGGAAAAGACAATGCCGTAACGGTCAATGACGTGAACGGGACAATTTCGGTCACACTAAGATCGATACTGGGACATGCTCATGCTGCTGGTATCAAGCCCCAATCTATTCCATAGCCCTTATATGCATGAGACTGTGTAAAGTAACCCAGCTAAGCCGAGCCCGGAGACTAGTTTTTCGAACTTCATGGGGCATCCGCAAGCCGGCTAGATAATCGTTAGTCTCGGCCCGTATCTTGAAGTCAAGTTGTGGGGATTAGCCTCAGCGCCCTTATACGGCCCCCGCATAACTTCACGTCAGACTACGTAACTTCTAGCAAATAGGTTCGTTGTACCTATATTACTTACTTGCAGCTGTTGCAGTTAGTGTTAGCGCGAAAACGGAAATGAAGAATCAGTGAGTTCCCAATCCGGCGCTTCAAATTTTACTCCTCTAAAGCGCTGTAATCCCCGTGGAGAGCGGACTGCACTCGATGTTTTTCCAGAAATCAGAGCACCCTCACCATATTATGCTGAGAGGCTCCGGAATAGTACAATAGCATCACAGAGTCGACTTTTAATACGCCGGTTTAGATCTATACCAAGGAGGATCTCATACATATTACCCACAGACTTTCCACTGTAAATAGCGTACAAGCTCTGTCTGTATTGAAGCGCTGTACCTAGTCCTCTGGTACTATACTCCCGGGTTGCCTCGAACCAATCCCCGAGCCCATACTCCATGGAATCAAAAGAGGGGAGCTATACAATTCTACCCAAACTCACTGACCTGAATTTGAAACCTACACAACAAACTCTACACTATAGTGTATGTGTTCGTACTGATGTTATATCCAGGGCATGTCACGCTTTCTCAACGATCTCACATTGTTATCCAGTGTCATCTTCCAGCGTATTTACCTTGAGACCAAGTCGACAGCTTATAATACTCATCTCTTGAGGTCTCATGTCTGACAGGCACACTAGTACTGAGTTTAAAAAAATAACATAAAAATTCATGTTTGGGAGTGCATTGAACACACTTCAGGGTAACTCTCAAGCTCTGTCAACTTGAGAGGCCGGGGCGCACTTCCGCTTGAAGAATGGCCTCGAGGTAGCTAGGGAAGATCCAGACTTGTGTTTATGTGGTTCTAAATTTCTTTCTGCTAGACCGCCATACCTAGCCGCCTACCTGCAGTGCTTGTGTTTCCAAACCGTCTCTAATCAGTTCGGAATTAGTTCCAGAATGAACCAGAACAAGAACAAACCCCAAAATACGCTGAACCAAGCGCTCATGATTATGATAAGTAATGAAGGCAACTTCGAGAATCTCCTGCCTGTGACTGTCTTCCCGACTTGATCACGCTCTGCGTTGCTTTGTGTTGGTCTGGCGAGTTTTGTGCTGTACAAAGGCAAATCAAGTATGAAGCCGCTAGGCACACATGGAGCCATTTCGGCAGATACAGATAATCTTCTCATTCGGAACTGCAAATGATCCCACCAGATATAGGATATCATGGTCAGCAGTTCTCTGGGTCGTACTTTTGGATAGCAACGCCCTATAATAGACACGGAATAGTACCAGCTATAATGCAACTAGAGTACAACCATTGTATCGCTAGAGGTCCCCAGAGTATGAGAACACGATATACTGCTTCAGGTTCAACGCCACTTAGTAATTACAAGGCTAATAATTGATATATAATGCAACCAAAACTTCATTTTAGACCACTATCCCTTCCTACGGCACTTGCCCCTTGGGTGTAACAACCTCAGTTCGATTATTCCTATAAGTTGTGTACTAGGAACATCCATTGTCAGACAATTCCCAAATCCAGTCAAAAAATTAGGGGCCTTGGGCTTCCTTAACAACCGCCTCACATTCACTACCCACCTCCCCACAAAAAAGAAAACCTTTGAGATAATATGGCTTATTGTAATTCGTAGGTCGTGCAGCGTCAATATAGCTCTGAACTCCCCATAACTCAGCAGTAACCAACTTCAAGACGCGGAATGTACCTACTAACCAGACTAGAATTTACTGTACACATGAATGGGGGGGGAGTAGAAACCCAGAATGTCTCCAGGCTGCCCGAAAAGCCAAGGTAGAATAAATTCCCCGTGCAATTATACAATGAACGGTGCTAAGTTACTAAAGGATTACTAGTCTGGTTGGCACGACCGCTCCTGTGGAGGAGATTACTAGGTAGATTACCGCTATTATAAGATCAAAATCGCAACAAAAAAGGAGTTTATTTCACGACACCGACGGGATTCGAACCCGCGATCTCTGCCAAATCCAATTCCGGAAAGCAGCGCCTTACCATTAGGCCACGATGCCATATTAATTTGTACCTACTGCCTGATTATATAAAGAGTTGCATATCTGAGAGCCAAACAATCACGCTAAATTAATGCAATTGGAACTACTAACTTTGTCCCTCTTTAAGATAGTAAAGTAGTTGCGCTAGTAATTCACCGCTTACAACCACTGTGCAGCTTGTAGTTTCTTTGTAGGGCTTTCCAATCGGTGGATAGGCAATTGCAACCGTGACGAGACTAATATGAAGCTTGGAGCTAATTCCATCCAGTGTTACTCTGTATATTCATATTAGATGATGGTTCACTACTTTAAATGTACAATAAGCCATGGGTCGCAGTGCACAGACCTGGATGTGTAATAGCGTGGTCGCAGGGGGACACAGCCGTTTTAGAGTCCCGGACGCATGCATAGTGACCACAGGGCACAACGCTTAAGAACTACTGTATATTCGATCCCTCATATTCATCACATCTCGGATGGATCCGCCTCTTTGGGTCCTTGATCTGTATATTACGTAGAGACTGTATATACAAAAGTATGATTCACAGTTGCAGTAGTTTCGGCTGAGAGATCCAGCTTTACCTCAGTAAGCACATATGTCCAGCACAGCCCCCTGCAAGCCTATAGGGCTGAACACTAGAGCACGCTCCCCACACTGCAGCCACACTCACCAGATTGTTGCACTTCTCCATCTACCACTTGGATCCTTCAATAAATCCCATCATGATAGGACCAAGCCACGGATCGGCTATATACTTGGGCTGCAGATGCTTATCTAGAGAGTTTAACCGAATCGGGAATGTCCTGCCGTAACCAGCATGCGTGATTTTAGCATTATGTTGGTTCCGCATTCCAAGATTCTTCATGATATAACTAATCATTTATCATGGTATGCGGGGGTGTAATCTACGAGTCATATGATAACCTTTCATATCTAGCCAATTCTACAAGTACTCCACTATAATTGCCATTATAACACTACCCCACCTACCTTATATTTGCTACTTTCTCAGAAACCAGACAGTGATTGGTCATATCTGGGATACCACATGCGAAATTCTTGTATAGACTATGGCTTCGAGTTTGCAAATTTGGGTGACCACACTTCTTATCATGAGAAACCAACCTTCTGGCGGGAGTCGCCAATTACACTTCACCGAGTAAACAGAACCAGTACATATTTGCTGCACAGTTGGCATACCATTTGCTTACATACAGTACTTACCTTGTTACTTTATCTCCATAGAGCAAACACAGCCTGAATCCAATAAACAAGCCCTTGGCGTATACAATAATTGCGAAGTTCCCTCAAGGGGGCCGCTCATAGGCGAATTCCTGCACTCTTGAGTCCATGCATCTGCTGCTCCGCTCCGAGCGGCTCCCGAGCCCGACCTCCACTAAAATACTGTTCCCCAGCAATTCATCCTTGCTACAGGAGTACTAATATGCACGATTACACAACTGAACGGACGGAGGACTCCGGCATCCGGATTCGTACACTCGTTTGCTGAATTCTAGGCACATTGTCTAGGAATTGAACATGATCAGAAGATTTAGAACTCGAAAAGGACTAGTGTAGACGGTTGACTCGGATCCGGGCATGATTCTAGAAGGTGTCATGTCGGGAGGTCACCGGATAAGAAAGGAAAATAATAATTCCATGCCATTCATCTGATTCATTTTGTCGCAAGTTGCCCAGCAGGTTTCGAATCAGGGTCAGGTAGGAAAAAGCTGTAAGGCGTATCGCACACAATTAGTGTGGGGTATCACTGGATCGTCTTGCTTTTGTGTCCCCCGATGGTTCATCGGTATCCTTGCACAAACCACTTTTCATGGGGCTCTTCGTAGGGCTGATTTCGAGGATGTGTCTCGGCTACAGCTGCTTCTGGCACCCATCTTATCTTGTGCAAATGCTAGGTACTTCAACTTAGAATGATCGGAATGTGGAAGTGTACCAGTACACAGTGCGGTGTTTTATTTTGGCAATGTTTCAAGCATCCCGGTTCCGAATTTGTGGGGAGTGATTAGCCTCAGCCCTATAAGGCTGAAGTGAAACTAGTGCACGGTTCAGCTGAATATTACCGCTTTCAATTATCACTGCATGCATGACCTTAGTCCAACGGACAACAGCCCGAACAAGCTAAAGTGGGGAATATCTCGAAAAATCTGTAAGTGTGAAAGCAATTAAGTTGGCCGCACAGCGTTAGAGCTCGAGCCTAGATGCGACTAGGTAGGTAAATACCCACAAAACAAGGTGGTTAGTCTCTCTTCCTGGGTTTGCAATTGCAAACTGGAAATAATTCCGACAGAGGAATGCAACAGGGTTCTTTCATCCGTAGCTCTACTTCAGCCCCCACTACCGGTGCGAGCTATATAATTTAATTCTACAGTCCTGTGAATTTAGTGCGATTCAGTTTGCAGGTTCACAAACTTCAGTTAGGGAAGTACCTGCGCAATGAGAACAAAAGCTTTATCCTACACGGCAATATATTGGTCGTTACATGATTTGCGGTACCGTTGCTTACACCGTTGTGGATCGCAATTCCCCCACTTGGCCATTTGGGAGAGAAGTTCGTAGGGCTGAACGAGGATTAAGCGATAGGGACGGCAAATCCCCACTAAGTCCGAGATTACGTTGGCCTTCATTGAAGATGCTTACTGTACTCATATACGGGCCGGGTAATTAGCGTTTTGGACAGGTCCACTGACGTACCCGCACTTCATCGTAAGTGGGAATATCAACATCACCCATGGGCCAAGTGCTAGAATGCAATGGAGCGTTACTATGATTTGGCAGGGGATATCGGTATGGTTGGCCTAGCTTGTCGGGAGCTATTAGCTCTGAGTACAGCTGCAGCTGCAGTTGTTCAGCTGGTGTGAATCATGATATCAACAATCGGACTGGCTAAATTTCGGGATTGGCGTATTTTCACCCTTGTTCTGCATTGATATTTCATGCCGGTTCGCGCGATCGGGAATAATATTCGTTCAAAGGCATTCCCCAACGCATGATCTAGGTACTTCCAATGTAACGCTGCTGTGATTCAACCTTGCTTTTGTTTATGACACAAAACTCGGCCAGAATATTAGTTCTCGTACTAGGATATATCTGGATGTACCTACTCTGCTTGATTCTGACACTTACAGTACTGTACATATCAAGACTAGTGGAGCTGGTGAGTGCGACATAACATATGCATCTCGATCACGGATATGTCGTTTGGTGCGCATAATGTGCACAATTAAATAAAATTTTGGGTGTAGCCATGGTCTCGAGCTCGGAAGTTTATACACTAAGGTCTCGACAGTGTGCATAATGTACAGTACATATGTATGTACGTAATTCCTGCCCACCTTCGTAATTGAAGACCTGCTTGCACCTGTCAACCAAGTGGTCTCAGACAGGTATACGTAAACTGCCCTATCTCCCGTGACAGATCAGGGCCTCATTCTCGGGTTCGATACCCATCTTGCTCCAGACGATCGCCACTGGCTTCTCGGATTCGCCAAGGCAAGGACTACCGGGCCCGTGCGTACGAGACGTGCCGAGGTGGGCATGGTCATGGGCCGTTTCACACCGCCCACTTGGAGGTAAATCGTATCCCGAATTGTCCGCCCACCTAGTTATGCATGTCTTTGTACTACTGTCATTTTTCGGTGATAAGGACCTGTTTACGAAGTAGGCTTTTATTGGTTGCGAAACGCGGCAATGGATCGGAGCAATTTCTCCCTCATAAGAAACCGGCAAGTGAAAAATTCTAGTTTATTGGTCATGTTCTACTTTGACCGACGAAAAGAGCCGCACTCTCAACCCCAGTCACAAGAACTACACTCCAGTCTCGCGGCAAGCTACGGATGTAAACTTGCTCATATTGGGGGATAGCCATTTGGAGACTGGAAAGAAATCAGTGGGGCTCTGCTGGACGCCCTACCTACGATGAATTCTATTCGCTTGATGATTAGACGAAATAGAGACGCCTGCATGTGCAAAGGATGCTATCCGCTCCTGGTGGACAGTACCAATAGGATCATCATGGGTGACGAGTCGACAGGGTAGAGTAACTCTTCGCAATTAAAATGTTCTTGTGATGCACAAGTGATACTGATATCACCGAGGCTGGGGTAGGTCAAGACTCAAATCTATAATTCACAAATATGATGCCCACGCAGCACGAGGCTTCAACATGTGATACCGAGTACTTGTCTGAGCTCGGAGACGGTACTGAGAAAAAGTGATTAAACTTCCTTAAAGTGTATGAAAATACATGAAGTGGTCCTGGAGGCTTAAGCCCGTTGGAAAGCTCGTTGGAACGCCCGTTGGAACGAGACACCAGTCTCTCGCCTGCATGGAGTATACATACAAAAAGTATTAGTTGATGGGATGTTGGGGCTGGTACCTTTCAGCATGCCGGACCCGCTAGCCAATATAATCCATGAGATCCCGGTACGTCGGTTATCGATTTGCCCGTGTTGGTTTTCGCAGGCAAGGCTCTCGAGTATTAGTAAAGTTAGACTGGCGTAGTAAAAAGTATCCGCTCGGAAAAGTCGCTTTATAATTTAATCAAAATTGCTAAGGGCTTTCTGGGCGTAACGGAAACGAAGATCATAACTCCTCACTAGAAGTGGGAACGGTCCACGCGGCGCAGCAAATGACTGGGTACATTTCAGCAATTGCGACTTAGGTAGGTCTAGGCAGGCTGCGCTACTTGCGAAGACGTGGCGCGATCGGCCAAAAGCAACGTGAACGCCTACTGGCGATGAGAACAGTGTCGCCATGGCCAATCAGAGGTCACAAAACATGAGCCATTTCGTTCAGAGTTTGGAGAGGTAGATGGTTCAGTAAACTGGACTTATGATTCATTCTTAATGTAAAAACGCAAGTGTAGCGATGAACTCCTAAACCCCGGTCCCTAGTCCTAGCCTGATGAAACAAATTCCCTCGAGTGCTACCTTCCAATCCAATATCCTCAGCTGATTCCCCCACCTGCCCAATACTTCTCCGATCCCCTGTAAAAAACAACCCTGTCTCTACCGTAAATGCAAATAAGAAAAAAAAAAGAAAAAAAAGAAAAAATAAATCACTAGTAATTACGCCTTGCCATCGCGTCTAATCGTCGTGCTCAATGCTGTCGTACCGTATAACCAGATTGCTAAAAAAAAAAAGGTAAGGAATTTAAAGACCCGCCATATGAGAACCCAAAGAAATCCAATGTAAATGAATCAAGGAAACATGTAAAGAAAAAAAAATGAAGTGCACAAGCTTTTGGTGCAGAGATGAAAGAAGGTTTAATTCCTCTGGGGTGCAGAGTATGGGGAAGCAGTATGCGTGTTCAATAATGGGGGAAGAGGGTTTAGGTGATCCAGATTATAGTAGCTGCTTGAAATACCCCCCGCCCCAAAGTATGGATCTTGAAGTTCATATGAGCTGCTCAGGAAGTATGGGCTAACTGTACTCGCCGAACTGTCGACATCATACATGCCCCCGGTTCTCATCACCCCTGGGATCCTTGTGCTCGAGGAAGTCCCTATTGAGGGAGGTGGAAGGATGAAGCTGGGATCAATGACAGACATGTCGGTTTGGGTTTGCTGAGAGTCATATGGGGCATACATGTATCCTGCGCTCCCCTGGGAGTAGTCCAGTGGTGCGGATACATATGTTGAGCTAGGCACAGAGCTCGAAGAATATCCCAGGCTGCTCGCGGTCCTGTACTGTGATGGGTATGGAGTCGAGCTGCTGCTTGTGGTGTATGCAGGAGCGGTGTATTCGTATCCGGTAGTGACTGGGGTTGAATCAATTGTGACTGTGGAGCTGGGGGAGGACACTACTGTTGAGGCAGTTCCATGTGGTTGCTCTGTGCTCGACTCGCGAGTAGATCGACCGTCGGTCTCTTCGCCATTAGGAGAAATGCTTCTGGATTGAGCGCGACGCTCAAGGTCCTCAAGGCGGCGTTTTAGCTTCTTGCCTGTAGGAGATGTTATAATTAGATAAGCTATTTTTCACGACTTGGGAATCGTGATCACATACGGTAGTTCCTCTGAGCAATCCTGTTCTGTATTCTTCTCCTCTCTGCCAAGTCTGAGATCTTGGTCCAGTCCTCACTTGGGTTGGTGCTACCCTTGAATTCGGTTGTTGAGGACCTGGTGGTTGTCTGAGGCGATGTTCGCGGGTTATAGGGGGCATAGTGTGAGGAGAGAGGAGGTCGTGAAGATACAATCGGGGCTGGGAAGGTATAGGTTGCTTGATGCATTGTGAAGGTTGTTGGGGTAAACCGTATGGGCGTTACTAGTAATGGGACGCTGGTATGGATAGAGATATAGTGCTCTAGATCGTTTCTTCTCAATATCTTGCGGCAGGAATGATGTGAGACCGATAAGCTCTTGGTTGTTATTGTTGCTGATGCTGATGGAGAACAAAACTCAAACTGAGGTGAAGAAGGGAGTCTTATAGTTATCTGTCTCCCTTCGAATTCAGCCCTGACGATAGATGGTCTGGGGTTATTTGAACTGATTCATCGCGACCACCCAGGCCCCGGTCAGGGTTAACATGTTTTCCAGCCTTATGAGAGAATGGCGCAGAGAAGCCTGTCTGTGGAGGGGGGGGCATGCATCTGGGTGGGAGGGGCATGGTGCAGCACCTTCCCATCGTATCCGGCGAGCGCACCCTTGCCTCTTCTTTAGTCTCGCATGCTATTTTTTACAAAAAAAAGGACTCTCAATAGGTGGGTGTATACACCAGTTGCACT
>Ga0307511_10008857_pt1 | contig 10044 bp, 12 predicted proteins | sample 13_EM_MG_FD_200266 | JGI IMG/M metagenome (GOLD analysis project Ga0307511, IMG submission 200266) | Populus trichocarpa ectomycorrhiza microbial communities from riparian zone in the Pacific Northwest, United States - 13_EM | ecosystem: Host-associated > Plants > Roots > Unclassified | place... | reverse complement strand
ATGGATTTAAATTCAGGAATCTTTTATGTCATAAAGAGATGGTAGGCACACATGATAATATGAAAAAAGAAATCTGAAAATCTTGGATGATCATCCACCAGATATGAACTCCTTCGTCCGATGGAAATCCATCTTAGTAGTAAGGCATGTATCGCATTGACCTTCTGAATCTAGGCACCTTCCTGCCACCATTTAGAAGGTGAAATTAGGAAAAAGTATGAAAGAAAAGGCTATCAGAGCAACAAACACAGGAATGAGAGTACGAAGAAACACACCCATATCCATAAGGAGAGTAGAAATAAGGGGGCACATATGGCCTCCTGAACCGGTAACCCATGTAGGGATTGATTCGTCTAGGTCGATACTGCTTCATTCCAGGAACGTTGGTCCTTTTGGGTGAAACCTGAAACACGGATTAATTATCAACCAACAAAAACCACAAAATAGAACCAACATGATATCAACAGCAGCAATCACAAATTTAATCTCCCATTCATGGTGTGTAGTTAGAATTCATGTCCAGCTCCATATCAATGAACCAAGCTTTAAATTTTATTTTTATAGAAGAATAATGGCTTACCTTCAATTGACGGCCATGTAGTTCAGATTCATTGAGAGCTAGAGCCTCTTGAACAGCTTCTACTTCAAGGAATTCCACATAAGCGAAACCCTTTGGCTGGCCAAACTTATCTGTCAGAATAGTAACCCTGTTTACTGTACCACAGGACTGAAAATGCTGCTGCACTTCTTCAGGTGTGCATGCATAATCAACCTGCAATCGCAAATTTCACCGTTATGTTTCATTGTCAAATTGAGCTCAAATAGAAACAATAACTGTGGCTAATTTTTTTTCCAGAAGATGTTATTTCAATTCTAACAGCTAGATACAACCATGCATTTTGGAGTGTTCTTTATGCAATACAGATAATCAATCAAGCGATCACAAAGCAGGGCAAATTGATGCCAAAAAAGAAAAGAAAAGAAAAACATCAAATGGACTCTTCCTATTCCTTTTATTTTTTCTATAGCATTCATTAACTACAATTTACCAATCCTATCAATGGCACATCAAGTTCGCCACATGCCAAAGTACCTCCTAAAACATTATATTCACGCTTTCCAGCCATTATATTTTTACTTGACAAGATCATTTTAAGTCAAAATATCAATTTCCATAGTGCATACTAGTATAACAACAATAGACCAGCTTTGCTGAAAAAGCTTGCCAATGTCCAGCAGTTGAGCCACCGGTTCAGTATTAAAAACCCTTCTCATCACTGCATCCATAGAGTCATAATAAATCATATTTCACCATCCCAACATCAACCTTCTAATGACACAACAAAACCATCCTACTAACCATCCTGTTTTTCCAATGAAGAGCTTGAAAAAGTTTTTCCAGATGCCAGCTTCTAATTTGACTTCTTCCTAGCACCATCAACAATATTGATCTTTTATTTTATTTTTTTCAAACAGTAACCAAACATTCTTGTGTTTACTGCGAATATATAATCTCAGCTCTATTAGATCAGGCGTTAATCCAAAAGTATTTTACACTCATCCTTCTTTCATGTATGATCCTCCAGTGGATTTTTACACAGGTAGTTTCTTTCCTCACGTTTTTCACATGACCTTCAAGTGTTACATTGCTATTGTTCCTTGTCCAACTAGAAGCATGACAGTAAACAAAGGATCAAAATTAAAGTGCTATGAAATTTCAAAAGAGTTGAAAACCCTGAATGTTTGTTAGGACCGAAATAGCCTGAGCAGCTTACATAAGTAAGACTCTGATGCACCAGGTTGTGCACAGATGATTATATAAAGAGATAGGCCAAGTATATCCATGAACCAAGCCCATTAAAAATGATCATCATTCCAAGATGACAAGAAATATGTGTTTGTGTGCGTGTAGAGCAAATGATGGCTCCAAGTAAACGAAGATAGTTAAAATATATGAAATTTTGAAACTCAATCATCGAAGCAGATTAACAGAGACTCATAAAACAACATTAAGAAATAGCTTCAGTCATAATGGAAAAAATAGAAAACAAGCATAAGATATATTAATGAACGTATAGAAAAAACATGTCTGGTATTTTTGGTGCTTAAACTCCTGATAGTGCACCTAAATGACTGGTTAATATATTTAAATCTCTTTAATTTTGTTAAATCTGAAAGTAGGGTGGTGTAAGAGGAAAAATATCAACTAGAACAAGAGATTTTACAATTTGTCCAATCTAGATTGTCCAGAGTGATTAAGCAACTGATCAGTGTATTTCAAACTAAGATTGTGAAGTTTCTTTCCTCAAAGCAAATAAAAATAAAGATGCACAAGCAGTCAGTAATGTACTGAGTTGGGCTTCATTCAAAAGAAACATCAGATCTAAGATGCATCTTAAATAAACCATCAAATGACCAAATCAAAATAAGCTAATAGCATTCTTGACAAAAAGAGAAAATCGAGCAATGAGCAAACAGTCTTCAAAGAACTCATAGCAAGTTAACCTGGGAAGGAAAGAGCACATATTTGTCAAATATTTCCAACACTTTAGATAAACTAACATGAAAAAAAGTTAGTAATTCTGACCACAAAAAGCAGCAATATACACCCTTGTCCCATCTGCCACATGATCACACATTTCGGAAGAACCAAAGCCCATCATCAGCAGGGTCGAGGTTCTGCAACTTAGATTGCACATCCCAACTTGCCCATGCTCCTCAAAAGCAACAACTTTCTCCTCAAATATCATGGTTGAAGCATCACTATTCACATCCTACACGCATCTGTTCCAGCGACCTCCAATGAGCCTTTCGCCAAATTCCTTCACTCCATTTCTTTCTTTCAAATAGATTTCATTCATACACCACCTTTATTTTTTCTTTTTCTTTTTTTGCATTTTTATTTCATGTTTCACTTTTTCCTCCATCTTTCTTTCTTCATTTCTCTTCTTTCTTTCTTCTTTCTCATCTTTTTTCTTCTTCTTCTTCTTTTTTCTGTTTGTTCTTTTTGGCAAGCATCCCCCCCTCAAATGTTTCTTTTATTCCTTTTTTTTTTTGTCAAGTAAATTTGAACATAATTTCCTCAATTTACAGATTATTCTGTTTTTTCTCTGTTTTCTTTCAAATTCAAAACTGATACTTTAATCTCTTGTAAAACTATCCTATTTGACATAAAAATGACCTTGGCCCACCCTCAAAATATATTGTTACTATCCAGCAATACATACAGAGAACTTGGAGAGTAAGAAGACCCCTGCGATCATAGTGAGACATAAAGTCAAACCATGACTCTGAATTACAATTATCCAAAAGTGAACCGAAAACAATGAAACTAACATTAACACATTTTTTTAACTACTAAAATTAATGTCACTTGGCAGAGCCTGAAGCCCAAAACCACTAGTGGTTGCAAAAGGGCTATATAATTAGAAGTGTATTCATCTACATAGTTTATTTATCTCTTATGGAAATAGATTAAACCCTTAATGAGATGTTTTGGACAACTATTGGAAATTGTGCCATGTCATTAATATATCCATATAATATCTTCTTTCTTTCTTATATGTACACGCATACACATATAAACAGTATGCATAGAATGGTTCAAGCATTCTACTAAAGGCAGAAGGTCAAGGGTACAAGACATTATATTTCTCACATTGCCAACAAACACAGAACGAGAATCTGCTTCCTCCCTGTTTGCTTGATTAGCAGCTGCAGTAGCTGGATCTGTGGGAAAATGAAGCCATGCAAATACATACTATGAGCTCAAGTTTCAAGAAAAGAAAAACAGAGAGAGAAATTAAGAGACCAGCTGGGGATATGAAGAAAAATAAAATATGAATAGCACCTCTGACAAGAACCACTCAAACAGTAAACTACAAGTACAACAATGCTAAATGATATAATACTTATATGCTATAAAATAAACGCAAAAAAGAAAAACAGATGTAGAGACTTCAATGTGTTGAAATCCTCGAATCACATGATACACTTTGGTCATACATAAAAGAAACAACAAAGAGATGTCTACTGGTCAAAAACCATGTTGCAAAGAAATGTATAATAAATCTCAGTGCAAAAGAGTCAGGACATCTCACAGAAACTGGGCGCGGAATTTTTTTTTATTACTTTATAAACAGAACTCCCCATCCCAGAATATAGTTGGGAAGCGTATTTCTAGAAACAATTTCTGTAAAGCACAACTAAATAGCACCCCAAATCTCAGATTAGCACAATGTTGTCTGCCAAAATTTCCAAACCACTTAGAAAAGTAAACTTCACAAAAACTACAGAAGTACAAAGTCCTACTCGCTGATTTCATCATCCAAAAATCCCGAATTTCCAGCTACTCTTCTTTCTATTAAAAATGTAAAATCACAATGTAGCAAAAACTGCCTTTTAATCTTATCAGAATATTCTCTTACAAGTTTTCCTTAAACATCACCATTTAAACAAACAAATAACCTTAAAATATCCCCGGTAACCCAATTCCAAGACAACAAATTCCTAGATAACCAGATGTTTAAATTACACCCCAAAATATTTAAGAACAGCAGCAGACCAAATCCAGAACACCTGAAAATTTATTTAAGAAATAGATATGCATCACAGCGTATGTGCTAACAGATCTATATTCCTCCGACACACAAAAATTAAAGAAATAAAAATCAGTAACAGAATTAGTTTTTTTATTAAAGAAAGAGGAAAAGTAAAATAAACCTTGAACAGCGCCCATTTCCTTCTCAACTTTAGCTTGCATCTCACGAAGAGCAGCCGCTTCCTCTTCCATCTCCTTCAATCTCTTCTTCATCTCATCCAACTCCTTCACCAATACAATATCATCCAAAAAACTAAAAATCAGTTACCGATTTCTCAATATTTAAATAACCGAAGGTCGAATTTAAATTTCTAGGGCTTCGGTTAACTATATAATTAAAAACTGAAATTGAATGGAAAAAAAGTTGAAGGACCTTGACGGCATCGTCATCGGCGGCGGACATGTCAACGTCGGCGTTGTGAGGATCCATATCCCCTTCCACATCAGGAATCTCTCCACCGTAAACCTCATGTTCTTCTTCCTCCATCTCTTCTTGTTTTTTTTTCCTTCTTTTGTTTCTAGAAACTGGTGGCGTCTCTCTTTTCGGAGCTGGATATTCGGGTTTTTCTACTATCGGTGGAGCCGTGGAGTTACATGGGACGTGGAAAATAGATGTTGTTTACATGCTGTCGTTTGCTGATACTGACATTAAGCAGATGACAGATCGTCTATCTTTAATTATAACGTTTTTAATTAATCCCTAATGCATCGCCTAATTTTCAATTTTCATCATAAAAAACAAAAACAGCAAGCAAACTTTAATCCCATCATAATTCTTATTTGTTCAAATTAGTGTTTGTTAGTCGCGTTAGGTTGTCAATACAGAGGTGTTTGATTTTAAAAAATAAAGAAAAATACATTAAATAAATTATTTTTCAATAATTTTGAAATGATTTTTTGCATTTTATATTTTTATATCATACAGAAAATAAATAGATACATATTTTTTTTATTATCCTCGAGAGAATGTCAATCTATCTTAACTTAATTTAGAGCTTGTTTGATATTATGGTTACGATTATTTTTTAAAATATTTTTTTTTTAGAAAATTCATCGAAATAATATTTTTATTTTTTAAAATTTAATTTTAATATCAATACATCAAAATAATCTGAAAACACAAAAAAAATTAATTTAAAGTAATAAAAAAAAATTTAAAATACAAAAATAAACTTGCTATAAGTTTCTCTATCATTTTATGTTCAATATGAAATGGTTGGAAGAAATGATACTATAAAGATACTATAATCCTCTGGAATTAAAAAAAAAAAAGGGTGCAAGAAATGATCAACAACTAACAGGTTACAGGTTTTTTCAAAGGACAACAAACTAAGCTTCTTGCAGCCGCTAATTAAAACTAATATTTAACAATCAATATTTGCATAAACTATTATCTGCAATTCCCCAGCTACACAGTTTAACTTGGTAAGAAGATAAAATTAAAAAAGATACTATAAAGTAGCAAGACATATTAAGCACGAGCTTCATCGGAAAGTGAGGAAGAGGGATTCTCTAGACATGTTTTGATTGTCTTGGAGCACCAGCAAAAGCAGCTCTGATGATTGGTTTAACCTTTTCAACAAGTTTTATGATTCCCAAAAACATGAGACGGTAAAGAATCACCATTCCTAAGAGGATAGCGATATCAATCCACTTAGAATAACCCATCTCTACTTGCCATGTGTTTTTCAGAATTTCTTCGCCAGTAATGGTAGGTGGCCCTCCGGCTAGATTATTAGGGAATGTCAATCCTTGGAATTCATTCTTGTAGAACCCTTGGTTTGCATATTTGTGGAATGCAATGTAGTACATCGGATATCTCCAGAAAGGCTTAGGAAGATCATCTGGCAACCGAAAAAATCCTCCGTTTAACATCATAACACCTTGAATTCCTGCACCTGTTATAATACCCATCAAGAAATCTGGCACGATACTTGCAACGATCATCATTAAGCTTTCAACCAGCATCATGCACACGAAGAGTATCAATGCGAAGCAGACAAAGTGTTCCAAGCTCTTTTGAAGGCCAACTAGGTAATAGGCCATTGCTCCAGGGATTAAAGATATCATGAGCAGGTAAGGAATGGAAGACAATGTGTTTCCAACAACATATGCACCAACACCATAGTGCCCATTTAATCTTTCTCGTCCGAAAATCTGATGTGGATAAAGCAAAATCAGTCTCATTACTGTTCATAACTGTAGCGTGTTATCTGTTGCAAAGCATTAGAAATATTTTAGCAAGGAAAAACCTACCTTCATGTCCTCTACGAAAGAGGGGAATCCACCAATTGCCATGAAAGTCAAGAATGCAGCAACAAACATGAGCATTGAGCCTCTAGCCTGAGAATTCACAAGTAATAATGTCAAGGCAGTTTTCAGTAGCACCAATGCTGCGGAAAGTTTTTACTCCCAGATGCAATAATTTACCTGTATTGACCCAAAAGTTAAGCCAATATCATAGAAGATTGTCCCTACACATAGGCACAATGCTATGTAGATTGCAAGGCGAAGCCAGTAATAGCCTAGATCGCGGTACATGTTGACGAAAGATCTCCTTGTAAGAACAAGGCACTGAGTGATGAAGCTTGCCTGGCTTCCTTTCTTCTCTAGAATTCCTCCTTTCTTCAAAAATAACAAGTTGACAAGGTTAAACTCTCTAATATCTACTTTGTAACTTAAATAGCGTTTCAACTATTTAAGACAATTATGTTTACCTGCTCGCATATGGAAGCTACTCGCTGGCGAACTTGCAGGAAAATCTCTGATGATTTGTAGGACTTGACAAGAATATTGATGGCTTCCTCTGTGCTGCCACCATGCCCTTGTTCAATGTCCTGGTCAAATAAGTAATAAGTCTTCAAAGGACAGGCAATCATCTCTCAAGAGAAAGGGTTTGTCGTGAGAAAATATTTACCATATCAAAATCCGCGTTTATGGTTCTAAGGTAGTGATCTGATGGGTTTCTCAAAGGAGCGCATGGAAAGCCATTTGAAGAAAAGAACTGCAGCAAAAAGAAAGAAGATTTGGATAACTCATCAACTGCTCAATATAAATGAATCATGTCAACAAAATTTAAACTAGTTTTTAAAATTCAAATAGAGGAACTCAAAAACTGATAAGACAAAAGTGATGACAGTACCTGTTCTGCCATTGAAACAGGACCAAAATAGACGGTTCTTCCAGAAGAAAGAAGGCAGAGGTTGTGGAAGAGCTCAAAAACCTCACTACTTGGCTGATGAATTGATGCAACAATTGTCCTTCCTTCTTGGCGAGCAAGCTTAACGATATGGTTCATGACATGGTAAGATGCTGCACTATCCAGTCCACTAGTAGGCTCATCAAGGAAGAGCAGCTTGGGCTGGGTCAAGATTTCAATGCAAATACTAACTCTCCTCTTCTGTCCTCCGCTAATGCCCTTCACGCTCCACCCTCCTATTCTGGTGTCAGCAGAGCCTTGTAAGCCCATCTCTCTTATTGTTATCTCAGCTCTTTCCTTCTTCTCAGATGTTGACATGGAGTCTGGAAGTTGGAGCTGTGCTGAGTAGTAGACAGCTTCCCTCACAGTTAATGTTGTCATTAGAGTATCATCTTGAGTAACGTAGGCCTAGGAGGATGATACGGTTATTGGTTATCAGTGTGCTAAGACCAAATTTAAAGAGGCAAAACAGAGAAGTTGGTTCCGAGGAAAGTGCAGCCTTACAGCTCCTAAGAAGAGAGCACATTAGAAGGACGTGTTATTGGTTGACTCAATAGCACTCTAGCTTTCCTTGTTTTTTCATTATAGAGAAACTAAGGTGAAATAAGCCTCCATGATGCACAGAAATCAGGTCTGGATAAATAAAATCACTTGATGACTCTTACTTGCATGATTTGTCAGAATATGACTACAGGATATAGTCAAGTACAAACAAGTTTAATTTCATTTGAGGCTTCTTGGACCATATTGGTAGGAAGTATATATATAACTATGGAAAACATTTCAGCTAAGATTAAATTAACAAATGCATGAGATGTTTTTCGTTGTCAAGTATTTCTTACCGAAGTTCCAAATGCAAGTGTCTCCTTTCGACCATTGATTAGGATCTCTCCAGTTTGCTGTGTGTTTGAACTTAATCTTCCTGCAATTTTTCTTCATCAGTAGCTTTCAAGCATAATTAAAAAGACATTTTCTTTTCACTTATAATCTACCATTATGTAGCTTACAAGCTGCATAATAGAGGTCAATGAAGTAAAAAAAATACAACTACTCATACTGAAAAGGGTAATTTTAATGAAACAAACACCTTCCCAATTTTAGAGTTCAAAACTTCTTTCTTCATACTGAACAGGCCAACAAATAAACAACTTCGGTTCTGCTAAGTGGTAGGCCTGAATTGCAGAACAAGTCCTAACTAGAAGTTTGATGGTAGATGGAAAAATACCTGCCAGAGCATCTAGAAGAGTTGTCTTGCCGCTTCCCGAAGGACCCATAATAGCCAAAACCTCCCCTGGCTGAGCATAACCGGTTAGACCGTGCAGGATTGGTCGGCCCCCGTTTTTCCCATCAGGCACTGTAACCCACAGATCAATCCATGTCATGAGAAGGCCATTTCTGTTTCCCTTTGATGTCAAGCCTTCACCATCATAGTTCTTGCCTCCCTTTGGTAACGTCCCGAGTGGCTCCATCTCTGTCATCATAGATGATGCTTCATAGGTGCCTGAATAAGGAGGTGGATCAGGACCTGCTGTGGTGCCAGGGCTAAATGGGAACGTGTTGTCTACCGTTGTAGGCTTGCCATCTTCCTCAGAGATTATGCTTTGCAACTCCAAGTCATCTACACCTGCTTCTCTTTTCGATGGAACAACGTTAGCTTTTGTTTCAGGCTCTTTTAGAAGTGATCTAGTGGGGCTTGGACTTGGAGTCCATCTAGGCACATTAACTGCAGAATCCATTTGCTCAATTAGCAAAACCTGTAGAAGTCGTCAGAAAGGAGTTTGTATTTGATCAATTACTACGGTACCGGTGATTAATGAACAAACAGCTTCTTTAATTTATAGGCTTGGATTTTGTCAAAATACTCTATTCAAATCAACCAGAGCGTGCCGAAGTAAATGTGTGATCGGTAAAATTAGTGTCGAATGATTCTTGAAGTGTTTTTTTTTTTTTTTCTTGGCTTGAAAATGATTTTTTAAAAGTTTTTTTATTTTTGATATAAACGTATTAAAATCATTGATAAAAACATGTATAGTTCAAACGCATAAACAAAGGTCCATAGGAAAAAGATAGAAAAGCAATCCCTTTCGAGTTTTCGCTATTCCATTGTGGCTGCTGTATACACTTGTTCAATGAACGCCAACGGGCTTCTTATCGATAAATCTTCATGGGACCAATTTTTGTCCCGCAATTTGCATGTTCATGGAAGCCAGCCTACGTGTGTCCTGGAGGATGAATATGGGACCAA
>Ga0307511_10008856_pt1 | contig 10045 bp, 9 predicted proteins | sample 13_EM_MG_FD_200266 | JGI IMG/M metagenome (GOLD analysis project Ga0307511, IMG submission 200266) | Populus trichocarpa ectomycorrhiza microbial communities from riparian zone in the Pacific Northwest, United States - 13_EM | ecosystem: Host-associated > Plants > Roots > Unclassified | place... | reverse complement strand
TCTCGCATTGGGTGCTCCTCAGGCCACGATCTTGGCTGCCCGCAACCGGGCGATCTGTTCGGGTGTCAGACCCAGAACATCCGCCAGGATCTGGTCAGTATGCTGTCCAAGGACCGGCGGCGCGGTCGGAATGGGCTGCGGGTCGCCTGGGAATTTGATGGGGCGATTGACAACGGGGATCTTACCTAACACGGCGTGGTCGGTCTCGACCACCATCTCCCGGGCAACGGCCTGCGGTTGCGCGAGCGCAGCCTGGATGCCCAGGATGGGCGCGTGCGGAACCTGGTGTTGGGAGAACAGGTCCACGAGCTCTTGCACCGGCATTTGACAGGTGAACTGCGCAATCATCTCGTTCACGATGCCGCGATGGTCACGCCGCTGCTCGATGGTTTCAAACCGGGGATCCTGCACCCACTCCGGTCTTCCCAGAGCCTGGCAGATGCGCTGCCAGAAGCTGTTCATCAGGCAGGCGATGACGATCGACCCGTCCTGAGCCGGGAAAACGCCGTAGGGAACCAGGTTGGGATGCTCGGAGCCGCGGGGTTGCGGATCTTCTCCCGTGAAAAAAGCCAACTGTGCCAGGTAGCCGAGCATGCCAATCAGCCCATCGAGCAGGCTCACGTCAATCAAACGCCCGCGACCGGTACGACTGCGCTCATACAACGCCGCCAGAATGCCCATCGGGCCGTTGATGCCGCCCACCAGGTCGCCCAGGGGAATCCCGAGTTTCGTGGGGGCGCGACCGGCCTCGCCGTTGACGCTCAGAGCGCCCGACAGAGCCTGCAGAACGATATCGAAGGAGGGCAGGTCACGCAGCGGGCCCGTCATTCCAAAGCCCGAGATCGCGCAGTAGATCAGCCCGGGATTGACGGCGGAAAGCGCGTCATATCCCAAACCGAGACGATCCATCACGCCGGGACGATAGTTTTCGATGAGGATGTCGCACTTGGCCGCAAGATCCCTGGCCAGTGCCACGCCGGCCGCGGTCTTCAAATCCACCACGAGGCTCTTTTTGCCGCGGTTCACGCTCAAAAAGTAATGGCTCACGTTCTCCCGGAACGGTGGAAAGAGGCGTGTTTCGTCGCCGCTCCCAGGGGGCTCGACTTTCAACACCTCCGCGCCGAGATCGGCAAGTGCCAGAGAAGCCGAGGGTCCAGCCAGCACGCGAGTGAAATCGAGAACACGGATTCCCTGCAGAGGGCCGGCCCAACTCGGACTATCACTCGCCTGCATATGAGCTAACGGGTAGGCAACTCTACGATGGCTACGCCGTTAGCTGACGCTTCGCCACGATGCGTCTGTGCTGTTTGGCTGATTTCCACGAGATGCTTGCCGTCCTCTACGAATTTGCGGGCGACAATACCATCGATGAATATGACGTCGCCATCGGGATTGTGGCGGCGGATCTGGCACTTGCTCTTGAGCAGAAACCCGGCGTCGCCCATCCAGTTGGTGAGGTGATGGGTCAACCAGGAGCAGCGTTCCGGGCCGTAGTCATAGGCGCCTGGTGCGCCGACCTCGAGCGCGAATGACTCGTCCCAATGGACGCGCTCAGGACAATCCGGCACGTTGAAGCGATTCTTGATGCCCAGTCCCGGGTGCTTGGCCTGCAGCGCCCAGGCGAGCTTGTTGGCGCGGATGTAAAGACCGCCCCAGCCCTGTGCGTAGCCGATGAAGCCGGTCACCGTCATCGGTCCTTTCATCATGCGCGGCAACGCTTCACCTTCTTTGACGTCCTGCCAATACCGGGGCGTTGCGCCGCGAATCTCTTCATTCTCGTACAACTTGTAGTATTCGGCGAGCTCCTCATCCTTGAACGGCTCGACACGGCCGCGGGCTTCCGTGTATTTCGTGCCCCGCTCGCGGGCCTCGTCACGATCGGTGCGAAACACCCAGGAGTCGCATTCAGCGACTTTGTCGCCGCTCTGATTGAAGAAATCAACATGGTAGATCTGCTGGAAGCTGCGACCGGCAAAGCGGGTCTTGTGCTCGACCAGATCCTTCAGGTACGCCGTGGTGGTGATGGTGTCGCCACGCAGGACTTCCTTGTTCCAGGTCCAATCCGCACCCGCCCACATGGCATGAATCCCGGAAAGGCCGCCGCAGTAGCCGGAAACGATACGGCTGGTTGAGAAGAGAAAGCTGGGCAGGGCGACGATCGTGCCGAACCGCGTCTTTGCGGCATAGGCCGGATCGGTCCACAACGGGTTGTCATCGCCGATGCCGTGGGCGTAATGACGGATGCTGTCACGCGTCGCCTCGTAGTTCCACGGCTCCACCGTATCGGTGATCGGAACGCCAATTCGCTTGCGTACGTCCTCGAGAGCGGCTTCAGTGATTTTGGGGAAACGATCGGATGTTGATTTGGCAAGCGGTTGCATTGATTTTCTCCTTCGGATTTCAGTGGCGGCCCGCGGCAGCAGCAGCTTCGCGTTCGCGCAGGATCTTGCGGTGAACCTTGCCGGCCGGCGTTTTGGGCAGCTCGGTCACAAATTCGATGTGGCGCGGAAATTCGTGCTGGCTGAGGCGCTCCCGCGTGAAGTTCTTCAGCTCGTCAATAAACTCATCGCTGGGCGCGCGGTGCGTCACGATGAATGCTTTCACGACCTGGCCGCGCGTAGCATCCTCCACGCCGATGGCGGCCGCCTCCCTGACATCCGGATGCTTGAGCAGCGTGTTTTCGATCTCAACCGCGCTCATGGTCCAGCCCGCGGAGATGATCACGTCATCCGCCCGGCCGGCATGATAGAAATAGCCGTCCTCGTCGATACGCGCCAGGTCCTTGGTGGTCTCCCACTTGTTGCGGCGCCACAGCATGAGCTCGCCGATGACGCCCGGTTCTGTCGGGGTTCCGTCCGGCTTCTGTACCTGTAGCTTCACGCCGGGCACGGGTTTCCCCAGCGAGCCCGGCTTGACGAAGTAGTCGCTTGCACCGGGGTAGTTGACCAACACCACGCCGACCTCGGTGGTGCCATACATGCTGCACGCGGGCACGTGGAAGGTCTGATCGATAAACTCCAGCGTCGCAGGATCAATGGGCTCGCCGGTATAGGACAGCTTGCGGATCGAGAACGCGAAGTCCCGGGCCTTGCCCGAGTTCTTCATCATCCGGTAGTGAGTGGCCGCCGCCGAGATGTTGGTGATGTTGTAATCCTGCAGTGCCTTCATCAACCGCACGGCATCGAACCGGCCCGCGAAAGTGCCGGTCGTGACACCCAGCGCCAGGGGCGACAGCGTCCCATGCCAAAGGCCGTGTCCCCAGGCCGGCGACGAGGGGCAAAAGTATTCGTCGCCGGGCCGGATGCCGGTACCGTACAGTGCGGCAAACATCAGTGTTACCAGCGCGCGATGCGAATGCTTCACCGCTGCCGGCAATTCCCGGGTCGTACCGGAGGTGTATTGGAAAACGGCTTGGGTCTCGGCGCGAGTCGCCGTTGCAAACGTAGTCGGAAAGCGTGCAATCTCATCGAGCAGCCCGTCATCCGCCACGACGACGCGCAGCCCGCTGATTTGCGTGGCAATGTCGCGCTTTTCGCTGTTGGTAATCAGCAATGTCGGCTTGCAGTCATCGACTCGCAGTCGCAATCCGTCGAGCCCGAAGAGGGTGAACAGCGGCACACTGATCGCCCCCATCATCATCGCGCCGAACAGGCTCAGATAGAACGGCAGCGACGGCTCCAACATGAAGGCGATCCGGTCGCCGGGTTGAATGCCGTTTTCCACCAGCCAGTGGGCGAAGCGCGCGGAACCGGCGGCGAGCGCGTCGAAACTCAGGAACTCGTCAGTTCCGTCAGCACGCGCAATGCGCACAGCAGTACGGCCCGAGCCATCCGCGTGGCGCGTGATGCACTCGCGGGCGATATTGAGATATTCGCGGTTACCGTCGAAAAGCTCCCACGGCGCCCGTGAATCGGCGCGCTCCTGGGCATCTGCGTAACGGGTGAATTCCGTCAATTTGGCCATCGGAGGGAATGTGCCATGAGGAAGCGCTTCATTGCAAATATAGAATGTGTTTCAATATATTGAATGACCGGCCCACGAACGAGGCTCCTATCGATGACTGACACAAGGCAACGCCGTCCGCCACCCGACCGCGAGCTGGCGAAGGCCGTGGAAGCCAGCAAAGCGCCTGCCATCTCGCGTGCGGCAGCGGTTTTGCGCCTGCTCGGCAAGAGCGATACCGCGCTCGGCATGCAATCCATTGCGCGGGAGCTGGGCCTGGTACCGAGCACCTGCCTCTATGTCCTGCGGGCTTTGGTTGCGGAGGAGTTCGTGTCCTTCGATCCCGATACCAAGCGTTATGCCCTGGAAGCCGGCGTTCTCACGCTCGCCCGGCACTGGCTGCGGCGAAACCGCTTCAATGACCTGGCCCAGCCCGTGTTGGATCGCATCAGCCAGGCTTTCGATGTGACGATGCTCGGCGTGCATATCGTCGGCCTCGAGCACATCGTGGTCGTGGCCGTCTCCCAGTCGGGCAACAACTTTCAGCTCAGCACCCAGATCGGCAGCCGCTTTCCAGCCTTGATCAGCGCGACGGGCCGCTGTATCGCCGCATTCGGGGATCACTCCGAAGCTGAGCTGGAAGACCGCTTCAGAACGCTTCGCTGGGATGAGCCGCCCACGTTCGATGACTGGAAAGTGCAGGTCAGCGAGACCCGCGCCCGGGGGTTTGCTGTCGACGCCGGTAACTATATTTCCGGGGTGACCGTAGTGGCGGCCCCGGTCTGGAAGACACGCTCGAAGCTCAGCCATGCACTCGTGGCGATCGGCATTGGCAGCGGTCTGAAGCGAGCCGGGCTGCCTGCGCTGCAGGACGGGCTTCTTGCGGCTGCACAGACGTTGTCGAACCAACTGTGTGGGGAAGTATCGCCATAGTGGCATCAGGGGCGGTCGCCTGCGACCGCGCTTATTGTCGCCGGGTGTCAAGAACGTCCTGCGGGGGCCGGTAGTATCGAATTCGTCTAAACGGCTCGTGTAGCGAGGATTCGATGAGCAGCATTACCAGCAAAGCGGGCGGGAAGGTCGCAGAAACGGCTGAGGATTTGCTGGAGCCCGTCACGTTCGGGGCGGAAGCCTATACCTCCCCGGCCTATGCTCGTGCGGAGCACGACAAGCTGTGGCGCAAGGTGTGGCAGATGGCCGGCCGCGTCGAAGAAATCCCGACCGTCGGCAGCTATCTTACCTACGATATCCTCGGCGACTCGATCCTCATCGTGCGGACGGCGCCCGACCAGATCCGCGCTTACCACAATGTTTGCTCGCATCGCGGGCGCAGGCTCGTGGACACACCCAAAGGCGCGCGGAACGCTTGCGGGACTGGCAAACAGTTTGTCTGCGGCTTTCACGCCTGGCGGTACAACCTCGACGGAGAGTGCACCACTGTCCTCAACAAGGAGGATTGGAAGGGCGCGCTGACGGACCGGCGCACGCATCTGAACGAAGTCAAGGTTGATACCTGGGGCGGCTGGATCTGGATCAACATGGATTCGAGCTCCGAGTCCTTGCGTGCCTATCTCGAGCCGGCCGCCAGCATACTCGAGCCCTTCGAGCTGCAAAACATGCGCTACCGCTGGCGCCGGTGGCTGGTATTCGACTGCAATTGGAAGGTCGCCATGGAGGCGTTCGCGGAGACCTATCACGTCCCGGGAACCCATCCGGAATTCATGAAATTCGGCGACTTCCGCGGCTGGGCCCGGGCGCAGGACAAGCACAGCAACATCGGCTATGACGCGCCCAAGGACCAGGATGAGAATCAAGCCAAGCTGCGGATAGGTAAGGGGGATGCGCGCCTGTCAACCGCGCAGATGCAGTCCTATACCTGGGAGCACGTAAAGACCAACACGACACAAACCCTCGTTGATGCGGCGCTTCGGCTGCCCGACGAGCTGCCGGAAGGCACCCCGGGCGACAAAGTGCTCAGGCATTGGCTCGATTCGGCGCGGCGCGACGACGTGGCGCGCGGCGTGATCTGGCCGACCGTCGATCCGCAACTCGTCGGCAAGAGCGGTACCGCCTGGCAGATCTTCCCCAACTTTCAAATCGGGCATGCCGTCAACAACGCCTTGTGCTACAGCGCCCGGCCGTTCGGTGCGGACCCCAACAAATGCATCTTCGAAGCCGTTACGTATGAGCTGTATCCGAAGGGGGAGGAGCCGAAGACCGAGTGGCTTTACACGCCGGTTGACGATCCGGCGTGGCTCAGCGTCCTGCCGCAGGATTTCTCCAACATGGCCGCGGTGCAGCTGGGATTGAATTCGAGTGGCTTCCGCGGCACTCTGCCTAATCCCTACCGGGAGCGCAGCATCGCCAATCTTCACCGCAACCTGGCGAAATACATGGGAACGGGCGCACCGCGTCCGCTCGAGTGAGCGACTCGCGGCGAGGGGATGGCACGATGGGTGCGCTGTCAAACAAAGTCGCTGTAGTCACGGGCGCTAGTCGCGGAGTAGGCAAGGGCATTGCTCTTGCCCTCGCCGATGAGGGCGCTACTGTTTACGTCACCGGCCGGACTGTGACACCCGGTTCGTATCCCCTGCCCGGGACCGTCGGCGAGACCGCCGCGGAAGTCAGCCGCCGCGGTGGGAAGGGTATTGCGGTCCAGGTTGATCATGCGAAGGACGATCAGGTCGCAGCCCTGTTTGAGCAGATCAGGCGCGAGCAGGGACGTCTGGACATTCTGGTCAACAACGCCTTCTCGCTACCCGAAACTCTGACGGATCCGCAACCCTTCTGGGAGAAACCCCTTTCCGACTGGCAGATGGTCGATGTCGGCGTGCGATCGAGTTATGTTGCGGCCTGGCATGCGGCCCAAATCATGGTCCCGCGGAAATCCGGTCTCATAGTGGCTACCTCGGGCTATGTAGGCGTCACGTACACCTACGGTGTTGTGTTTGGCACTTGCAAATCGGCCGTCGATCGCATGGCACGTGATATGGCGATCGAGCTGAAGCCGCACGACGTGGCGTCCATGTCGCTGTGGTTGGGACTCACTTTTACCGAACGGGCTCACCGTGCGCTGGCCAATAACCCCGCGATGAAATCGCAGACCGTTACAAATCCCATGGTGGGCTCGTCAATCGAGTTTCCCGGGCGGGTTATCGCGGCGCTGGCCAAGGATCCGGGCGTCATGAAGCGGTCAGGAGCCACGTACATCGCTGCTGAGGTAGCTCTGGATTACGGTGTCACTGACATTGATGGGAAGGTGCCTCCCTCCCTGCGCGCGCAGCGCGGCTCCCCACTGTACTCACCGATTTAGTTTTAGGAGCGTCCCTTGCCTGAGCTGAGATTCGACGGCCGTGTCGCCGTAATAACGGGCGCGGGCAGAGGGTTGGGGCGCAGCTATGCGCTGCTGCTCGCCTCGAGGGGAGCCAAAGTTGTTGTCAACGATAACGGGAGCACCATCAAGGGTGCCGGCGTCGACGTCGGTCCTGCAGAGGAGGTGGCGCGCGAGATCAGAGCTGCGGGAGGCGAGGCGGTCGCTTGTACCGACTCCGTGTCTACACCTGACGGGGGAGGCACGATCATCAAAGCGGCATTGGACCACTACGGTCGGATCGACATTCTGATCCACAACGCGGGCAATGTTCGCGCGGCCTCGTTAAAGGACATGACCCAGGAAGATTTCGATTCGGTCCTGGATGTGCATTTGCGCGGTGCATTCCACGTCGTTCGACCGGCTTTCGGTCACATGTGCAAGGCAGGTTACGGTCGTGTCGTGTTGACCTCCTCGATCGGCGGCCTGTATGGGAATCACAAGGTGGCAAACTATGGCGTGGCGAAGGCGGGCGTGATCGGTTTGTCCAATGTGGTCGCACTCGAAGGGGCCGCGGAAGGTGTGAAGTGCAACATCATCGTTCCTGGAGCCGTCACGAGAATGGCCGAAGGCATCGACATTTCGGCCTATCCTCCCATGGGCCCGGAGTTGGTGGCGCCGGTCGTAGGCTGGCTGGCACATGAGTCCTGCTCAATCACGGGCGAGATGTTGATTTCCATCGCCGGCCGGGTCGCGAAAGCCTGTTTCGCCGAATCGCCAGGGGTCTATCGCGCTGCCTGGTCGATCGAGGATGTGGCTGGGCAGATCGACGCGATCCGCAGTACGTCGGGGCCCGTCATCTTCCCGGTGGTCCCGTCAGGCCACATCGACCACATTCGCTACAGTTTTGCAATGGCCAGCCAGGGTGCATCATGAGTGGCTCGTCAACTACGCGGCTCGAGCAACTGCTCGACCGCCAGGACATTCTCGACTGCCTGTTACGGTTCTGCCGGGGGATGGATCGGTTCGATCGGGAGCTTTTTTTATCGGCTTTTCACGCCGATGCCGTCATTGCCGCGGGCCCGTTCGTCGGGGGGCCCGTCGAGCTTTATGCTTGGGCATCCGACCTGCATGAGCAGGGGCAGAAGGCCACGATGCATTATCTGCTCAACCATGCCTGCGAGATCGACGGTCAGATTGCCCACACCGAGACTTATTACGTGTTCACTGGTCGCAACCGTGATGACACGAATTGGATGGCCGGGGGACGTTATATCGACCGTCTGGAGCGGCGTGATGGAGCGTGGAAGATCGCTCTTCGCACCAACGCCATCGAATGGTCGGGTATGGTCCCCACTACCCCCATCCCCTTCGGAGATGTTCCCGGCGTCCAACTCAACGGTGTTCCGTCGCGGAGCAAGGAAGACCCCTCCTATCAACGGCCGCTAACCAACAAGCGGGATATTACCTTTCCGCGCTGATTGACCTGGTGTGCGGCCTCCCAGTGTGGTGCGCTGTCTCGTCAGCGGTTCTTCCACTGCGGACGGCGTTTTTCGGCGAACGCTTTGGGACCTTCCTGCGCATCCTCGCTTCGATAAACACGCTCGGACACGTGCCTCGCCCCGCGCAGAGCCGCTGACCGGCCCATCTCCGTAGAGAGCATCACCATTTCCCGCGCCGCCCCGACCGACAGCGGTGCACCTTCGAGAATTTCGGCGGCCAGCGCCAACGCGGCGGCCATCAATCCATCGGGTTCCGCCAGCCGATTGACGAGTCCGATCTCATAGGCGCGTTGCGCGGTAATGGGTTTTCCCGTGAGCACGATTTCCATCATGATCCGTTGCGGGATCATGTGAATCAACGGTGCCGCCCAGGGCGAGCTGCGGCCCACCTTGACTTCCGTGATGGCGAATTGCGCACGTGTGCTCGCGACGCATAGATCGCAGGCCTGGGCAATCATCCAGCCGCCGGCAAAGGCGACGCCGTTGACCGCCGCGATCGTGGGCTTTGTCAGCTCGATGTTGTCGCCCGGAACTGGAAACATATCGCGCGGCGGAACGGTGAGCCGCAACTCCGTCATCTCTTTCAGATCGCCGCCCGCGCAAAATGCCTTCTCCCCCGAGCCGGTCAGGATGGCCACACGCAAGGTTGGATCCCGCTCAAAGCGGTCCCACGCGGCAAACAGGCCGGCGCGAATGTCCTTGCCAAGGGCGTTGCGGGCCTCAGGGCGGTTCAAGGTAATGATCGCGATTCCATCCTCGCGCGCGTCGAACAATACGGCGTCGTTCACTAGAACCCCCTCCTGTTGATTTCATGGGCCGTCCGGTCGAGCTCCTCTCGAAAATCCGGATGCGCAATTTTTACCAGCCGGCGCGCGCGTTCGGCAAGTGTCTGCCCCTTGAGCTCGGCTGCGCCGAATTCAGTCACGATCACGTCCACATCACTGCGGGCGGTTGTGACGGGCCCGGACAGGGCGGCTGTGATGCGACTGACCTTACCGCCCTTCGCGGTTGCGGGTAACGCAATGATGGAGCGGCCGCCGGGAGAACGGCTGCCGGCGCGGACAAAGTCCACCTGGCCGCCTGTGCCGCCCAGATATTGCGAGCCGCTCTGCTCGGCATTGACCTGACCTGTCAGATCGACCTCGACCGCTGAATTGAGTGTCACCAGTCGGGTGAGGCGCGACAGGACGGCCTCGTTGTGGGTGTATGAGGAGCTGCGCATGCCGATCTGCGAATTGTGATGGACGAATTCAAACAGGCGCCGGGTCCCGATCAACGCGCCTGTGATGGA
>Ga0307511_10008855_pt1 | contig 10045 bp, 5 predicted proteins | sample 13_EM_MG_FD_200266 | JGI IMG/M metagenome (GOLD analysis project Ga0307511, IMG submission 200266) | Populus trichocarpa ectomycorrhiza microbial communities from riparian zone in the Pacific Northwest, United States - 13_EM | ecosystem: Host-associated > Plants > Roots > Unclassified | place... | reverse complement strand
GGTACATGCTTTTATAAAAGTGTTGTGACGACTGTTTTTCAAAATATATTTTTTTAAAATATATATTTTTTATTTTTAAAAAATTATTTTTAATAAAAACATATAAAAAAATAATTTTTAAACAAAATTAAAAAAAATAAATCATGAAGCATCTTTTAAATCACCTCTTCTTCTGGTTATTAATGATGGAAAGACTGACCGATAAGTCAAGCATCAAACCAAACTTACGCAGTAAGGAACATGATGGGATGCATTGTTTGTCCTTTCATCTTATTTTCTCAACCATAATCAAGCCGTCTATCATGACAGGTTTTGGACTAAGTAAAGATAATTTCTGTCAATATTCGATTTACTTGGTTAAAGTGCTCAATTTTTTTATCAAATAAATAAAATATGTGGGATCAGCAGAATACTACCGGCGCATGCCGGCTGCCGGCCTGCGACAATCCCAGCCTCACTCAAATCCAGACTGTCCAGCTACACAGGGCCCTTCTCCAAAAACAAGAAGCACTTACACCAGGTTTTCCAAGAAGTTGAAAACCCTAAGACAAATTTCCAAAAATAAATAAAATAAAAGGAGAATCGAGAAACATATCAATCTCAACCAGCAATTTCAGAATGGACCCACCATCTCAAAATTCAAACTATACTGTATACTACACTAATGCATTAAACGCGATATTTTATGCTCAGGACGCGAATTTTGAAAGTTTCCAACAGAATAAACGGTCTTTCCTTCCACCTCCCTTCCCTTTTCTGTGACACTATGGAAGGAAAAGACTCTAAACAACGTACGTACTGCATACTATTTAATCTCTGTCAGCTCAAACATCTTTCTCAAAGCTCGAGAAGACCTGGTAAAAACAATCTGTCAACACACGCACATAGACTCTGTCTTGTTCTTCAATTTCTCCTTCTCTGGTCTCTCGTTTTTTTTTTTTTAATGGTTTGCTTTCATGACCCTAATTATTTTATTCTTTTTTTACGCAATATTATTCAATCACTGGACGTGGAATCCTAGAATCTTTCCTCTATATGGATAATATTATCCAGATTGCAGGATTCAGGGCATTTGTGAGGGAGGCTCTGATAGTTTTTTTGGGTTGACTCTTGTGTGTGAATGCGAATGTCAGTTTTGGAGCACACAATTAATGATTTCCAGTTACAGAGGTCTGTGTTTGCATACATTAGAGTAAGAGGGAGTTGTGGAATCAAAGCGTAGTGTCAAACTCTTCTGATCGGTGAAGGTTTTAATTTGATTGTGTTCCCTTCAAAATCACTCGGCCTTTTAGAGAACAAAGAAGTGGGGTCTTATTATATGATAGAGAACTGAATATGGGGAATAATAATTGTATTGGATCAAGGGTTTCCAGGGATGGTATCTTTCAAACAATCTCTTCTTCTGTTTGGTGGGCTCGATCGAAGGATTGCTTGATCACTTATAATAAGAAAGAAAATGTTGATGGGTTGTCCTTGAATAGAGTGCAAGAACCTCCTTTCCATGCTCAAAACAAGCCTCCGGAGCAAATGAAGATAGCTAAGGAAGAGATAATTAATCAAGTACCATCGCCTCCAAAACCAAAGGAAAATGCAACTGTACCATCGGAGATTATCATGGAGGTTGAAGAGAGTAGACCGGCAAAGCCAGCAAGTGACAAGGAAGTGAAAAAACCAGCAGAGCCCACGAGACCAAGTAAGCCTCTTGTTACGAGGACACCAAGTGCAGGGCTGCAGGTAGATTCAGTGTTGAAGACAAGAACCGGTCATTTGAAGGACTACTACAACTTGGGGAGGAAGCTTGGCCGTGGTCAATTTGGGACAACTTTTCTTTGTGTGGAAAAAGCAACTGGAAAAGAGTATGCTTGCAAGTCGATTGCGAAAAGGAATTTATTGACAGCAGATGATGTGGAGGATGTAAGGAGGGAAATTCAGATAATGCATCACCTGGCAGGGCACCCTAATGTTATCTCTATCAACGGGGCGTACGAGGATGCTGTGGCAGTTCATGTTGTGATGGAATTGTGTGCTGGTGGTGAGCTCTTTGATAGGATTATTAAGCGAGGACATTACACAGAAAGAAAGGCAGCTCAACTCACTAGGACTATAGTTGGTGTTATAGAAGCCTGCCATTCCTTAGGGGTCATGCATCGGGATCTCAAGCCTGAGAACTTTCTCTTTGTCAATGAGCGTGAGGATTCACCTCTCAAGGCAATAGATTTTGGATTATCAGTATTCTTCAAGCCTGGTATGTTTCCGACTTTCAGTAGCTTTCCTTCTTTTGAAATCATCTCACTTGCGCACCTTCCAGTAATGCTTTGTAGTTAGTGCATTAATCTCCATTAGTTCTCACAAGAGTGTCATTCTAACTCCAGAGAAAAAAATTGAGCATTAATATTTTTCCCATGGTCTATGAACAATAAATGAAGTCCATAATGCAAGGAAATGCACAACTGAATATCCTCTGCTTCCAATTAGAATAAATATAAAGGACTCCAGATCTTTGCGTATTAGGGAAGTAGCGTCTAACTAATCCTTTAACACATGATCCCTATGTTTCTCATGTACATAGATTTTTTGTCGGTAATGATATGCAGCATTATTTAAGAGGATCTCATCTCTTCTTTTCCACTCATGAATGATATGCTATATATAGTTGAATATTGACAGTCCTAAATTGCAGGGGAGATTTTAAATGATGTGGTTGGAAGCCCATATTATGTTGCACCTGAAGTTCTGCGCAAGCGCTATGGTCCAGAAGCAGATGTTTGGAGTGCTGGAGTGATGGTTTATATCCTCTTATGTGGGGTACCTCCATTTTGGGCTGGTGAGAATTTTCTGATGTCCGTTACTTCTAAGGTATATTCATAATGTTCTCAGCAATTTGATTTCCTGTTCTTGTTCTTTCTTTGATTATGACATAGAGAAGGAACATGACATATTTGAGGAGGTCTTGCATGGTCATCTGGATTTCACATCAAATCCCTGGCCTAAGGTCTCTGCAAGTGCAAAAGATTTGATCAGGAGAATGCTTGTCAGAGACCCTAAGAAGCGACTTACTGCCCATGAAGTTCTTTGTAAGTTGTGATACATTTTCTCAATTAGTCTTATTTTCCTCAATCCAGCTTTTTATCACTGAAATATATATGAGATTGCTGAACTCATAGGACTCATAGTTGGTCAAGACCCTTGTCGTTAGATGGTATGAGGAACACAATGAATGTTATTTCATATTATCATAGAAACGATGAGTCTCTATAGCTGAAAGTTGTGGGTTAGGATGCCAAATTGCTTGTAATTAGTTTTCTGATCGGAATACATCGATGATCTTGAACAAGTATGATTTATTTAGATAGAATGACCTGCTTGAGTTAAACTCTCACCTGGTTCATCGCCAGTTTTCAGTTTCTGGCCTCATGTGGCACCTCTAGATAGGATGGCTTTTGATTCATGTGATCAGATGTTTAAACTTGATATAAATAATCAATTTATTGTCTATTATCATCTCAGCAGAAAGATTTTGTTCTGCATTCATTTGTTGCAGCATTGAAGCTCTGCTGTATGTGCCAGTACCACTGCTGAACGTAAATTTTGGTTCCCTGCAGGTCACCCTTGGGTTCGTGATGATGGGGTGGCTCCAGACAAGCCTCTAGATCCTGCAGTATTAAGTCGCTTGAAGCAGTTTTCTGCAATGAACAAGATTAAGAAAATGGCTCTTAGAGTAAGTCTAACAATTGTATCCTCGCATATTTAATTCCACATTTTTTTGTCCTCAAACCATTGAAGTTGTTTCCACTCACGAATTGTCTACTATTATTATAAATGAAGAGTGCAAGTTCTTAAATCTATTGCCCGCAGATCATTGCCGAGAACCTATCTGAAGAAGAAATCGCTGGCTTAAAAGAGATATTTAATATGATAGACACAGACAATAGTGGTCAAATTACTTTCGAAGAACTCAAAGTAGGACTGAGAAGATTTGGTGCGAATCTCACCGAGGCTGAAATTTACTCTCTACTGCGAGCAGTAAGATCATCCAACTACTTCATTAATGTCATTATGCTAGCTGCTGCTCTTGATCTTGACCACAATGTTTGTTTCAAAATTGCAGGCAGATGTTGATAACAGTGGCACAATAGATTACAAGGAGTTCATAGCTGCCACATTACATTTACACAAAGTTGAAAAGGAAGATCATCTATTTGCAGCCTTCTCATATTTTGACAAGGATGATAGTGGCTATATCACCATAGATGAACTCCAACAAGCCTGTAATGAATTCGGCATGGATGACGTTCACTTAGAAGAAATGATTCGAGAAGTTGATCAAGATAATGTGAGCACTTCTTTATTATTAAGATGTTTCCATCAATTAAAGAAACTATTTTCAATCTCCAAAAACATTTTGGTTACATGTGTGTGCGCGTGTGTATCTGTGCTGGATTAATGCTTGTAATATATGGCAACCTTCATTGATTATACTTTTGCTTTGTGTTTACAGGATGGTCGCATAGATTACAATGAATTTGTGGCCATGATGCAGAGAGGCAACACCGAATTGGTTAAGAACGGTTTACAGGGTAAGAATTTTAGCATTGGATTTAGGGAGGCACTATCAGTCTATTAACCTGATGATGAGCTTTTCTTCTGGAAATTAATATTTTTTTAAACTCAACACATTTGTATTGCAAACTAGACCACATGTCCTGTATGATATGTGAAAGGAGATTCCCGATTAACTCAAATGTGTTCGACCAGATTTATGTAGTGTACGTGTATATCCTTCTTGCAAGGCAATGAGATCATAGAAAACCTTACAAAAATTAATTTATTTTCAAAGCTGGGGACATGCTGAAAAGTAGAGAATGTTGATGTGAGAACACTTGCAAAACAAGCCCTTTGCCGGGTTTAGGAGCTCCTGCGGTGTTTATGTTAACATTGATGGCGGAGAAAGTGAGCTTTAGAAGGTTGTGTTGTCCGTGTTACATAGCTTAAATAAGGTAGTGTTTTCTTATGAAAAAAATTGTGAAGGAGATGGTTGCTTAGAAAAAGACTTCCCTCGAGATTTAAGGATGTTTATATAGCCTTGAGCTCGCTCATGTGAGTATGTATATATGTAAGGGTTGGATAGTCTAAATATATGTTACCTATAATTTTCAACTACTTTTTCTCAAGACCTAGATTGACAAGTTGCCCTCGTTCTAGGTTAGGTTTTGTGAGCTATGTAACGATAATATAAATAATTTTTAGAGGACAACATGATTAAGATATATGTTCTTATTTAATGTATGTATAGTTTGTTCTTGTGATTGGTGACAAGTATAACAAATCTAATTTAAGGATAGGTAGCAGATAACTTTAAGGTTTTTTTTTTTAATTAACATGGATTTCCGAGCCAGCTTAAGCATATTTTTATTAATTTCACGGGCTCTAAAATTAATAACCATATAAATTTTCAGTAATCCTGAGATTTATAAGATTTAAATCTATAACAATTCTACATTTTAAAATATATTTTGATCTAAAATTAGAATTACATGAGATCTCAACATGTTCTCTATTCGGGCGTTGTCTTGATGAGTTTCTTGGACACCCCCAAGTTCAAATTGATGGTGGGTGTGATAAATTTGTTGGGTAATTAAGGCTACTAGAAGCCCAAATCAATAATTTATACTAAAAGAGTATTGGGCCACATGATATGTCTAGGCATAAATGAATATGAGCTCATTTAGTTACTAGGATGTCGAGTGAACTTCATATTCTTGAGCATGTCTCTTTTAGGCTCGAGTTCTGAGACCCCGGCTCATTTAGTTACAAGGTTACGTATAAGTATATATTTAGTATTGTGATGTATAATATTTTTTATTTAGAAATATATTAAAATAATTTTTTTTTATTTTTTGCATTAATATATTAAAATTAAATAAACTAAAAAAATATCAATTTAATATTTTCTTCGAACAAATTCATTTTTCAAAAACATCTAAAAACAAAAGCTACCGTAGAGATTGTACATTTCGAGCTTCAATAATACTCCATTACGTTCTACCAAAACTTAATATCAATACTGATCCCCCACTGCAAGGTGTGAATCTGGGCTAATGAAGTGGGATAATTCAGATAAATAATGGATTGATTAGAAAGAAACTATTTGAACGATAATGGTTTTTTTTTTTTTTAATTTTCCTCCACGAAGTTGAGGGGTAGGTTTCAATATCAAGCTATGGGGATTATGAATGTATGGCATAAACGAATGGAGAAAATAAACCAAGACAATCATGTATACCTGAAAGGGGCATGCAAATAATGCGCAAGGCATCTCTAATTTTTTTTTTTTTGTAACCCGGGGTGTCCGGGCCAGTTTACGCACACCATAATTAATCCCCGAACCCACTGAATACCCTGCAAGCCCAGTAGACAGGTAAGATATCGCGGGGATGACAGGCGTGCACGTTAAGGCTCGAACCCAAGTGACAGAGGAAGGTTTCTTTACCTTTGCCGCTAAGCCACTAGCCTGGTGCAGGCATGTCTAATCTTTAATCTTGAAAGAGGCAGCCCAACTTATATGCTGCCGAGGAATGTCTTAGCCATCAATGGCCCAACCCCGACATTCAAGTTTTAAATGCAGGGACATGATATAATAACAGCAATGCAAATCACTTGGAGATTTCATGAAATTTCTATAAAAACAATTTCATGTGAATTTGATATAATTTAACAGAAACATATTTTAGATCTGCTGTGCCAGAAATGAAGTTAAAGTTTGTTTGTTTTTATATTTCAAAAGCATTTTTTATAAAAAATTAAATTTTTTTTTTGTGTGTTTTCGTATTGTTTAGAATATGAATTTTAAAATATAAAAAATATATATTATTTTAATATATTTTAAAATAAAAACATTTTAAAATATAATCATTGCCACAATACGACGACGCATTAAGGAGGAGACATTGTTAACTTTAAGAAGCGAAATCAACGGTCTTTCTTTTTCTTTTTTCGGGTGAGGAAATCAAGTGGTGCCAGTAGGTGCAAGGAATAATGCTTAATGCTTTCAGAGGAGAAGGTTGAATTAATTTAAGACTTGAATGAACCAATTGGGGGATGCTACCTAAGAACATCAATTTGCCAGCTGGGAAAAAAAAAGTCTTCAAGTTTGACTGTGTCAAATGAATTATTTGGTTCACGTTTCTAGGAAAATATAAAGAATATATCATAAAAAACTATGCTCTGTTACAGCGTATCAAATCCATGAAATTAAACATTTAAGATTTTTTTTATACCCTTTAAACTATTCCAAAACTAATTTAAACATTGATTAAAATTTAATTTATTTTCAAACAATTTTAAAAACTAAATTTGTTTCGGTTAGATGATATCACGTTTACTTTTATCCCCTCAAGGTTTTTTTAATTAAAAAAAAAAGAGCAATCACAAATGGATGGCCCATTTGATATTCTATACATTACAGCCTTGCATGGTTATGCTTTTTAAAAAAAATTAATTTTTTTTATTTTAAAATTATTTTAATGTGTTATATAAAAATAAATCTTAAAATATATTTTAGTGCTATATTAAATTTTTAGAAAACTTTGAAGACAGAATTTATATATATATATATATATAGTGCTATAAATTTGGTAAACAGTGGATGATGGCCATGCGTGCGTTAGGAAATCCTACGCATCTCCATGAACTTGGACCGCCTAGAATGCAAGTAGCTAGTTTCCATGCCTAGAGCTAGAGAATGTCTCAAGGGAGTAAATAAAACATCCACTTGTTTTTATTGTGCATAGGCAGGGAACAGCAGCAAGCTTGGGGGTGCCATTGCCAAGCTCCCCCCCAAAGCTTGATGGAGGTCCGCCCATGGGTATATACATGGCACTTTGTATGGCTAGTTATTAGAATTTATTTGACAACAAAAAATAAAAAATAAAAAATAATTTTCATCAAGTAAATACATTTAATTCATAATATTTATTAAGAATTGAACTCGTGTTCTACAGGGAAATGCCAAAAGAGAGAGGAGACACTAATAGGAGAGGCGAGTGTCTGGCCGGCAGGGTGTGGACAGCCGGGGGGGAAAACCCTGAAGATAAAGTGAGTGTTTAGCAATGCCGTGAAAACCGTGTTTTTTTTTTAATTTAAATTTATTTATTTATGATTATTTTTTAATTGTTTTAAAAGGTTAATCTCCAGAGCGGAAGGCAGGCCAGCCTTGCTCAGGAATGCAACGTGCCACCCAGAAAATCCTGTAATCTACAAATCCCCAAGAAAATCAATGGGGCCCAAAACGTGGTAAATGATTGAACTCTTAAATCCAACGCCTCCGATCATCTATCTCATCCTCAAGAGGGAAACTCTAATCTCCAACGCACGTTGTGACAGCTCGCTGGCGGTTGGTGTACGTGGTGTAAGTGGGGTCCACTCTTTTGTTCGTTGGGCTCCAACGTGACACCAATCATGTTGCTTGGTCAAGCCACGTCATCCAGGGTGACACACCCACTTGTGACCCAGTAAGAAGTGGGACCAACATCCAATGAGAGCTCTCTCACATCCCACGTTGTGTAACAGCTTCTTCTGTCGTCTTCAATCATTATATAATATTGTCTTGCCCTGTACTTACTCTAATGCCCCTCCTCGCTAATTATTCTATTTTACCATAATGCCCCCCGGCTTTTCCTCTCTTCGCTGCCGATTAATTGCTGAGAGAAAAGTATTTAATTCTCCTCGGTTATTGAGCATTTGCTCTGATTCTTGCGATTTTTTATTTTCAAAAATAAATAAATAAAATGGTAACGTCAGAGTAGAATCTCCCTTGATTGGTTTCAGACACGTGCTGATAATGTCTGGATGAGCATTGGGGGGTGATTGGTTGTTTGATACCATAAATAAATAAATAAATAAATAAATATTTTTGGAGTGGCACCCAGCTAATTCAATTTGAAAAGAAGCTTTACTTGTTTTATTTAATTGGGAAAAAGACAACAAGTGACGATTAATATAATTAAGGAAAGTATTTGGCATTATATGTTGGTTGGCAGTGATGCTGGAGTTGTTTCAGGCAAGGTAGATTATTTTCTTGGTTGATTGATCATAAACGAGACACATGAGTGTGTGTGACCCATTCACATATTGGAGGAGAAAGGGTTGATTGATTACAATAGAACCAACGACCCCCCACCCATGATTGATAAATACTAGATTAATGTCTTTGCCATGCTTGCCTGAATCAATTTTTTATAATTTTTTAAAAAAAGTTATTTAAGTAATGATTGTTTTTAAAAAAAAACAAAAAATTTAAGACTCAGGTCGGGTTATTAAATTAACTGAATCAAATAAACTCGGTTAATTTAATAATATAATGAAAAGAAAGTAAAGATAGCATATAAATAAAAAAAAAAGAGCAAAAATGAGTTGTTAATTTCATATTCAAGGAAAGCAAAAGGAAAAGCCTATCTTAAATTTATCGTCGTTCTGTCATGAACACCGCCCCACAACCAAAAACAGATCATTGAGAGGGTTCTAATACCTTTGTACAAGGTTGCACAACGACAATGAAAAAGGTCCCATGCGCTGCAAGAGCAACGACCCGACAAAGCAAACCAAATAAAATATCATAAATTGATCATCTCATGCTTATATTTAATCAATTAATTTAATTTAACTCAAAATAAGTTTTTTATAAAAAATTGAATTTAACAAAGAATGAAAAATAAAAAGACTTGAGATAACTCAGGTCATTTTAAAATTAGTTAAAAATCATATAGAAAGCAAATAAAAAAAATAGAGTTGAATCTTCAATTAAATAAATGTTGAATGATGAAAGTAAAAGAATATTAGCTTAAACAAAGGAAAAAATAAAACAAGCAAACCTGAGTGAATCTTCTAAATCTAGATTAATCTCCCAAACTCTTAACCCGTGAAATCCTAGACCCGGATTCAATCAAGAAGCTTAATTCCTAACCAATTTAATATTGAGCGATGATATCAGAAAAATATCAATTTAAAAAAATTGTCAAAGTATAAAAAAAAATAGCAATCAAAAGAA
>Ga0307511_10008854_pt1 | contig 10045 bp, 8 predicted proteins | sample 13_EM_MG_FD_200266 | JGI IMG/M metagenome (GOLD analysis project Ga0307511, IMG submission 200266) | Populus trichocarpa ectomycorrhiza microbial communities from riparian zone in the Pacific Northwest, United States - 13_EM | ecosystem: Host-associated > Plants > Roots > Unclassified | place... | reverse complement strand
GTTCTGCTTCCTCGACGGCGTTTGGGGGGGGAGGTAGGAGTCTCGCTAGGAGTACGATAGCTTTGAGAAAGAGTGAGACTGGAGTCGGTAACGGTGTCGTTACCAATATCACTTTCACTTGGGGTGGCTGTGAGGCTGGAGTAGGGGATGGGGTATTGGGGAGTTTCTGAAGCCATGAGCTTGACTGTTGAGGAGGGTGAAGGTGGATGAACTGAAGAGAGACGTCGTAAGCAGGCAGAGTTTGGTTTGTGAGATACAAATACATACCACGATGGACACCTTAGCCAAAAAGAAAAAAGAAAAAATCCCACAGCTCGATCTATGCGTGTGTAGTACGCGAAGATGTGAGAATGGAGAGAGAGAAGAAAAGCCCAGGGGGAGAACATGGAATTCACTTATCCGTACCATATACTTCCTCTTCGGGTAGTCTAGGCTTGGCGAGCATCCGGATAAGAGTAGTTGGAGGTTGGCTATGGAGTACTAGCTATAGTATGCATGCGCATGTGTGAGATGCACGTATAGTAATTATACCACCAAAGTTAAACATTACGAAAAGTACATTAAGGCTTTGCCATTGGGCTCATTACTAGTACCTATGCCAGCCAGACTACAGTAGTATCTATATACTAGACATGCATTGTGGGCTGTGCGTTGCTGTTGTAGAAAGGGTAGAATACTTTTGGTGCAGAAATATATTGAAAAATTGAAAATTCTAAGGTTTAGTATCAAAACTCATGGAAGAATGGAAGAGTGGCTTATGTTACTAATACTATCGATAACCTTCCATGCTGTAACTAAGCTGAGCTCTCCGTTATGAATATTATTGCAACTCTAGTTTGATTCCCAAAGCAGGGCCTCTATAGAGAATGCTACTTAAACACTATTTTACTGCTAGTGCTCCTACATACGCCTGATTAGCTCAATGCTAGTCACTCAGGGCACTCAGGGTAACCACAGTCGCCTTCGGTTTTCAACCCCGATCGCGTAGCGTAGTCTTACCGACAGACATGCACATAACTGAGTGCCTTAATGCGATTCGCAAAGTAATCTTCCCCTAAATACTCAAGTTCCAGTTCCTCGAGTTCCGCACCCCTTATGTCGTATGAGATCTCGCTCCGGCAAAGACATATGCGGAAGTTCCCGGTGTGTTTGACCCTTTGGCCTTCTAGAGCTAAGTACACAAAATTAGTCATCCTGTTGCAAACAATTAAGGAGTAGCCAAGCTGCAGGAAGCGCAGGTTGAAATTCATTCACCGGCAGATCTCCTAGTCACCCGTATCTTAATCCCATCATTACTTCTAACCAACTAACCCTATATACCATATATGTATAGATAGCTCAGAATTAATCTGGTTAGGCTCAGTATGAGAGTGATATATAGCTCCAGGTTTATTTTGAAGCTTGATATTGTAACTATTATCTTCTGACTGGGCTCACAGACATAGGGACAGTGATTACAAGAATCCGAGGCTGCTCTTCATTGCTGATATATTGTCCAATCCATGTAAGACAGGGTAATTAACACTTCGCTGTTGTAGAACATTCCTTATTTCCCCCAGTGATTGAGCAAAAAGACCATGAATAGAAAATGGTACTATATACCAAGCTATTCTAGTATTATGCATACTTTCCCATAATAGTCGAGATTGTAGAGCTAGATCTCGAAAGCTTAGTATTTTTTTTCTTTTCTAAGAAGGCTATTGTGCCCACAGGCCAGTCCCTAAATTACGAGAGCTAAGCTGGGTATCTCAGTCTAAAAAAAAATAACCTCCAGGGCACCATTCGCAGAACCAATGAAAATATTTAGATGCATACACTTCAGGCCGCTCCTGATGTGAATGAACCAGACACAGGACTGCTAGCGGCACCATAGGCGGGCCAGTGTAGACACTGAGACCTGACATCAGGAGGGCTAAATACGCAACTATTTTAAGATTTCTAATATTGAGGCTGGGTCCTAGCTCCATCAAAGGCAGGCTTCAGTACTAGAAACAAACCGGGAACATCCAGATACAGGACTATAACCTCGTTCTGTTTGACTATATCTATGGGCAGTTCGGATATGCTCCCACATAGCGTCTAAATTACCATTTTCAATAGTACCAAGTATAGGTATAGTTTGGTGGTAATAAACACGGCATGGAGATTCCAGCCCACAAGGGCAAATGCATCTTCAAGTCTATGACATTGGAACCAGTCATAATAACACACATTGGGAAGATATTGCCACCAGGCTTAAAGAGATATTGGAAGGAGTACCCATAGTTAGCAACTTCATGAAGGAAAGAGACTTCGAGGTGTGGTGAGAAAGCTCAAGGGAAGTCCCGAATAAACCAAGGGGTACCCCACAAGGCAGAGTACACATCCACCCTAGGATAGGCTCATAACAATGTGAAAATCTCTGGCATTAAGAAAGCAGATAATGCTATACTCCTTAGACAGTCATACATAGGTAAGGGAGTTTTTAGTTACCTATACCGAGGATTCAGGTAAAAAAGGGAAAGGGGGCATACTAACGAATGTCCTTTGTAGCAGTTTTTTTGGGTACATATGGGTGCCACGGATAAAAAATTAATTTAAAAAAGGATACCAGTCATAGTTAACTCCCATATGACACATGACATTTTTGGGGGGGCATAGTAGGTAGTTCCAGTTTCTCTCACTGTCTGAGGGTAAATCAATGTTCGAGACACAATATATGCTGTCTGTCAGCTGTAGCCGGGTGAATTAAAATGCTAGATGAGAATTAAGTGATTAGGTAACATGGAAACACGACACCTTCTCCATTAATTGCCCTGAGGCACCAAGACATGTACGTTCTAGTTTACCATCAACCCTTTCCACTTAACTTATTGCATTACGTTGAGGTCCCAAACCTGGTCCAGTGTTGGAGGATATCCAGTACAGCCTGCATTATTGCATAGGGCTGGGCCCACGGGTCTATATAACTGGCCATGGGGAAGTTATGTAGATACGTATACAGTGATGTCTCATTATAAGAAACCTCCGATATAAGAAACCTCTCGATACACGCAACTAGGCCCGGTTCCCCCAGAACCTATCTAGGAAAATTACCTATAGGCAACCCTCATTATAGGCATGCATCAGGTTGCTTATATATTTACTTAGTAATACATAAAAGAAACGCGAGTTTCTTATAACGAAGGGAAGGTCTTATACCCCTTCTGGTGCAAATCTGAGCATTTTGGTCTAGGTATTGTGTTATCAGACAAGCACAGTCCCCTTTGGGACAGTGCATATCACCACGTGACCATTATCTGAAACTCCCGAGCAGTTTCTTATATCGAGACATTACTATATACTATGCAAGGGATATAAATGGCTCTGTGGCGTGCTGGCCGCGAGCAGTATGTGTGGTCAACGTTATGAGCAGAGGCGACGTCCACATACCCCCGCTACATAACACTCCAGCCGGTTATGTTGGCCAATCCCAAACCTGGGGCACATTTCGAACCCACAGCGAGGAGAACGATACCCCACAACTGGAGATAAGTAAAGTGTCATTAAGGGCTACAAGAGTACTTTGCGTTGAGAGAAGTTAGAACAAACGGAGCTTCGAGTCTTGATCGCATCAAGCTTCCAAGTTTGCGTAGAGATATCTGAAATTACTCACATAGTAAAAAAGGTACCTCCCTAGGCTTTCTTAGAATATATGCAATATATATGAAGCACACCCGACGACTGCACGGCAAACCGAATCTGGTTGGTGAGGTCGATGACGATGCCGCATATAACCGGATCACAGTCAGGCTACAATCTCCACGGTTCGTTGAAGGAATTTAAGTTGCAAGTAATGCATGTTTAGGTCCAAATGCACTTCGGATAGGTATAATTAAACATGTTCCTCTACAGGTGTTCGTTTCACAAGCCCTGCATCGATGTCCATTGAAAGGTCGGGATCGCCCTTAACAGAAAGTCCCACCCTTGTACATATATATGTATTCAACCGGCACGGGCTACGTATACGTATACCTACATTCCTCGAGTCTCATCCAACCCTTGAAGATCGAAATGCCGTTCCGTTTGAGAACTATAGCTCAGGGAAATCTTTTGATATCGATGATGACACCTCTAGCATAGCTGTTGGTGTAATACCTAGATGAAACTGGCCCTGTCTTCGATCGAATTTGGCACTATAATTAGAGCTCTTTAGGAGCGGGCCGCGCCACGGGCCGGCGCGTTCCGCATGCTTCATGCGTAATTGTTCGTATGCCAACCCTGTTATATGTTTGCCAACAAACCATACAACTTGCGAAAGTGCGGCGTAGTACATTCATGTTCGAATATGGCACCAATGCTCTTCCAATAGTCGTTGGTTTCTGTTACAAAAGGATTTTATCGGATTGTTTGATCGCCAAATTAAAAGATACATCCAACAACCTGATGATCATGACGAATGCCCTCGCACGATGCAGCCCAACTTTTAGGCTTACTATTACATAGTGTTTCGTAAGAGAACAACCGAGAGCCCATTCTAAGCGACTTCCAATGAGGTAGAAGAGGAAGAAATGGGTAATGCTTAACCGAATCCCGCAAATTCGGGTAACAGCCGACGGCCAGTCTCCTTGCGGTCAACAGCCAAAGCAACTTTCCTTGCTATCCACCCATGATTCCGGAAATCGGAGTATTCCCGCACTGACATGACCTCATAGTACCTTGATTTCTGAATTTCGGGAATGTCCGTTTTGTTCTTCGTTTAGAACCTCTCGGCAAACCCCCCTCAGCCCCACGGATAAGTATTAGATGTCGGGTTGATGTTTACTACTTGATAAATCAACATATCTCTAAAGCTTGAGGAACCATGAGACTTCGGCAGTGAACACTCCTCCGAAGAGGACATGAGAGCAGAGTTACACCGCCTAGGCTTCTGCGGACTAAGTCGGTTGTCATTTAGCCATGCATGGTATCATTCGCGAGCTCCTGAGCCCCGGTACTTAGGACCCACATAATTCGTGCCGAAGCCCCCGGGACTTCTAAGTACTTCTATCAAAGTACCGATATATATACGAACATGACAAGAGGTACTTTATTCTGCAGAGTTCATATGGAATGCACTAATCCAGCATATGTGCGCTGCTCCGCCCCGGCTTAATGTTTATTTCCACGTATCAGTTACGGTCAACACAAAATTTGCCTATCATGATATACAAGGCTATCCTGTGTTAGGATTGGATTCGGTACATTGCATTATGGGCCAGTATTACATAAGCTCTATAGCCCGCCAGGCTCCATACGTCGGCACTTATTTGAACTTTGCGACTTTGCCCGTAGAGAGATCGTGGGCCGAAGCAATGTACTCTAGGTCTGATCAGAGGGCTAAGTGATGATGCCATGGCTTCAAGGTGTTAACGTGTTTTGGTTAGCCTAGGCTCTGCAGTGTCGGGTATATGAGCCTACAGATGACAGTAATGCGTGATTGAAGATTTATTACGCTGCGATAACTTTGTGGTTAGCTTACACATAGTCCTTCCCGCAGCGGATTACATGCTGAGACTGTTTGCCGATTGGACCAGCCGCGGTAAAAACCTAAAACTACAGTACTCTAGTCAAGAATTGAGAATTTGACTTCCCCAGCCGCTATCCGAATTATAACCTGTGTTTCATATAAGTAAAATAGGTATCGATTCATTGGAAACAACGCTACCAACTGCGACGACCTGAATAGAGTAGAGATTGAACCCGAGCCCCATGAACATAAGATATACAAATATGTATAACATGTAAACGGCGGCACCATAACAAGTTTTACATTCCAAGGTACCGCCGCTCCACTAGCACTCTCGAGGCAAGAATGTTATGGATGGATTGTTATAGATGGATATGACATTCGGTGACCAATAACCAATATACTATAGCTAGGTAGTATTCGATATTCTAATAATTTCTCATGTATCACGGGTAGTTACTTTTAGATGGTTGATCCATATGCTCATACCAGATATATTCTTGTATCGCAGCGGCCCGCTTCTAATTGCAAGCCTTAGGGAGTCTCGGATGCTGTAACGCTAGATAGTTATATCATTGGTGATACCGGTAAATGATACCAACGGAACTCTGGTGGAATGAGACATGCAAAACTTGTGTCAATGGCAAATATACCTCTACCATCACAAGGATGTGCGAACGCTTTATGGATTGTGTTGGGTATGCACCCGTGATGGCTATATGTTTGTTGAAAAATCAGTCTAAATGCACCAAACCGGATACACACCCTTACTGGCACCTAACACCAAGTGCCACTGTAGATCTATGATCTTCTGGTACACATCAGATAACTCCTGCGGAATGGCTTGTGCAAAATACCTATCTCAGCTCAGAAACACTTAACCCTCTAAAATATGTATAGTAATGTATCTCTCTGAAGTCATTAATGTAATCATGAAACCAATGGAAGACATAACGCTTCTCTAAAATCACGTGCATGTCTCTGACCAAAGGATTATGATCCAGGCCCACATCTATACATCTGAACATTTCTGCTGTTTACTGGCTCCATTTGCTTAATTCGGCTACTTCAACTTGGAGCTCGACTGAGCAGGGCCTAATGTTTTATATTATACATACCTCGATGGTCATCAGATCAGCTTGATCAGGGCTGTTGATCCTTGTAAGTATTAACTCCAATATTACGGTGATATCATCAATTATACCTATTGTGCCTGCAGTAGCGTATATATTGAATGTCCCCCTTGACAGAAGAGGGAAGATCTTGAGGGTTGGAAGCCCCCACTCTCGCTCTACCGATTGGCTTGTCCAAGAACATACTGAGAATAATATGGAACCAACTACCGTATTGGGTCTACTACATGCCGGTCATTTGTAGATCATCGTTTTACCTCAATTTTTGACTGGGATCTGTTTCGCTTACTCTCTGGTGTACTTATCATTCGATGAAATTCCCCGCCCGTGGCATAGGGAAGCAACACACTATATTGCAACCTTTCATGTCGTACAACAATCATTGGGTTTGGCGACACCAGCTGGTATACCTTCCTCGCTAGTTTCATATCTGAATCCATTCCCACGATTTGAAGCTGCACGCAACTCAAGTGCCGCCTGAAACATGTTTCAGTTGCGGGAAAAATTCTCCTAGAGCTCTCAAGCAAATAGAGGCCTGTCTTATTCATATATGTCCACGTATCTAGAGATACCTTTGACCACCAATGCACTAATGCTATGACAGAAATTTGCACGATATCGATCATGTCAACCCGATTACAGTGTAGAGAAGACAGGCCTGTGCACGGGCAAAACATCAAAACAATTGGTGCTAGAAATACCTACAGCACTTACCAGATGCATACCCAAGGCACAGTAAAGGCCAGCACAAATATCAATGTCAAGTAGTGGATTTGATCACCTATTTGCCTGATTGGGAACCTATTTCAGCTCACCATGTACCAGAGTAGCATTTGGTCAACTACAGGTCATCCTTCCATCTAGAATCTGCAGCTGTCGCCAAAAAAAGCATATAACCCTGTGCCTATGATAATCTACGATGGACGGCACTCGAATTACTAGGAGAGTATTTACTTAGTTGCATATCATTTTCTCCGTGTTCATGCATTTGGCCAATAAGAAAGAGGTGATCAGTCAACGCTCCATCCCAATCAAAGCATCTAGGTACACCTGCTAGACGGAAACTGAACCATTGAAATCGACCTCTTTGGTGTCCATCCTAAGAAATGTTTTATCGATGATCACCCCAGGTGCAGGTAACTTGAGTCAACTGATTATATATGAAAGATTGCGTCGCCCCACCTCTGAACAACCATTGGCATGCTTCTCTGGTCACCTAACCATGTGGTTCGAGCTTCAGCTTGTAATTGCGCATCTTATTAACTACTATGGAGCCACAGATCATGGTTCCAGTATTATCCTTGGACTTCAGTTAGCGAGGCTTGTCGGCTTACGAATACGCAATTAACGCACAGAATTTATACGACCGCCACGAGACTGCCGACAGTATATCTGCAGATCTAGTAGAGTAGGCTTAGCGAACTCGTGCAGAATCGATAATGCAGTCAAAAGTGCCCTCAAGTTTTACCAACCCTAGCTATTGGCCTTCTAATTTATATTATATTAGTACCTTTAGAGCAACCTGGAACATGGTTGCTGAACAGCGGAACAGATTACTACTAATTAGTTAGGTACTGGGGTTCTGAGGGTATCTAAGTAGAGAGTGACGGACCATGGGCTAAGTGGTTTACCATGTCGTTCGCAGATTTTATTGTAACCACAAGTTGTGATATACGCTCGAATTAGGTATCTTTCCGTGGTACACTAGCTTTAGTATACGGAGCTAAGCACACTAGCATTAGTATTAGCTCTACATACACGTACAACAAACCAGTTATACTCCATCGAGCTCCTCCTACTGATAGACCGCGCAGATCGAGCACGATGTATGAGCCATAGGCCTCATCTCGTGTCCGGGCTAGGCAGAATTTACGGATGCTGCAGTAAATAGCTTGAAGTCTGATCGGGATCAGTGCTGCAGTAGCCCAGATTTCAATCAATGACAACTGAACGGATATATCTTCACCCGCTCGTCCTAATTAGATAAGAGCGTGCCAGCTGGCATCCCATCTTCGTGATCCACGGCGGATCAATTATACTAGTCGCCATACTCTCCACTAATACCCGGCTGCAGTCGATCCCCCCACAGCTCGCTTACTATATGCATGCATGAAGAATAAGGCACGTGTCTATGCATTTACTACTCTCGTAGGTTCAAAATATATGATATTATAATTATTGATAGGTAGAACATAACTACTATCCATGAGCTCATTTCCAACCAGCTTCATCCTGTGAACACGCACCCTCAGATGCTGCGTGGCTCGCTCACACCATCCCGATAGCTTTCATGATTACTCGATCATCTCATGATCAAGCCATAATCAGATAGTTGTATATGACTATGGAGATTTCTACCGTACACACGGTCTGTATGTATGTGTTACCATGCCACTTGAGCTCATTCCCCGATTGGAAGCCTAGATTGATCGCTAAATTCTCTCCCTTCATCGCACAGAATGACACTTTCTCCAACCAATGTAGGAACCAATTGCAAATGCCAATTGGGTTAACATTCAAACTTTGGCAGTTGTTGCCCGTGCGAGCAGTCTAAAGGTGAGTGAAATATCTCCCACATATTCAGCCAATTATCTGTGGGGATCTATATTCTGCCTTGGTCATTCTGTAACCAAGATAGGCTTAGTTGTCCCATCGAACTGTCTGTCCCATAGACTAGTCCATGACAGCATGTATATGTACGTGTATATTGTTTACGTGGGTTACGCTAAAACAAATTGAATGGTTTAGTTATACCTATATATATAGCAACGCAATAGGAACTTCGCACTGGCCTTTCCAGTTCTTCTAGGCCCTACTATCCCTAGTTCTAAGAGCCGATGTACGTACTCCATATGCTACAAGACTAACTATGTACATACTATATATGGCTGTGCTGCTCGTATATGTAGCCCCAATTGGCAAGCTCATTGCCACGAATTGACCCTGTACATGTACCGGTAGTGGCGATTCGATCCCCTGCAAGCGACCCTCCCAATAAAAGACATGAAGCAGGCCTTATGAGAGGAGCTGAGTTTGAAATATCAGCTGCATACGATAGCACCCTTGGGCTCATTGTTGCAGTATTGATCGAATGTGTATCGTTCACGTGGGGTTGAATCATCGGTTTAAGGTGCCGGATTCCCCCGTTGATGGCTTGTCAAGACTGCCCCGTGGGGGGGGTTTAGATAACTGTAAGTCCTTATTATAAGGCCCTGCTGGAGCTATCGGTCGTTCCTGTTGATCACAACGTTTCGAATGCCAGTGCCTATCGATGGATGAAGATTCGACACGGGGGTATACAGACTCCTATCGAGACCAACCCCCATGCATGCATGCTTCATCAGTTCATCAAGCTACTGAGGTATACAATATCGCTGGCTCTTCAGTTTTCTATGACTAACATACCCCCCGTGCAAAGTGATATGCATATAGATATGACTATCGG
>Ga0307511_10008853_pt1 | contig 10045 bp, 12 predicted proteins | sample 13_EM_MG_FD_200266 | JGI IMG/M metagenome (GOLD analysis project Ga0307511, IMG submission 200266) | Populus trichocarpa ectomycorrhiza microbial communities from riparian zone in the Pacific Northwest, United States - 13_EM | ecosystem: Host-associated > Plants > Roots > Unclassified | place... | reverse complement strand
TGAATGTGCTAAACATGGACCAGTTTGGTATGGTGTTGGTTCTTCGTCCCAGACCTTACAATGTACTTGCAATGTACCAGGTCAGTGCATCACCCCTTGCCCCCAGTGTCTGTGCATCAGAAGAGACGATGAACACTTATTTCACTAGTTATGTCACCTTATGCACACTTTTCCCACTTATTTCACATTATATAATCCAAGTCAAAAACATATATAATTTCGTGTGTCCAAATGGCAGGGAAATCAGACAAATAAGATCAAATAAGCGGGATAAGTAAATAAGTCAGTGCCCTTTTTACTGATGCCGTGCACATTATGTAGTATGTATAAATATGCGGTCCCCCGCTCTATGCAATACATCACTTCTCTTTTCTCTTCCACCTCTCAAACCTCCCTCTCCTCTCACACAGTGGGCATCAGGGTTAAATCCACCCTGGAATATCCTTAGTTTATAGCCTGACTAGGTCAAATTTTTCAGACCTTTTCCAAGCCAGTGAATGCCTGGAAAAGTAAAAATATTTTGTTATGGATTGTGGGCCGAAAATTTTGCGGATAATTGAAAATATTCCGCCATGCAAGCCAATCAGGTGCCTCAAATAGTAATATTCCCTGCCAGAATATTTCTCCCTCTTCCAAGTATTTTCGGGCCAATATTACCGGAGCTTTTCACACAATTCCCCAGTAAGGAAAATATTTAAAAAATTTGACCTAGTACAGCCATAAACGGGGTATATTCCGGGGTGGATTTTACCCCAATGCCCACTGTGTCACCCCAAGGTAAGACTTAGAGTATCCTTGTAGTATATCTTGTATTAGTATAGATAAACTGGTGCATGCTCAACAACTCCTGTCCCTGCCAAGTTGAGCGGGACACCAAGGAAACCAAGAGCTCCACCAAGGGGCAAGTCCCAGGGGCAGGGTACACGTGTGTCAGCTATCATTCAATCTTTGAATTTGACTGATAGTTGTCCCCTTTCTAGGAGTGTCACAGAGTGTGGGTGGAGTCTGCCATGCTCATCGCCTTCAGGCTAGCAACCAGGTTGTTGAAGAGGGTCTTCCTCCTGCTCCTCAACCGTGCACTCGCTATAACGACCAGAAGCACGCAACAGTGCATAACAACCGCCACCAGCCTTACCCGCAGTATTACCAGGTGAAGGCTTGAACCGAAGCTACTCAACATTTGTTTGAGAAGTTCAACAACCTGTTCTTGAAGGATCAGGTATGGGCCGCTTGTGAGATCTGGGCCAAGAGGGTCTGGATGATCAAGATGACTCCTTTCCAGGAGTCGTTCCTTATTTGGCAGAGTTCGCTGTTCCTGGAGACTTGGTGCCAGACTCAGTGTTGGTGCCAATCCACTACACAGCCATGATCGGAGGGGAGTGTTTAGAGGCTATTGCCAATTTGGATGACAAGGTCGTCTACCATGATTTGATGGTGGGAAACATTCCAAGTCTTCTTTGACAATTCTCTGATTTTTCTCCAATAGCGTTGTCAGGCCGAGCTTGATTGGGCTTCCAAGGATGATCTCAATGAGAAGATCCATGACGAGCTCCACGCTAGGGTGAGATGGTTGGAGGTGAAGCAGGAGATCAACCAGTGGAAGTTGAAGGAGGCCCATGAGCGGATGGCAAAGTTGGAAGCTCAATTGGACAAGTTGGAGGTCCTGCAAGAGGTGATTGACTTGACCCATGAGGAGGAAGGAGGGATTGGGGGCCCAATCATCTTGGCTGAGGAGACTCCTGCCCCTGAGTCTATTGTTCCACCGTCAGAAGATTGGGCGTTGAACTCTGACGACGAGAGGGCTTTGGTGGGTCTCCTTGTGGGGATCATGGATGAGCGGGAGTGGGTGACTGAAGGCAGTTACACTCCAACTGGTCCATACAGCCTAGACTTCAACTTGTAGGTTATCGGCCCAAATAAAAGTGTATTCTTCATCATGTGACCTGAAAGATAAGATAAAGGGTGAAGAGATAAGATAAAAGATAAGGATAAGGAGTTCGAATGAAGAAAACATGTCATGGTTTGAATGTAAGGAGTGTGAGTGTCTAGGACTTGAAAGAAAAGAAAGGAAAACCCATGGAAATCATGACAGTTTATATCTGACTGACTCCATTCCCACAGGTAAATTATTTTGAACTTGGCGTTATTTGTTTTGATCGGCTTCAAATTTTTTGGGTCAAATATACTCTAATGTTATTTATTTTGATACTACAATCTCTGGTGGAGGTCAGAATAGAGTTTTACATCTGTCCTCCCTAGTACCAGCTGGACATGTAATGTGGGGAAAGGGTGAATTGGGCACTGGGTAATATACAATAGTCCCGAGCCCTGAATGCTTGTGGACTTATCAAGTCAACCCCTTTGGGAGTCATTTAAAACTTGTACATTTTGTGGTTCATGTGCATCCAGCCCTTACCCACCAATCAGGCCCCTAACACATAGGAATAATCCACAAACCAACACACAAGCACCACATCAACCATTATGTATGAGTACAACAAAGTCTTTGAGTGTATGCTGGGATGGAGAGTCAGTGAAAGGGGAGCACAAGTTGTATGGTGACAGGAGTTCCTTTAGGAATGGATAATTTGGTGTACACCTTCCCAGCTTTGCAAGAGCTAGGACATCATCTTCTGTAGGAAAATGTGCCACTGGAAACAACTACAAACAAGTCAGTGTTCATGTCAGGGTTTCTGGGAGAGGAACTGCATAGACCTACACACTGTGATCCTCAGCAAATGTTTCCAGATACTACTCCGATGCCTCTGACAGGGGAAGTCCCACATTATTTTCGTGGAACCTTGTCAGATCCTCAAAGTGCTTGGGTTCTTGATCCAGCCGCTTGAGCACAGATACAATGACCCCAGCGACCGTCCAGTTTGGCCAGATTTGTGCATGGGTGACTTGGACCAGGCGGATTAAGAACAAGCTTATGAATGAAGGGGTTCCCATTCCAGTGCTGGTCAGTGCTGGTGCATGCTCACAGCTGGCGTTGACACACTCACATATCAGAAGGGACAGTCATCAGCAAAACGGAAATCAACTTTTCCGGTCTTCAAAGACCTTTTAAAGTGATCAAAAGTTAAAAAGTCGCAAATGCTCATACCCTCTTCAAAGAACTCCAGGGTAATGTTGTGGTCTTTAAAGTGCTCCCAAAGTGATCCAAAAGTACCACAATGTGAGAATCACTTTGTGCTTCTTTTGGATCCTTCCCCACGTCACTCAATTCAGGGTAATTTTCAAATAAATAAAATTGATTGAACTATGCTCATGGCACAAAATGATATACACTATTCCTACGGAAGTGACTTCTGCAGGGGGTTGATGAGGTTCTATGAAATAGAAAAGTTAACTCAGGATCAAGGGGATAGATAAGTGGGGTGCCACATGTACCGTCTGGGGGGGGATGTGAGATTCATCCCACCTAAGATGGGGATACTTGTCTATACGGTGATTGATGGGATAACATTGATGGGATTGGGTGGGACAGTTGGGGACCCGGCTGGTGACAACCTAGTCAATGAATGGGTGAGCACAGGTACAAGTGGGTCAGAGACGATGAAAACAGGGATGAACTCAGCGAGGGGGTTGTGGTTCCTGGGCACCAGAACCTAACCCAAAGCCAGTCATCAACGGTAAAGGGCTGGGGGGAAGGGTAGAGTGGGAGTTGAGTCGTTGGTGGTGGCTGGAGTCACATTGTCGAGTTCAGTGGTTGGGAGTGTGCTTCTGGTGAGCTTTCACTGCACCGTTGGTTCGCTTAGTGTGCACTTGAAGTGTACACCAGCAGGCTGGTTGGATGTCGGGTCACTGAACTGGACAACCAACTCCATAGGCTGTGGCGGGGTTTTGTACTTTCTGGCCCTTGATCTGATGAGTTCACTGAAGGATGTTCTAGGTCCTTCAGAAGTTGTGTGAGGGATGAGTAATCCTTGTGATGCCAATTGTCTGATTGATGCTATTGAGGCTGTGTAGCACTGTTCTTGATGGGGAACGTGTGGGTAAGGTGGGTAGAGGGTTAATTTGGGGCTGTGTCGAGGTAACTGAGGCTATGCCACTACACTTTGTGGCTGTACTGATATATCGGGGTTGTTGTGGTAACGGTAATAATGTCTTGAGCTGCTGAATAATGAATATGGATTCTTGTGTGCTGTTTGTCTTGAGAGATGTACGCTCAGCCAAACACTTCTTGTGGTTCAATACTCTCTGCCTGAAGGTACCTCCTCTTGAGATATCCTTCCTTCAGGGTTCAGAAGTATGATTTCACAGCAAGCTTGTGTGCTGAGATGACTTGTCTTCTTGACTAGAGGTCACTCCAAATACTGGTTCAAAGAGTGTGATTACTGGTTTACTGAGAGAATAAGGGGTAGGTGTGTGATAGGAATTAATGAGATTGGCTGGTAGGGGTGAGGGTATGCCTCAAAAGGTAGCTGATACTGGGGGAGTGGTAGTGAGGGTTTGCCTCAAGGGGGGATTGGTAGTGAGGGGATGCCTCTAGGGGCAGATAACAGTGAGGGGATGCCTACCTCTTAGAAAAGGGAATGGGGGAATTATATACTAAAACTTAGCATAGAATGTTCTAGAATATTCTACTCGTGCCTTCTCCTTCTATTTCCTTATATAGTGATGTTCCAGAAGGTTCCATAACCTTCCATCGGTTTCTACACCTTTCTTCAAAGTTCTGTCAGGTTCCATGACATTCTGTGGCATTGTTCCAGAATGTTCCAGAATGTTCTACAACATTCCATAGGTTTCCATAACCTTCCGCGACATTCTATGAGATTCTTCTAGAACATTCCAGGGTTTTCCAGGGTCCTCCACCATATTCCAGGGGATTCTATCACCTTCCATCATGTTCTATGGGGTTCTTTTGGGTTCTGGAACATTTTATAACCTTCCATTGCCTTCCCTGAGGTTCCATTGGGTTCTATCAGCCTTAGGCTGGGTTTTGGATAGGTAGAATGGGTGTCTTCTCCTGGTTGTTGTGAAGCATATTGTTGTGTTAAAATACTACAAATAAATGGCCAGACTGTCCCTATGTGCGACAGTGTCTGAGGGTATTTCAGCAGACTCAACACGGGCACGTCCTGTTCTCAGAATACATGGCTGTGAGAGAACAGGTTAGACAAGGTGCCAAGTACGTCATGCATGTACTGCCACTGAGCGCAACTTGCATCGGAATTGGAGAAGTTGGCCTGGTCTTGGGCATCTCAGTGTCACCCCACAGGTGATATAGGTGGTGTACAGGGAGAGTGGGGGAGAGATAGTACACTTACCTTAGGCGCAACCACCATAGTACCTGCCAAGAGGAGATCATCATGAACATGGTGGGAGACGGAGGGGATGAGATTGGACTTGATGACACATTATGTCTTCAAAGCGCAGCAATTTCCACACACACGGACACCAGCAGCTCTGGTCATCCAAATGCCAAGACCACTTTATCACTTTCCGGACTTTGTGGGGAGTTTGGCAACACTTCATTGGCACGTCACGACTTTGTTTGACTTTTCCAACTTCTCTACTTTACAGAAATTCCTGTTTTGCTGATGGTGGGGGAGGGGAGTAAGGGAGGGAAATCCTTGGTGGTTGGGTTCATTGGGGACAACCACTTTACGTCGTCACGTGTAAACCATCAGAAAAACCATGAGGTCATCGTTGGGTCCTGGCCAGTGAGACAAGTGCTGACACGCACCGATCAGTGCTGATACGGCATCAGGGGTCGCAGGTCTGACTAGTGCTGACTGGCACTGACCAGCACTGACAATTGACCCCCGTCTCTGAACAGTACTGAAATATGACATTATTTTTTTCTGATGACTGGGCTCGGGGATCAGCTGGGGTGGATCGAGGTTCAACAGTACTGACACAATTCGTTATACAAATCCAGAGTGACTGCCGGGGATTTCATGCAACAACTCCAGGATTCGTATATCAACTGGAGGTGATCCCAGGGCCACCTGGATTCATATATCATTTGTATATCCACTCCCTGGGGCCGGATCCGTGGGAACCTGGGTCAGGAATAGTGCAGGGCGCATGATCAGGTGCACCAGGAGCAAACCCCGCCATCAGAGGGTGCAACCGTGAGAACCCCCGCCATCAGTCGGGTATCCGTGCTTCCCCAGGTTCCCCCAGCACTCCCTCCCATCAATATATTCCTGGGAGGATGATTGTGCGTGGGAACTGCTTCCCCGCCCCCCCCCACCATCCTGGGTACCCGCTGCGTGGTTCCACCACTCATATTCCGTCTGTATGTTATATGTAACTTACAATAACCACATCAGCAAACCCGGTGAAAATCGATCTAAGTAGGCGGGTTTTTCCGCCACAAGACGGGTTGATCGAAACAGATATAGATCATCTAGGGTGATCTACCTTTGCCAGTAGAGTATCCAGGAATATCTACCAGTAACCAGGGCAATCTATCCACACCAGTAGAATATCTGAGCATATCTACCCCTACGTAGATACCCCAACTTTTTAGCTGGCCTGATCTGGGCGGATATGGATAATCTGACATGATGTATCCACACCAGCAAAGTATCTGGGGATATCTTCCCCTATTTGGGTTCCCCCCAGGGGCATATCTGCATCATCCAAAGTACCCAGCAATGAGTCCCCAGGCCCCCCAAGTTGCCAATGATCTTTGCCTTCAATGTAAGTTATAACCTCTACAAGACACCCTCCGGGATCGCACTGCCTGCCATTCGTACAATCCATCTGACTTTGAGGCTCAAACAGGAATAGGATACATTGCCTCCAGGAGCACAACTGCTATATATGGAAACAAGGCTCCAGCAGTTTGTCACGGGTTTGTCACACCGGGGCGAAAGTCTATATAAGCACGAGGCTCTCGCGTCAAGTTCTCTTTGCCGCTGCTAGTGTCAGTGGCCTTGTAGGGACATTTAGCTTAGTATTTAAACTCCGGTATTTAAAGTATTTAAACGAACATTATAATTTTGGTACTCAACAGGTGAGTGCATCATTATTGGGTCAGCCGGAGTCGTTGGCTGAGTCAGCAGTAAGCTGCAATTGCTACGTCATGTTTATGTAAGATCTGGCCGGTCTTGTTTGATTGGAGCATCGGTCGGGCCGACAGGGGATCGGTCCGACCTGGCAGCCTCCTGTTCACCAGGTCATAGGGTAGTTGATTTGTAATAAAAAAACAAATATATTGATTTTCAGTGTTATATGGTGTGAATATTACTGGAATTAACCGAATCCAGCCTGTGTGACACGAGTGGTAATGGCAGGCGTAGCCACCTGGCTCATCAAGGGCCATCTTGCTGGGCGGGGTAGATATGGCCTGACCAAGATTGAAATGAGATCAGGCAAATCTGGCCGGACATAATGGAACTCCTTGATCTGGGTATATATTGTTCGATAAAGCTATATGAGTGACCACGGCAACAGGTGAGCTCGATGAGCCAGATATTCCCATATCTACCCTGATCGTGTTCCTCTCGGTTTGCTGATGCAGTAGTGATTGGGCTGTTCGAGATATATACCAGTGAAGATTTACGAAATAAAAAATGAAAAAATACCACCCCCTGCCACTCATCACCCATAGTCAGTCCCGCTAAATGCGGCATCAAACGGGTGTGAATTGAGCTGCCAATGGTCGATTTTTGAATGGAGCATTGCCAGCTCGATATGTGTGCCCGATTATATTTCCTTTTTGGGAACATGTGGCTTCCCCTGTTTGCGACCAGGCCCACCCTTTCGCTTTGCGATTAGGGGCCACAGAACTGACTGGGGGCTTATCCCTCATAGGTGTGTGGCATCAGCAAACCGGGTGAACCGCGATCAGGGTAGGTATATGAATATCTGGGCCATTGAGCATACCCATCATCGCGTTCGTCCATATAGCATTATTGAGCAATATATACATTTATCTAGGAGTTTGATTACGTCTAGCCAGATTTGCCTGATCTTGTTTACACTTCAGTCGGGCCAGATCAAACAATATCTGCCCAGCCCAGCAAGATGACCCTCGATGAGCCAAGTGGCTATACCCGCCGTTATCCCTCGCGTCACGCAGGCTAATTTCAGTTGATTCCAGTAATATTCACACCATATAATGCCAAAAATCAATATATTTATTGATTTATTACAAATCGACTACCCTATATGACCTCACGAACAGGAGGCCGCCAGCCTCAGGTCGGACTGATCCCCTGTCGGCCCAACCAACGCTCCGATCAAACAAGACTGGCAGGATCTTGCACAGACAAGACCGGCTGGATCTTACATAAAGATGATGTAGTAATCCCAGCTTACCGCTGACTCAGCCAACGGCTCCGGCCAACCCAATAATGACGCACTCACCTGTTGGGTACCAAAATTATAATGCTTGTCTAAATATTTTAAACATCAGAGTTTAAATACTAGACTAAATGTCCCTACAAGGCCACCGACACTAGCGGCGGCAGAGAGAACTCGAGGCAAGAGCCTTGCGCTTATATAGACTTTTGCCTGATGTGACGAACCTGTGACAACCAGCATTTGTGCCGGGGACCTTATTTCCATATATGGCAATCGTGCTCGCAGAGGCAACAATCATATCCTCATATTCATTGGGCGTCGAGCCCAGTGGAGCCACGACCATGGGCCTGAGAGCCGGCAAGTGGTAGAATCTGGGACGGTTGCATGGCCAGACCTCACGATTTCACCGTGCAAAGCGCTTTTATTGGCAGGACCACATATTCCAAGTATATAAAATCAATCTGTCTACTCAAAAAACCTCAATGCACCCCTCACAGTGAGTCGCTCATGAGCGCCCGATCGCATCGTTGTGCCATGAGTTTTTTCAACGGTTTGATCAAAGTTCAACCTGATCGGAGTTGAACTCCCTGCAACAGCATCACAGCTGAAGATTGGATGACATGTCCTTCTTCCACGGTTACATAACTGAACGATCCTTCTTTCCTCCTGACCGTCATGCATCCCCTCCGCTCTTTTCTCAACAACGCTTCGCTCTCCCAAACATTCCCCGCCTCGCCTCTCCAAAAACGGTTGTACCGTTTGTCAACCCTTTCCCCAACGAAGTCTCCGCCCCCTCAAACGTTCGCCGTCACCTCGCCACTTTCCCAAAACTTTTGTCATCGCCTTCATACCTTCACCGTTGCTTCAACTTTCCAAAAACGGCTGTACCATTTGGAACACTCGCTCGAACCCCTCCCTCCTTGACCCCCTGCTTGCTGTTCTCCTGTTTGCTGTTCCCCCTTTACACTACCCCACACCCCCAACGGTACTGCCGTTCACCCCAACATACCCAAACTGTGGGTTTCTTTGTTTTGGGACAGGCCTGCTGGTGAACTCGGAGAGCCCGCTCATCCATCCTAAAAACCCGTAGCTATGCTCACCCCCGCTTTCTGGTTAATTTGGGTTCGGCAAACGGACTTGAAGGATGAACCGCAGCTCTGGTCTCTTGTTTATTTGATTCCCAGTTGTGTTACGCAGCGGTATGGCCAAGAGTCTGTGGGGAGCCTAAATAGGGGGAGATATCCCCAGATACTTTGCCGGCGTGGAAATGTCAAGCCAGATTATCTATATCTGGCCAGATCAGGCCAGCTAAAAATCTGACGTATCTAAATAGGGGTAGATATATTCGGATATTCTACTGGTGTGAGTAGATCACCCCAGTTATTGGGAGATATTCCCAGATACTCTACCAGCAAAGGTAGATCACCCCAGATGACCTATATCTGATTCGATCGACCCGTCTCGCGGTGGAAAAACCCGCCTGCCTAGATCAATTTTCACTCGGTTTGCTGATGGTTGTACTAACATGTATTTAGGATATGAGACCCTTTTCGGGTCACCCAGTGCAGGTCGGGGTACCCACTCCTCCCGGGTTGGGGCGTGGGCAGTGATCCACTTACCACGCACGCTACAGGTAAGCAGTTGCTCACAAACTGCATATATATGTGTTACTAATATAGACGAAGTGAAACGAGCCCACCCGGGCCCGTTCTACATAGCTTTCAACCCCCGTGGTGGGGGGGGGGGGGGTTCCAAAATCGCAGAAACCGCGATTGCGCCT
>Ga0307511_10008852_pt1 | contig 10046 bp, 3 predicted proteins | sample 13_EM_MG_FD_200266 | JGI IMG/M metagenome (GOLD analysis project Ga0307511, IMG submission 200266) | Populus trichocarpa ectomycorrhiza microbial communities from riparian zone in the Pacific Northwest, United States - 13_EM | ecosystem: Host-associated > Plants > Roots > Unclassified | place... | reverse complement strand
AAGGTGATCCATTGATGAGGACCAAGAGTTTTGAGGAAGAAATACATTCGTAAATCATGTTTCTCCATTTTCTGCCAAACCCCATATAGCTCATGATATCATCCAGGTAATCCCAAGAGACTGAGTCTAAGGCTTTATATAAATCAATCTTGAAAATTAGACCTATTGTTTTTTATTTTTTTTCAAACCACTCACCAGCTCATTTGCAATCATGAAGCCATCTATAATATTACGGTCTGTTATGAAAACTGATTGGTTAATGCTAAGGATGCCTTGCATAACAATCTTCAGTCTGGACGCAAGAATTTTAGCAATGATCTTATAGATCCCGTAAATCATACTGATAGGCCGAAATTCTTTAAACTCAGTGGGATCTGTTGTCTTGGAGAGGAGAGTTATATAGGTTGTATTGATTCTTTTGGGCAATCTTCTTGTTTTGAAGAAGCTTAACATGATATCGAGGATGTCTTGAGCAATAATATGTAGAATTTGAAGTTGAACCATATGGTCCAGGACACTTTAAAACATCACAATCCTATATACTACGCTTCATTTCTTCCATTATGATTTCCTGCTCAAGCCATTCAGAGGATTCTTTAGAGAGGCAAAGGATTTAACTGGGGTTTTCTTTTAGAGGGGGAATCATACAACACTGAGAAATATTCCACTACAACCTTCTTAATACCCTGCAGATAATTAAAAGTGTTGGCATTATAATGAATTTTTAGGATAGATGATTTAACCTTCCTGAAATTAGTTATTAAGTGAAAAAACTTGATATTTCTGTCACCCAATATGTAACAAGTTATTTGTAAGTTTTTTATCCATCGAATAATTGAGCGACTGATCATTTATTGAAGTCTGACCACCTATTCCTTGTATGATCAATCATTCTATATATTAAACATTCCTTCCATCCAACAAAAAGAAGCTATACCATGAGAACTTAATCTTCAATAAAGACAAATAGCAGCCTCATAAAATCCAGTGGAGTGTAGGGATACCAAGATTTTCAACCTAAAAAAAAAGGTTATCTGCTCTAAGCAATACCACACATGAAGAGGATATTTATTTTAAAAATTAAAGAGAATTGTAGGCCATTCAAAGGTACTAGATATTAAAAAAATAAAAAAATCAAGTAAATAAATAAAATATATTATTAGTATTGGAAAGAAAGATAAATTGATTTGAAGCAAATAAATTGTATATATGGGGCTAGAATATAATTTATAGTAGTTGTATGATTCTATTTATATTGGTGCAAAATTTGAATTCTATATAAATATGTAAATCTAATTATATTCATATATTATGTTATTAAATAAGAAGGCATATTGAATCCTAATACAAACTAATCTTTTTCTTTATTGACTTTCACGTGAATCCTAAGTTAACTTGTTACTATAATTAGTTATTTTGTTAAGGACTTTCGTGTGAATATCATAAAGCTTTTTAGTTTGTTTATGTATGTTCAAACTTACATGATTGATGTGACTTTTCATCACCTAGTCGACTGCTAGTAGATCAAAATCCTTCTAATTTAGTCAATTTTATTATTCATGATTAATTTCTACTTTCTTTTCAAATATATGTTTAATTTTGCTTAAACAATGCTCCCATATTCCTTTATTTCTCAAATAAATGAATATTTCTCTATCATATTAATACTAAAACTGATCAATTGAATTGCACATTTAATAATTTGACAAGAGATAATGTTCATTCCAAAACTATCGACGATATTTTAAAATGTGTTTATTATATATGTCAATTGTTTTAACCAATCAATTGAATTTAAAACTACACATGCTTTAAGTTTGTATTCGTCAATTTTCTGGTAGTGTGGCTTTTAGGAGCGTAATCTAATTTTTTCAAGTTGCTCTTGATCCATCATCTTCTATATAATTCAATCCCTAATATCTCTTCTAGAATCTCAAAAGCTTCATCACATAAGACCAATCAATAACCTAAACACTCTCCTTCCTAAAGATTACTAAAATGACATACTTAAGCTTTGTTCCAAGAAAATCTATAATCATAAACCGCTATAAGAACTACATAGACTATTTGCCTCATGTTAATTAATCCACATTTAACATTACAAAGAACACATAGGAGGAGCGCCTTGGTATAGTTTTAAAAAAAGTACCTAAGAAAAAAGAGAGGATAATCAGTTAGCTCTAGACATTGAAATGGAAGACTTTTCCTCTTAGCTCTTTTTGGTATTGTGTTTTAAATAGGGGTTGTGTAAATTTTGAATTTTTTTTGTTTAAAATTAATTTTTTTATGTTTTCGGATCGTAGTGATATTCTGGTATTAAAAATAATTTTTAAAAAATAATAATAAAATATTATTTTGATACATTTCCGAGCGAAAAACACTTTGAAAAACAACCGCTACCATACTCCCAAACACCCCCAAGACAATCACCTGAATCTGAACACCTAGAAGAAAAGCATTCCACTATGTCCCAGTGTTGCCATGTTGATTGCATAAGATGGTTGGAAAGATTATCACACCATTTTTTTTAACAATGGAAGTGTTAAAAGAGTTTTAATGTGACTATCTAGAATTACTTTAAAGTCTAATATGGGATTTTTAGCCACTCTCTCTATCTTGTTCAAAGTCCAGTAACGCTCTGTATTCAAGTACAGAATGTAAACTATTACATTATATGATTTTGCCATAATAGATGGCCTTTACCTAACAAGGGGCTTTGTGCTTCTACACAGATTGATACTAGTTTTTCTAAGAACTTGGTATTAGATGAGGAAAGAAAAAGACAAACCAATCTTATTAGAAATATTAAAAAAAATATGCGACTTAATAAAGAAAAAAATTGATAGTTTCTTTTGAATAAAGAAAGTATACAAATGGAAGTGACAAATCACACACACCCATTAACTTATTATTTTTCTAATGATCTATGCTAACTTAAACATTAAATAAATCCATCAACTTGTCACCTTGTAATTACAGGCCAAATAAAGATTGGTGACTCTAACAAACAATTCCGCTCAAATTTGGAAAGGTTCGCTCATAGGCAAGGCTAAAACTATGATGCGTTGTATTTCACTTTTGATGATTATCGAAGATTGAATAAGTTAAAAGAAATAACTAATAAACCTATATATAATAATGAATATTTCTTCTGAATAGTGATGACAAGTCTAACTCAATATTGCATTTGTTAATCTAGAGGTTGTTTAGTTACCTATCAAATCTCTCCCTTAGTCTTCTAGAGTTAGTTTAATATGCTCTGTAGTCAATCGATTGGTTATACGTGTATTATTATATTCATGTGTGTGTGTATATATATATATTATTAAAAGATTAATTTTATCTTTAATATTTATATAATATTAGATTAATAAATCTAGAGTAAAGATAAAGTTCACGGGACAAAAATGCTTTGTAAAAAAAATTATAAAGTTGTTATAATTATGGGATTCCGATTGCATCAAAGCATTGTTCCTAAAATATTTCTGGTCGATACTCTCTTAAATACTGGATAGTTATTAGAGCCGTAAAGACTGATACATATTATGTTCTTTTCTTTATGAAAGGAAGCATTTATTCTCATAAGTTAAGGTATAAGGGATACTTAAAACTAATATGTAGGTGATTGCCGTAAGACATATACACTGAACTAACCTGCATGAAAATTCTATATGTAGATATCACATATGTCTATGGAAAGGCTCACGTGATGGTTGTGTAAGTGATCATTAGACTTAAAATCACTAAGTTATCTTATATAGAGAATGTTATGTTTTGATCCTGTTATATATTATCTTAATCGAGGTAATGAAATGACATATATCAGGTATAACATGAACTATATGAAAGTATTTGAGTGATCAAGAAAGGATTCATCACCCTAGGTGAATTAGGTAAAAATCTTCCAACTATTCTCAAATAGTATTAAATGAGAAATCCTTGGCTAAGGTGGAATGAGATTTTAAAAGGGTTTCAAATCTTATTCAAACGATCAATAACTATTATGTAGAGAGGAAATATGATTTAACATTGTAGACATACTCCATGCTTTAATGTTAAATCAGAACATATTGATGAAATGATATTAATTAAACTAAGAAACCGATCAATGAAATGTTAAGTCAAATCACTAATGACTTTTCTAATATTTAGGGGATCATGACACGTTGCTAGACAATACACCTGATCTTTAAATATAAATTAATCAATTGTTGAATTAATAATAAATTAAATTATTTAATTTATTTAATTCTATTTAATTAGAATTAGAATTTATATTTGGGCCAACATATTAGGAACCTAATGGGTTACACACATGAAGAACCATTAGTCAAAAATTAAACCGGAATGATTTAATTAAGTATGACTTGATTAAAATATATTTTAGAAATTAAGAACTAGATTATAATTAATACATGGATTATATTTCTAGATCGAGAAAAATCAAGGATTTAATTGATTTAATTTTTAAATTTTTTCTAAATTAATATATGAATATTATTCAAGGGGCAAATTTGATATTTTATCAATTTATATGGTTTTTAAATTTTTCTTATAAATAATAAGTTGTGCCTTTTATTTTTTAAGTAAAGAGGGGTTAACTCTTAGACAGAAAAGTTATGCAAACACAATATTATAGCTAGCACTCTAGGCATTGAAATCTCTCTCTTCTAAATAGGAATTTAGAAGATTTCTCACGAGTGGTTCGTGTGGATTATTGTTGGAGGCCAAACAATTGGACGACTTGTGGTTTGCAACAACCCAGCTTTTAATGAATTATTCAAAACCAAAGAAGATCAAATATTCAAGTAATAAATCTTTAAACAATTCTAGATCTATCTAACAAAATCTTAGAGATTTATGAATAATTTTGTTTCATAGTTTTCACTACGTGTATAATATTTGTATAATATTCAGGAATCCAATATAGAGAGTTCGAAAAACAATGAGGAACAACAATTAGTTTGGGCTGTTGTGATCAGCATTTCTTCGAATATTATTGAGAAGAGATTAATTAATAAATCGTTAATTAAAATGGTTAAATATTTATGATCGATAGACTTGGTAGTTAAGTATCTATGACGATCTAGTCGCCATTTTCATGCATATGTATAATTCAAAAGGTTCCACTTGTGATAGTGGTTGAACGAGGCACTTGACAATTTGGTGGATTATCTTATCCTTGGTGGCTGTTCAAAAACGATATTGAAACTTTATCCTTGTCTCTCTAGTAGCAGCACATGTCCCAGTAAAGCAAACCAAGCCACCTTGCGTACAGGACTGCATACTATACGCTATTTCAAGTCAGCTTAATTCCTCACTCTTTTTTTTATGATTATGTTTTAAATAGGTTGTCCACACTCATCAAGTTCCATTTACGATAAGTTTCCTTTTAAATATACAGAAAGCATTGCCATTGATTATAAATCCATAACAGAAGAACTGTGCATCCATTTACTATTTATTGGGTTAAAATGAAGAATGTTTGAGCGTCCAATAATTTTAAATTAATGCGGGGTGGAACTTATCTCAACATGCAGCGAGTATTATTTTTCATTACTTGAGTTCCAAAGAGCATGTAAGTTTGCAATATGGCTATCGGCATCAGTTTTCTGTTGTTTCTGTAAGCAGCAGCGTTTGATGAAGATTGAAGACCGCCAAAAGGCAAAGAGTAGAGCTGCAGAAAAGCAGAAAAAGAAAAACTTCTTGCATAAAACTTGTTAGTTTGTTCACAACATGCTTGTATCTATTGCTAATTTTGAGATTTATTTCGTCTTTCTACCCGCAATTCTTTTTCGTACAATAAGTAATCTGTAATCCAAATCAGAGGGAAAGTGCTGAAAAAGACATACCTCGATCACTCGTAGAGAATATATAGTTTAATTAATTCTAACCGTACAACAATTTGGAATTTCTAATGTACATGTTTACAAGACAATGAAATTAAGAAAAGGAAAATGAACACTTACATACTCATGTTGTCCGAATATGCCTTGTGAATAAACAAAATGAGAAACATAATTGACTCAATAGATAGGTGCAATAATCTTAGCCATTAACACTTCAAACAAAGCCACTTTAAATGTACAAGTTGATCATGGAGATGCAGTATCAAATCTTTACCTTATACTCGATGACTAAGAATTTATTTTTAAAAATTAAAAGACGGATTTTTCTTTTATCCTATTTTCTTGAAGAGACAATTATGGAATTGTTAGCTAGCTAGGATTTGATTCTGCTGAGCTTTATCCCATCAAGGGAACCCCTTTGAACTCTCCGAAAGTGCTTCTTGCGATTGATGGTACACCACCTTGGGCCAAAAGCTGAAGTACACCTAAGCCTCACCAAAGTAAAGCATTATTCTTGTTTATTCTCCAAAATGGACATTTTATGAGGGATATATGCGGCCTGGTGCCGAGGTGCTTACTGCTAGATCAGGGAATGACTTAATTTGAATTCTAAACAAGGGCAAACAACGTAGAAAGAAAACATGCAGATTTTTCTACCTTATGTGATGATCCACTATATATGCTGCCTAATTGATAAGGGCACTTAGTCTCCCGGAGACAAATTCCCTTAACGTGTGTGTAGGGTAGGAATTCCCAACCCCTATAAAATATATGATAGAACTCCAATCTTTCGGCAGTGGTAATTAAAAATTACGTGTTTTTTTGCTTCTGGAGAGCATAAAGATTAATGAATTCTCCATATCTTGGAAAGCAGTTTAACTAATAATTGGAATATATCTTACCCATAATTTAGTACCCTATGAGTTCTAGATTTAAAGGAGATTATGCTTCCAAGATATTTACCCGAGGGACCATGCACATTCCGGACTTTTCATGTCTAGCTATCTGTAACCCTCCAACACAAGAAAAAAGTAACCAATGCCACTATTATATATACACCCTCTCTTCCCACTGAAATAATCAGACAATTTGGATTTACTACTAGCTTAAGCTGAAATTCAAGTAACATGGAGTCCAACCGCAAGCGCAGAGGGTTCATGAAGGGCAAGTTGATGCGTTTCTATCGATCATCTTCGAAGTCTTCCTCAAATGTACAGTACAGCAGCAAGGTTAAGCCAAGCCAGACTTCCCCAACAATTGCTTCAGTGGCTTACGTTGTCCACCCGGACTTTACAATTGCCCAGCAAAAGCAGAAGGTCTCATTTACAGTGCCGGCATCAGACAACCGCCACGACAAGTTAAGCCAATTTGATAAGTTCTTTGGGGTTGTTGGTGATGTAAGAATAGATAACAAGGCTACTAGCTACATCTCTTCTGTTCAAGAACGTTTCAAGCTTGAATGAATCAGCTTGGAAGACCAAGCAGTACGTAGGGGTCAACATTATTAGTCATGAATTAATAAAATCTTGATCGATCATATAATTTCATTTGTGAAGATCAGATGAATTAATAAAATAATTATATATACGTCTCTATGGAAAATTATATGGTATTGAATAACAGTAAAAACACGTTTAAACTCTTCATATATATATATTCTCTGATCTAATTCAGCCACAAGAATCTAGTTAAAAATTTCTGAACACATCAATTAGTAATTGTTTCCTTATTATTAATTAATTAGGGCCGGGGTGTGTATAAATATATAAACAATCACTCTCAAGTTACAGTACCCAGCAGATCATTTGGAATGCCCATTCACATCTTCTAACGCCAGCAAAAACTTGGACATTTTTGTATGAAATAACTGCATTATTATTATGATATTATAACTTGGACTCCTACTTTTATTTTATTACAATCAAGTAAATGAACTATAATGATTCTCATTTTGATACACCAACGTTTTAGTGTGCCAAACAAGTATATACTTTCTTCATTTTTTTTCATTTTCTAATGTGATTTCTTTTAGTAAAAGTATCCTCAAATATAAGATTATTTTTAGTAAATAAAACATTTTAAATTAAAATAAACCATTTAAGGCGTAAACTCATTTCATCAATGGTAAATCATCTACATAAAGACTAATTAAAAACTATTTTATAATTAATTAAAATTAAAAATAAATTATTGATACAATTAAAATATTTATTATCTTAACATGAAACCTCTACTCTTTTTAAATTGACTAGGTTCCTTTATTCAAATATTTTTTCTTAATGTGGTTTCCATTTCATAATATATGGCTTACCATTAATGAAAAAAACTCAAATCTTTGTAGGATTTATTTTAACTTTCTTAGAACCATTTATTTTAATTTAAATTATTTTTTATTGTAGAGGGTACTTTTACTAAGAAAACCCACATTATTAAATGAATAATTAATTAAAGTACTTGATTGGAGCAATAAAAAACATTGGTGAATGAAAATGAAAAAGATTAATGTTCATATACTTGATTGGAACGATGAAAAACTAATGAGGATTTAGGAAGAAAGAACACATCATCAACAACCTGAAAAATTGACAGAAGGTAACCAAAAATACTTGATTGAAATTTTTTGAAAAATTCAATGTTCAAATAAAAAAAATTAAAGTTCATATATATACTTGATGGATGAAAGTGTAAAGTTGGGGTACTAATAATACAATTATTCCACTTATCTATATACAAGCATGTGTTTAGCTATTGTATTTTCAAGTTTTCTTTCTTTTGTAAGGCAAATCCCATGGAACTTGAAGAGAAGTAGGAGCAATTAATGCATAGACCATATTAATATTAATATTCTTAGAGACATAAAGAGGAGATGCATAAAACGGCAACTCTTTTCTAGATGTGTGATGGAAAAGTGCCCAACAGACCGACTAGTTAATTGAAGTGCAGTGGTTAATTAATTACAAGTGATTTTAATGGTTAAATCTTTGAAATAATAAAAATAATGATGATGTTTCAGACAAATAGAATATCCCTTCCTAGCTTGAAATGGAATTCTTGTCGAATATAATCTCAGTGGCATGCGTCGCTTTCCACCTATGAGCATTCAAAAAAACGAGATAGATGGATAGATAGATAAAAAAAAAAAAAAAAATCTTGGAATCCAACATAACTTCACATGAGATGACAATTGATATTAACATTAACAAATATATAAAAATAAGTAGGGTTTTTCTAGCTCCTTCACTATGAAAAAACTCTTTGTATTTCTTTTATTTATTTTTGTATTTATTTTAATTTCATTCTCAAACTTTTTCTTTCTTTCTAATTTAATTCTTTTGTAGCCTAATTTCATAAGATAAATTTTTAAGTTGTAGTGAAAAGATAAAATTAAAAGTGAGAGAACTACAATTAAGAAATTGAGAAAATGTGTTCCTAATCTCAAAATTTTTAGAATTTTTATTTTGGTATTAAATTAAGTTCATTTTATTTGTTTTCCAGTCTTTAGGTTTGATAAAGAAAAGAGAAAGTCTTTAGAAAACAACAGAAAAAAAAAAAGTTGTCAGCTAACCACATTCTGACAACAAAAAATAGTTGATCTTTATGTCAAAACGTTTCACTCGATGAGAGAATTTTGATGATGATAGTTTTTTTTTTTCCTACAAACATGATTGTAAAGGTAGATTGAGGTTTGTTTAGAATTTTTTTTATTCAGTTGGTTTTTATTTTTTTAGTGATTTTAGGGTTTTTTTAAAATTGGTAGATGGTTTATGGTAGTTTTCATTGTATTTTTTAAGTGAACATAGATAGAAAATGGGTTTTTAGGCTAAACCTTCCTCCTCTCAATTTTCAAGCCATCATAGTAGTGGCTGAATTTTAGACAGCAGCATAGTAGGCAAGTTTTCACCTAGTTTATAAAAAAAGGACTTGTCTACTCTTACGAACGATGAAAAAAAAAACACCTAGGTTTAAGCCTGGGCTTCCAAGCCTAGGTGCACCTGGACTTTTTCTAAAGGACATGTACATGAAGTTGGTCAATTAGTGCCTCGACTCTTCTTTTTTAATTATACTTTAACAAAAAAGTAAATAATACCTTCTTTTTTATGTATTTTTTCTTTTCATCAATATTTTTATTTAAATTTTACTTAACACCATTTCTCTCTGATCTTTTAATTTTTCTTGTTCATCTTTTTTAAATAATAG
>Ga0307511_10008851_pt1 | contig 10048 bp, 14 predicted proteins | sample 13_EM_MG_FD_200266 | JGI IMG/M metagenome (GOLD analysis project Ga0307511, IMG submission 200266) | Populus trichocarpa ectomycorrhiza microbial communities from riparian zone in the Pacific Northwest, United States - 13_EM | ecosystem: Host-associated > Plants > Roots > Unclassified | place... | reverse complement strand
TGGTAGTGATGGCAGTGATGGTAATGACGGTGGTGATGGTGGCGGTGGTAATGGTGAGGAGGATAGAATTGGTTGAGGGGGGGATAATGAAGGCAAAGGGGGTATTGGAGGGGAAGATAGGGATGACGTTGAAGAGGATGATATTGATGGTGATGATGATAATGGTAATGATGATGATGGTGATGATGATAATGGTGATGATGGTAATGGTGATGATGAGGGTGATGATGAGGAGAGTGGAGATGAGGTAGAAGAGGTGGTGTTTGTGGGAGAAGGGGGAAAGAGGGAAGCCTCAGTTGCGTAGGGGGAGGAGGGGAATACAGGGCGTGTGAGATATGGTGGAGTTATTCTAGGCGCAGAGGGCTGAGAAGACTCTGATATGGACGGATGTAATTGTGAATGGAGGGAGTCATCGGAGGGGCTTGAGGACGGCGAAGAGGACCGGGTCGTAAGGGGTCTAGAGAATGGGGAGGAGAGAGAGAATGGCTGCGATGGAGGGAAAGGTGTGGTAAATGCGGAACCTAATCTGAAGAACAAGGGGTCACGGTTAACTGTAGAGCGAGCTGGAGAGGCAAATGATATGCGGCTTGGGCGTCCATGACATACGGTGAATGGTCGCAAGGCCTCTACTCGTGTTCGGACACCTTGGAAGGGGCCGGAGGTGACATAAGGCGTCAGTGGCATGTCCTTTTGGGCATAGACACGATTAACAGTGCGACGTACGTTTTGGTGAACTTGAGGGGATGGGGGCGGGATATCATTCTCTGAGTGGTGTTCAGGCATCCTTCTCTTCTGGATTGTGTGTATCTGAAACCTTTCAGGAATTATAGCTAACGCTCGGACATGTAGCACACACTTCCGCCTGGCCAAGCACATGTTTCAATGTGACTTGGCCTGAATTGATACATATATAGTCTATGGCCGGTGCACATCTTTCGACATTTTAATTCTCCGTAAAGGGGACACACGGACAATGCATGCTGCAGGTGAATTCGGACTAACATGTGCAATTTCCTCACGTTGGAGAAGAGTGATATATCGATATTCACTGGGTCATACATATTCAAGTACCTATTCAGCATATTCCAAAGGCTATCTTTCTTCGATTACACATTTCGTATACGTTTCAAATTTCTTCTAGATTCGGTAAATTACTACATATTATTTCCAATTTAGGACACCATGTCCTAACTAGTTATACAGGCTAAGCAGATGAAACAACGCCTCAAATGTTGCAGTATTAAAAGGAGCTGGTAGCACACTCAAAAACACCCTCGAGCAGGGGAGGAAAGCTCCGGGCCCACAGTGGAAGGGCTGACGGAGAATGAGGTAGAAATGAGTATTCTAGATCCATAGACGAACCCTGCAGATCTAGCTGACCTATTTTCCGGAGGAGTTTGTGACTTATTAATCGACAGGCAAGATATGGGGGTACCAGAGTATGGGCGGGGCCGTGTTTGAGTACATTGACGCTGAATTAATGAATTTGAATTAGTGGCACCCTGATTGAGTTAAGTAGCTTTACAATAAGCCATATATAGAAGGGGATTGGGACCTCAGGATTCTCGGATATGTTTCATTGAGAAGGGGGATATTATGTTATTCGGGCTGGACGGATAGGCACTTTCTTCTGTTATATGGATGAGCGGGTGGTATATAAGGGGGCCGGGTTTCCTTATTTTCTGTTGTGTTATCATCAAGCAAGCGGCTTCTTTTATAGTAATCGAATATTCTCTACTCTTCACATACTTCGCGACTGAGTGAGCGTGGTAAAGCATTTCTTTACAGTAAAAGATAATATCCTCGCACAATGTTTGAAATTTTGCGAAATCTTGCAATCGCATACTGTTAAGTTTCAGCTATAGGCTTAGGGGGTATAAACCACTCCCAATGAAGGTTCTGTCAAAATTCCAGGTCGTGACCGAAGGTCAGCAAGTACACACGATAAAAAAAAGAAAGCTTCAGCCAGGCTTGGAGTAAGTCCCGCCAAAATAGACTTCATAATGCTGTGGATATTGATCAGGATATTGGTTGACGGGATTTGAGAGCCGTTGGATGGTCCTCAACTCAATAGATTTCGAAAATGGCTAGTATATTATTCATTTAAAGACATATCAAGGGTCAGCTGGCTAGCCGCCACCCAGTCCCTCTAATCATGAAATTGAGTTCCCATTGGCATCGACACAGTCAATTTCTCAAGCTGGGCTGCACTCATCATCATTTAAAATAGATACAAAGTCGCATTCGGGTTCCATTCCACCCGGCATTCCGTTTTCCCCATTCCTTGATATATCTTGGACTGCAGGCAGCTCCGAGGTCTTTCTCAATGCCCCTCCGCACATGAGGCGTAGCTGGGGCCTTAATATCATGATGCAGATAATCCCGCCCCAACTCTAACTCCATGTCTACGGCTACCTTTCGCGCTGCCGCGAGCGCCAGACCAGGTTTCTTTTCCTTCACTGTCCTCCGGTAGATTCTCCCGGGACTGAGAGAATCATGGTTCTTTGTTTTTTTCTGGGAAGACTCTAAATTAACTGACTCAGTGGTGTGCATATTTTCTGGGGTGCCATCGAGCTCCCTTTTGGGTATGACATGAGTTGTAACTTCAGGTGTGGCCTTATCTAGTTTACATGCGTATTTTAATATGTTTGCAAGTGGTGAAGCTGCTGACTGTGAGGATTTCTGTTTGGCTGTCCAAGGTGTAGTCTGTATATAGGCCTCTGGTGTTCCCGCCGCGGGGCACAAATGGTTCACATATGGTTTGTTGCTCTGGGCTTGTCGCAGAGGTGACTTAATGGGGTCCGGTGGGAGCCCCTTGCTGGCATGGAATACCCCCTAAGCCTGGTTCTAATTGATCATGGAATATTTTCTCGTCTTGACGCTCCTGCTGCCCCCTGGTATTTCTGTAATCTTGGCTGCGAATTTAGCTGTGGAGCCCTCGTGGTTACCGGGAGTGATAGTGATCAGTTGGGTATCATCATAACTTGAGACTGTCACTGATCCTGGCGTTATCGTATGATGTAGTTGGGTAGAATAGTGTCTAATTGGTTCAGCCACTGTGTCAGACTCTAGGGATTGATATTGACGCTTTCGGGGTCGTGCAGCGGGCAATTCCTATTATACATGTCCGTGGGTTAAAACGACTCGAATGAGTGTTCCAATTTACATCTGGAACTCTGCACCTGAAATAATTTATACGAACCTCTATGCTCGTATTAGCTGTCAATGCAGCATTCCAAAGACCTAGGAGAACCATAGCTTCAAATAATTTGGACTTGTAGGGTAGGTAGGTAGTAAAGTACCTTGGTATAGTTGCTGATCAGGCGAGAGTGAATAGTTGAATAAGGGACGAGGACTGGTTGTAGTATCTGGGAGTCGGAGTGTATTTGTAGTGGTCAGACCTTTTCACGTCTCGCCCCTGCAAGAGAATAATAATATTTTTCTTCTGGGATGTATGGACCTTGGAGGACTTAAATAACACCATTAAACTCTGTGGATTCCTCACGCAAAGGTGTTCCTCTCTTAGTATAAGTACCTAGCAGTTCCTAGGGGCTGTTTCGGTGCCCCAAGGGACTATCGGTGCCTAGTTAAAACCTCCGAATACAGCCGGACGGGGAACAGCGTACATCACTCCTGTTTGCACGGGGAGCGGTGGTAGTGGCGATGGTGGTTTTTTTTAAAATTTCTTTTATATATAAATTACTCATTACGGTCCTACAGACGGGACCACGATGGGCCCCCCGGTTGCCCGGGAGGATTTAAGGGGGCCAAGTATGCCTGTTGCCCCTTCTTGTTTTGTTGCTGAGAACTTGAGAGGGGCCCTAAACGAGCTTGTGTCAACCTTGCGGGTTTATGAACTCACATTTGTACTTTTGGTGTAGGTACTTACCTTGCTCATTCTGCATGTCATGGGTCTATATACCTAGCGGTGTAAGTTTTCAAGGCTACACGGTGCAGCTGTTGGATTATAGTATTTGAGGTGAGAGGTTTCGTATTCGTTCGCCAGCTAATAGCTCTCTGATACTGCTCGGCGGATTCTGCTGCCTAGTATACCCTATCTTTGTACACTTCAACTATTTCAGACGTCAGTGGTGGGTATGCTTATATCCCACTCGGGTGGGGTTAGGATGATGCGGGACGACAAGCGGACTTACCACGTGCACGCAATATGGTGGACTTGTAACTCAGCTTTCGATGAGGCACTGGTCTCGAATCGGTTGTGTATGCTTCTATCTGTGCGAGATGCAATAGTGAGATGTTAGGGCCTTGGGCGTCTAGTTCTGATACTACCAGGCGTCTAGAGGAATCTGAAGCACGCACTGGGAAGGTAACCGTAGCCCCGTCTCCTAGGAAGGCCGATACCCATGCTATCGCGGTTGTATCCTGTCGTTTGTCTCTCACTGGGGTGGGAGGGGGTAAATTGCAAAGAGCGTTTACCGCCCAGCTGTCAAAGGATGTACGGCATGAATCATTCATATTTCAGTTGGTTAACAGAAAAGATAATTATATTGTATTTTTATAAAACAATGCTAAATACAGATTGAAGTTCTTCTTAGACCCTATCATATATAGGGAGCCTGCGCACCAACGTCAAGGTGATGAACTTCATAGCGCAGGTTCCTCCTCTTGCTTCCTCCTGTCACATACTACATCCTGTTCCGTTCCAGCATCCAATACCCGAGTTATGTCGTTAACCAGTCTATTATCACGATCGTCAGTAAACATCAGGGCCAAGTTGTTATTACCTTCAATCGATGCTAGAGCAAGGTCATATGTCGTCAGAGGCTTGAGTTTGTTGCCAGCCGATAGCTTATTCCTGTGAAGCTTGGGACGTCAGAACTGAACATAAAAAGAAGATTCTCGAAAGACAAACCTGTTGTATGCGAGCTCGCTGATAGCAAGACTATTATCAAGACCGTTGGTAAACATCAGGCCCAAGTTGTTATTACCTTCAAATCGATGCTATAGCAAGGCCACTTGTCGTTGGGGCCTGAGTTTGTTGCCAACCTTCCTGTGAAGCTTGAGATGTCAGTAATCGTGTGAAGAGAAAAGAAGACACTGGAAAGACAAACCTGTTTAGTGCGAGCTCGCTGATGACCAGACTCTTATCCAGACCGTTGGTAAACATCAGGCCCAAGTTGTTATTACCTTCAAATCGATGCTATAGCAAGGCCACTTGTCGTTGGGGCCTGAGTTTCCTGTGAAGCTTGATACGTCAGCAAACCTGTTTGACCGAAGAGAACAGAAGAAGCTCAGAAGAACAGACCTGTTGAGTGCGAGCTGTCTGAGTGGACAAGAAGCTGAAACAGAAGCAAAGAAGCAAGTGGTTGTCAGGTTAGGCCCTGTTGACCGTGAAATGGTTGAAGAGAAAAGAAGAGGAGAGGAAAGATTGGGAGGGTGAGGGGTATATATAGGAAATTTGGGAATCTGCCAAGGATTTGGGGGGAGCGGGCTTGGCTCTGCGGGCTTGGCATCTCCGATGGGGAGACCTACGGCTGCCTAGTCTAGTTGGGATATCGCTCTCGCCCTAGGCAGTAACCAGACTATAGGTGAGTAGTAGACACGGCCTTTCGGCCTCTTGTCACGGTGCATGGCTCCCAGGCCCGGAAGCACAGGATCGGTCGATACGAGAGCTGAGTATGCACGGGTTTCCTAGGTTGGGCTGATAAGCATGCACCAGATCGAGAGCTTATGGGTTTATTTCCTTGGTTGCTTGTCGGGATGGAATCTCTATATAACTCCTAGTCTGGTTGGCACTATAACTCCTATATTCCTTACTCTCCTTCCCTCACGCAACGTCGTGTATCTACTCTTAATACATACGTTTCCTCTAGAACCCATAGTCAAAGACCACGAGCGCTCCCTGGAGCATTATCCATAGTCCATAGGCCTTGCCCCGTTACACCTTCATGGAGTCTATGCTAGGTACTGGTTTTCTTTGGATTTTTTGAAGTATAATAACCACCAGCCCTCCTAGGGCGATGAGCCAGCACTTCCTTGGAGAAGCAGAGAGACACAGGTGAAACGAGAGCATAAAGCTATAATCACTCCAGATGGAGCCTTTTCGGGCCTGCCTTACATTCTACTCGACCTTGTGTCCTTCAGTCCCCCCGGGTTTCCGGGGGGCTCATCATGGTTCCTCGTCGGGACCGTATGAGTAATGAGTATGTTAAAAAAAAAAAAATTGTGTCCTTCTTCAGTATGAGTCCTCCCACCTCTGGCCGCCTCAACCCGAACGATTACTGACTCGTACACTCTCACAGTGTGGCCTCCACCGTCGATCTCTCTGCGTCTGTGATGTGGACTATGCCTAATAATGGATCCGCCCCGGCCCAGCCTCAAGGCGCTCATTCCGGGAAGCTTCAACCAAACAACCGCAATTCCGGCAAGCCTTCTGCCCCCCCTTCCCCCAACTGGCTATTCGAAGGGATGGAGCGGAGAATTAATATCCGATGAGGGAAGCTACACACGGAGAGAGAGAAAGCACGAAGTGAGAGAATTTTTTTTTTTTTTTTTTTTTTTACATATTCAGTACTCATATGCGGCCCCTATAGTAGGGCCATGATGAGCATCCCGGAAACCCGGGAGGATTCAAGGGCGGCCAAGTTAATCTGGCCTGCTCACGCTGTTCTAGATACAAGTAAAGTTGGGAGAAATGGGGAAGGCTCATGTAAACATAAGAAGCAAGTTCAAATACGAAATTCTCATTAACAACGTTAATATGGAGCTAGATGAGAAAAAAACAAAACAAAAGAAGACCTCTATCGCGTTGTACAGATCATCGTCCCCTTCCTTCACCCATACCGGGGCATCCAGCTCCTCCCCGGGTCTCTAGGAGCTCCGCTCTCTCTCTTCGGAACCTGGGGCAGGTGAACGTAATGTGGTGCCCATCCTCCCTCGGGTGGCCGCAGGAGCAAGCCGTGTCTGCCGCTTTGCCTATCCAGTGCAGCCAACTGTTTTCTGGTCCTCGGTCGGTCCTGAACCAGGTGTAACCGGAGGCCGCTTTCCTACCCCAATCGCTCCTTCTTTGACAGAAGCCCTCTCCTGTCTGTCCTCCCTTCTTTGGGGTCTCGACATGGCCCTGATGCCCACCTCGATTGCTCTCTCTTGGGAACCCGCTGCTACCCCGAGGTGGGACTCGAATACTGCACGGCGGTCTGCCTTTTCGTTACCCGGGATCCCGACGTGGCCCCGGATCCATGCGATGGTGGTGTCTTGGTCCCTTCTCTTGGTGAGTGCTCCCTTGAGTTGCGCCTCGATCCCCGATCTTCTGGGCTCCCGTTGCTTAGATTTATTGCCGTCTGAAGGGCTGCTTGGGAGTCGGTGAGGAGGAAAAGCATGTCTGCGGTCTCGCAGTTGGCTCCTAGCGCCAGGGCACCTCGTTCCGCGTCTGCTGCCGAGGAAAGCTTGCCTAGGTATTTCTCGTAATGGGCGTCTTTATTTCCCCTCCTGTCTTGGGAGTGTACCGCCGAGGCTGCGACTCCGTTGGTCCCTGTACCGTCGTTGTACCCTATCCTCCACCCTCCCGAGAGGGGTCCCCCTATTGTGCCTGCCTAGTAGGCTTTCTATTTGGACCTCTCGTCTCTTGGGTCCAGCAGCGGTATGTGAGTGAGCGGGACTTTGTGGGTGTCCTGACGGTCGCCGTAGGATCGATCCTGTGGGTGGGTGATCGGCGTTAGATAGAAGGCAGCGTTGATTGGGCCATCCACCTTGAAACCTGCTTGGCCAGTGCCACCATGCCAGTTGGTGTGTCCGGAGCCACCGTCTCCTCTAGGAAGCTACGTATGCCCTTATCTTCTGTGCGAATGGAACGAGCGGCCCAAGTGACGGAAGATAGCACTGTATTGGTATGATCTGCACGGGTGAAGCGATGTGCAGAAGAAGCAGGCAATACAGGAGCTATATATACATGAAAGGGGCTTTCAGATGAAGGTTTATGTGAGCACACACGTCACACATATTTCAACACTGGCATCGTGTATTTTCGCTCCACAGACGAGAAGGCGATCCTAAAAATGAAATGGACATGCATATGGTTGCGAAGGAGGGCTGACGGCAAGGGTAATACTGCTAAACTAGTAACCATATGTTCAATATCTCTGCTCTGGTTCACTATTTCTGGAACCACACCTGGCAGGCAAGTTCTGAGATGTTTACTGAATAAGAAAGAAGTACATGAACTACGAAATTCAAGTACAGAATTACGTTGTGTCATGTTGCCTTTATACCGAACTTCCTCGGTGGATCGTCAATGGATGACATTAAGTGCGCTCATGTGCGATTAACTCAATTTAGTAACACCTGGCTTAACTAGAAAAACTGCTGTATAAAGATTTAACTACGGTGCTTTGGTACTCAAGTAGATCCCCATATAGGCTACATACTCAGGCATTAAGAACATTCGCACTTTCCTCTCCAACTACCTCCCTCCCCGACCATCTCCCTCTCCTCCCCAGTATCCTCAGCCTGTAGTATTCCTCAGTTTCCTGTGCTACATTGGCCTTGCTATCATAATCTCATCAAAACGTTTCGCTAGCTCTGCGCCGCGTGGGTTCTGTTTATCCAACATCTCAGTACTCCTCCTGTAACTCCTCTCCTGTAACGGGACACCTATGGGCTGGGACTGTGGACTGCTTCAGGGAGCGCTCGTGGCCTATGACTACCTACGACAAGAGGGGGGCGTTGTATTAGAGTAAGATACAAGACGTTGCGTGAAGAGGGGAGGGCAGAGAGAGAGAGAGATAGTTGGCAGGTCTTTTATAGACACCTGGCCCTAGTGAGCCCGTTTCCCGTGAAAACCCGATAACCACATCCTTCAATCACGTGCAGCCCATACGCCAGTTATCCCCCGTATGCGGCCCAGTACCCAATTCCCTCGTACGCAGCCCATTGCTCAATCCCATGAGGCCCGTAGGCCATTCTGGGTGCAGCCGCCGTGAAATCTCCCCCCTGCAACAATGCCTCCTTCCAACTTATCCTGATCATCCTCCTTATAATGGGTATGGTCAAATCCCCCCCTCCAAAGCACCGTCCCCTAGCCCCTCGTACTCCTCCTCACCGCCTACTTGGCCCTCTTCCTTCACTTCCTCTTCCTCAAGCCATTCCAATTCAAACCAGTCGAGGGTCTCTGCATTACATTCGCCCTGTTCCTCCTTCTGCTGAGGCCTACTCGTGTTGGAGTTTTCGCCCTCTTTGAACGCCAAACTAGGGGAGGGGAATCGAAGGCATGGAAGTCATCATACGAACTCGATTAGGTCGCCAGAATACCATTTTGGCTACCCTACGCGGCCCAGCGGGTGCTAGGGATGGTAGCCCACCCTTAACCTTTTTCACCTTCAGAATACACCAGAGGTGAGGGCCAAGTGAGGGGTTTTCCGGGAAGTTTTCGGGGCTGGTACCTCGTTTGTGCTTTATTGACATGGAGGTGATGGCGGGAGTCACAGGTGTGGCGATGTGTGTTCTTGGTGAATTGTTGACGGGGGTAAATTTGATGCGTACCACTAACATTGGTGTACTGATAACCCAGGGATGTGGGGGAATACTGGGCGGTGGTGTAAATAGGTCCTATTGCGTATCGAGCTCTTATCGCTGGCCTATAAATCACATAAATCGAGCTCATATCTCAGGCCTGTGAAGCAGCTAAATCGAGCTTATATGTGCTGGCCTGGAAGGCCCATCCGTGCAACTCTGGCTCCGTTGCATCGTGCTGCTTGATGATGGGACTCTGGCGTGGCATGTGCGTCCGCGAGGGTTTGCTGGGAGGACTCTGAAATGTTGCAGGGAGGATCGCGATTTGTGTGGGGCTTAGCGGTCGTGGCCCTTAGTAGGAGGATCGGGCTTTTCGCGGGGAGGGCTGTTTTCTGGTTTGATGGGAGCACCAGCTATACAAATACCGCTCAGCCTAAGGGATCTACGCAAGGAGCTAGTTGCAGGTGGTGGCTTTATCAGAGAACAATGAAGAGACAATCTATAGGACTAGCTGGAACTCCATAGGAGCGGTCGTGCCAACCAGACTAAGCTGGAATAAGGATCTGCATTCCGTATTGAG
>Ga0307511_10008850_pt1 | contig 10048 bp, 11 predicted proteins | sample 13_EM_MG_FD_200266 | JGI IMG/M metagenome (GOLD analysis project Ga0307511, IMG submission 200266) | Populus trichocarpa ectomycorrhiza microbial communities from riparian zone in the Pacific Northwest, United States - 13_EM | ecosystem: Host-associated > Plants > Roots > Unclassified | place... | reverse complement strand
AAAAATTGAGAAGTAAGACCCCCTGTCTGCCCATACAAAAATCCGTTGTTACGGTGGAAAGACAGGGGGTCTTACTTCTCAATTTTTGCGGTATTGGATACAAAGCCAGACTAGATAGAACAGTACTATGGCCATGGAGATAAAAGCTTCCAACCCCCCCCAAACTCCACCATTCTTCCGACATCAAGCTCTTGACTCTATATCAGCTCTTCTTCCAGTCAGCTTACACCTCTTCGGCGTAAGTGTTCATCATCAGAGGTAATTATAAGACTTTCCGAAGTTTTTTTTGCTATCACACACTGACCTCGCATTCAGTAACTTAGAGTAAGAGTAAACTCGTTATTGTCAACTTGAATATCGAAGGCAATTGTCACAATACTACTATTGCCACAACTTCGAATTCCACCATGCCACCTCAAGCAGGCAAGCCAAACCCGGACCATAAATTGCACAATATGCCTGGAGGCCCTCCTATGAGCATCACTACAGACTTGACATCTCACACAGAACCAGATAGGACTGCACTCAATGTGCAGCTGGCTCACATTCCGAGCACCACTATATATATAGACTTGCAGCCGATCCGTAGGCCTGTCAGGGGGGAGCTGCCAGAGGACTATGAGGTCTCGGAACTTGACAGGCCCAAGCTAGACGAGGCCTTACGACAAATCTACCTAGTCCACGATTATGTAGATGCACAAATCATTAGCATGGTGAAGCAAAATATTGCCGTTGGTGAATTTTCGAGTGAAGCGTCTGCTGAATGTCAGAAATACTATACTGCAGAATGCACTTTGAGGTACTGGATGGCTGAATATCCCCGTTTCACCCAGCCATGGATATATGCTAGGTACATTCACACAATGGGTTTCCCCATTAATCTCTCGGATTTTACCATTGATGATCTGCTCAGGTGCTTGCAGAACATCGGAGCACCTGAGGTCATGGAGGCCTCAGCCCTCTAGTGATTCATGACTTCAAGGCTGGAAGCTTCCAGCCAGCTGAGGAACCAATCAAACGGAAATATACTGGAGTAGCCTCATGGGTAAATGTTTCGGAAGACCTAGATCGGCCTAAATGCTTCAAGTTCACCCCAAGGCTGGACTACTTCAGGCTTTGGGTTGAGGTTACACACACACTCAAAGCTGGTGTTTCCATTGTGATGATTCAAATTACATTTGAACATGATCACAGCAGGATCTTTCTTGACGAAATTGGAAGCAAGATGCAGCAGTTTGTGGATGCGGCCAATGGAAAGATCCAAGAGGTTTCAGACACCCTACTTCTGAAGGCACCGGACCAAGGTCGATATCATATGACCACAGCAGTTCCGGGTGCCTTCCCGAGTTTCTCCTCTCCGAGTTTCGCCGTCGGCGATATTCTGCCTATTGTGATTGGAGATCTTCCAACGATAATTGGGGTGGCAGAGGCTGAGGATAGTAGTTCAGGTGATGACTGGCCGGAGACTGAGGATAGTAGTTCAAGTCAGTCTATGGATCACCCGACCCCTAACCCCACGAAGAAAACAGAACCCGAGGACACGGATATGCAAGAAAATTCTGATAGAGAATAACTTGGTGGACCCGAGCAAGAAATCAACCTGAAGAAGAAGCGCCCAGGGAAGAAGCTCAAGCCTCGGAAACGTTCCCGACCCATGATGTCGGCACTGGAGTAACTAGTCTCGGAACTGCTGTCTGAATGTACATATGTATTCTAACATTCCCAAAAGACTCTGGCTAGCACAGAGTCAGTTCCGGACCGGCGAATAATGGACACGTGCTTACCGGGGAGCATAGGACCCACAGAATTGATATCAGAGGATAAAAACTTGTGCTGTATGCTCCTAGTGCTGAGTTTGACTTGAACAGCACCTCTAGGTGTTTTTGCTTGAGTTGGTTCATGGTTTTTATTTGTTATCAGCGAAATTGCCGTCAACGAGCTTGATACCTGAAACCGTGCAAGCAATTCTACCTATATCTACATTCCACCATTATGCCGAACGCTCCTTGAGATTCGTCTGCATCCTTCAGTTCGATATTTCACTAAGTCTTATTCTATTTCTTGGACATCCTCCGCCTTCATCTTGCTGAGGAATATTTCTGCTATAGTGGGAAAGGCCGAGTGTCCCAATCTACTGCAGCTTCTCTTCGAATTCCTAGTGTTGTATACTATACTCTTGTCACTGCAAGTTCGGTCAATTTGCCTTGCCACATTGCTGTTATTTGCAAACCCACCACGCTAGCTAGTACTTACAGTACCGGTAGCTGGTACAATACCAGTTGATGTGATGATGCATATGCATAGGCATGCCACGGGTGATTCGCAATCGTTGAGCCTAGTTGGCACTTGGATACAACTATCAGAATCCATTATCTAACTTACTACCTCTCCAGTGCCGAGACTACGTTAGTTAAGCATTTGTGAAACTGCAACTGCTGTTGTTTGTTCGACCTGTCACATTCACATCCGACGCCTTGTGTCAGGTGATTCTTAACGTCTTAATTCTATAAAGGAAATCTAATCCAAGATACTTGTGTGCTTTCTTGCGACTTTCTGGAGCGCCTCACAGGCAAGGAGGTTTTGAGGGCTTCATTGCACTGCAGGGCAATATATTGCTGGAACGCACTACCCTGAACTGCTTGCTTTACCCTCCACTCTGTTCTATGGTTTTCTTTATGTCATGATACAGTTATCTCTCATCACGATGTTATCTTCTGCAGCCAGCTTACACTGCGTCCGTATGTTTCCATGGCGTCCGTATCTGTCGTTTCTTGATTCCGGGTAGCTCATCATGGCCCCCCTATTGGGGCTTATGAGTATTTCTAAATTCAAGAAAAAAACCTGTTGTTTCTTTTTCTATGCGCTCATTGACCGTTTAGCTACATCCCTCCCTGTACGCTGTTACCCTTCAACCTCTGTGTATATAGACACCCCGGCACACCCTACTTTCTTTTAATACAAGCAAGTCTTCACTTCTCGGGTACTGCGCACATTACCATCTGCTCAATAAACCCTCCCTGATTCACTTACAACGTATCTACATCCATTGTCTATTGGGAATTTTCACTACGCTCAGATCCGCCGTGCTACCTGCACTGCTTATAGCACCATTCCGCTGTTCAACAAGTATCTCATTTACTTTGTTATATGCAACTATTGAGGCACCAAAGCAAGAAATACCTGCATTGAGAGATATACACATGAAGACCTACAAACCCTCTTACATAGTGGGTACATGAGTTTTTACTACTTTCAGAGACTTAACTACCTCTGAATGGGGAAACAATTCAAGATCTCCTACGAGTCTACTTCAACTTTACTTTTTGCAACTGCATTGGGATCTCCTTGCACCAGTATACTTTGGGGATTTAGACCAAGGCTTCGATACCTCCCAGTTGTCTGCTGTCTTTATCCACGTGAGAAATGAGATGAATAACGCCAAGATTTCCCCGAGGCAAAGAATATCGAGAGATATTCACTAGGTGGGACCCATATTTGGTTAGATCCTTATAGAGAGATTTAGGAGTCGCAGAGAGCGCCGTTGAGACTAGAGTTAGGTAGCTTGAGGTCGGGATCAGTGACAAGACTGGTGAGGACTCTTGTCTTCGAAAATAGTGGAATTGAGAGTGATATGTAAGAGGGGTGGTCAGGTTCAATTGCCACACCATAAGAGTGATATACATTGGATCGCGATGATACCCGTGACCCCGAGGATGCTTCTCTGGAAGAAGTGTGGTTTGGGTGCAGTTTTCTGTCATTAGGCATGATTATTAGGGAACTAGATGAAATGGACTAGACAATCAAGTGAAACAAGGAGAAGGGGGCGAATATTTGCACACTTGACGTGATAGGGGGCATTGATGTTAAGATATAGCTAGCATAGCATAAGGCCTCAATTGCATGAAGAGTAGAGCCACTTGTTATGGAAATGCAGATTACCCTGAACTTGGTCCTTGAATGCACCCGCGCTATCCTAGTTACCCTGAACTCGCTAGCCCATCATGTTATTCCTATTTGTTCTTATCTCAGGCCACTTCCGTAACTCCGCTATTCAGCTATTCAACCGCTCAGCTCTTCAGCCGTTCAGCGTTCTTCTATTCTGCATGGCGTCTGCCACTTTTGTCTTAATGGCTGGTTATTGACATCCCTGTCCAGCGTTATCCTCAAACCTCTACGTTCTCCCTTCTAATACAAGCAAGCCTTCACTGTATCCTTCACTCTCTGCCTTCAACACTACAATGCACTGCGCACATTATCATCTGCTCTGTAGACGTCTTTATTGCTTTTATTGCAACGTCCGCTCTACTCAAGCGTCCTCTGCTAATATCGCCCAGATCCGCACGCTCTAATACTTGCACTGCCTATTGCACCATTCCGGTGCTAACAAGAGACTAGATATATGCCACTCAGAGCGGACTGGGCACGGCGCCCTCAATCATAGCACTACTGCCGCGCTCTCAACTCGTTACCATGAAGCAATTTAAAATAGTAAATTCTATCTTGGCCGCTACGGCAAACACACCTACCACCGGCCCCGCAATGGGTACCTCCGTGCAATCACCTACGCAGTTTTCCTTATTCTGGGCTAAGGCATGCCATGAGACGGATTTCTCAGCCTTGTGGAAAACCTCTAGATTCCTTCAGCAAGTAGGTATATTGGACAAGATCTAACTCATACTCGTAGCTGGACTGGTTCCCCATTTCTTAAGCCGCATTTTAGTCGTCGTTGAAACTGGCGACGGCTTGGGGACCCATGAAATACGGTAACTTTACGCGAAGCTCCAACTTCAAGTAAAGCTCGTGTAGGAATCGACCCGCTAAATTCCGAGGCATGGGACATTCCCAACGCGACACCACTGTCATCTGAACATATGTAGCGGCTATAAACCCCTGAGTTAGATAGACCAAGGGAAACAGAGCAGTATCAGTTAGTAATTAGCTAGAGAAACCTCTCACCTTTAAATCACATGATCTAACAGCTGCACCGCATAGCCTTGTAACCTTACACAAGGATATAACAAGTACCCTGGCAGTGATCGTTCCGTGTATTCGATATCTAGCTAATAGGTGCGCAGCCCAGCACATATATATACGATTGGGCCCTTTTGACACATGCGAGCGAGCCCCATATCCTTTCAACGCCCTCACATGCCGCATAGGTTAACACATGCGGCCGGTATTACCGATTCCCAATAAAGAATGGGTCAATGGAGTGGTCGTTGAAGTGGTAAAGTGAGAGGTCAATGGAGTAATCATGGGAGACTGGGTGTTGGAACACACTCTCTCAGACAGTACAGCCGAGTTGTAGGATGAACTTGGAGTATTTTGCAGCGTCCAGCAGTTTGGTAAACATATCAGCAGGGTTGTTGGTAGTTTCTATATATTCTATAGAGAACTTGTTGTTTAGTAGGCATTCCCGAACGTAGTGGTAGTGTATGTCGATGTGCTTAGAGCGTTGTAAAATTATGGTGTGGTGGGAGAGGTCTATGGTAGATGTATTGTCGCACTTCAGGGTAACAGGTAAACCCTTGATATCGAGTTCCTTAATTCCAATGAGGTACCAGCTAGCTTGCCTAGCAGTTGTAGACAGTGCCATGTATTCCGCTTCTGTTGTAGAGGTCGAGACGGAATGCTGCTTGCTGGATCGCCAGGAAATAAGACAGGAACCTAGAAGAAAACAATAACCTTGCCATGAGCGCCTGGTATCCCAACAGTTACCATATTCTGCATCACTATAAGCAACAAGAGACAGAGAAGTGGAGGTGCTCAAATGAGAGCGCTGGGAACTAGAACTACCAGAAGGAGACGGACGAGGATAAGAGAGCCCAACAGAACGAGTTTCAGAGAGATAACGAAATACACACTGAACATCCTGATGATGAGAAGCCAGAGGATGCGAACAGAACTGAGAGAGTACAGAAAAAGCATGAGCTATGTCAGGGCGAGTACAGGTGACCAGGTACATAAGGGGCCCGAATTGTTGTTGATAGAGGTTGGTATCAACAGCGGGTTCGTCAGGGGAGCTTTGAACAGCTTGATATGAGGATCAAGGGGTGTCTTGACTGGGTTAAGGTTGTTCATATTGAAGCGCTCAAGGAGTTGGTCGATGTATAGCTGCTGCTTGCTTTACGCCGTTGCTGGATTGCTGAACTTCGAATCCAAGTAACCAGCCGAGGGGACCTTTAATCGCTACTGTGAACTGGTTGTTTAGACCAGCGATCAGTACGTCGAGGTCTTGTCTTATGCCAACGATGGTTAAATCATCTACATAGACTACAATGATGGTCTTGCGCCCTTCATTGAAGTAGATGAAAACACATGGATCAAAGTGTAGCGGTTTGAACCCCATAGAGGCAAGAACTGATAATAGTTTTTCATACCATTTGAGAGGTGCTTGCTTGAGCCTGTGTAGAGCTTTGTTGAGTAGAAGAACTTTACCATCAAGACCAATACCTGGGGGGGTATCATCCAGATTTCCTCTTTCAAGTCACCATTCAAGAATGTTGTTTTGATATCGAGTTACTCAAGGAGGGGGCCTAGGTTCACTGCAAGGGCAATAACGAGACGAAGTGAATCGTACCGGGTTACTGGTGCGAACGTCTCTTCATATTCTATACCAGCAATTCGTGAGAAGCCTTGACAACTAGCCTTGCCTTGTAGCGTTCAACTGAGCCATCAGCATTCAACTTCACTGTAAATACCCAACGAGAGTTAATAGCCTTCCTGCCAGTAGGTAGGTCCTGCCTATCAAGTATTCCCATATACTTTATTCAGTATGAGCCCGGTCCGCGGCCTCATTCCGTCCATCTCACGATATACAGAACAGCTTTACGAGTTAGGGAAGTCATTCTGCCTTTCACTTTTGCGCGTTCAAAGTCCTCTTCGAAGCCTCGATGGCAATACAGCTTGGTGGATCTGTCCTCCCATCGCATCCTCGAAAGTTCCCTGCACGTTAGCAACATAGCGGAAGTGCAACTCGAAATAGTCGACATTATGTTCACCTCCTTCCTTCACTTCCTTCACCTCCTGCTTGTCAAAAATCAGCAATTGAGGGAAAGTGTCGTAACATGTGGTTTTCAGCTGAATTGGAATCAATTCTTATTTCAGTCCGCATTACATGTCGCATAGTGCCACTATTACTGTATTGGTTCGCTTATACTTGTCGGCCCATCATGTATTTAACTGCACCTATTTCCACTATTAGTAGAAGAATCAAGGGCGTTTCCTATTATTATTCTCCACGTAGTAGACGCAAGTCTTCTACGATGTCTCTCTCTGTGCTCGTTCCCAAATTATCGTTGCTCACGTTTCGATAGGGGAGGGGGGGATTTGCTAGTGGAAAGGTCGTCTGGTTGCGTGGAGCGGGAGTGGGCAATGGAGGGGTCAATGGAGTACATAATAGAACCAGACTAGGGTAATGGAGTTGCCGTAGAAAGTTGGGTCACGGAAGGGGTCGATGGAGGGGGAGTCAGTGGCGGTTGTAGTGGAAAGTTTAGTCGCGGGAGTGGTCAATGGAGCAGTGGGTACGGTAGGTATAGTGCTAGTTCAGAACAAAGCAAACCTTCATGGCCACACGCAACCATGTTGGCCATGTGTACATACACATCCCCCTATGCGCCAAAGTAAGAAAGCATATTGTAAGACGCGTAGAGCTCGGGCCTGAGAAAACCCAATCGAAAATAAGAGTACTCTCTGACTATCAAGTTTCTACGGTAATTGAATGTGGAAGGGCCAGTCATTGGATTCCTCCAAATATGGGTTCCAGATCATTCCACAGTTGGCATGTGGCACATTGGGTATTGTTGTTAGTGTAAATACCCATTGTTTATAAAGTTTGGATATTCTGGTTGGCACTGCTTGGCCCGGAATTCTGCTTATTCAGTCAATAGCAAACCCGAAACCTTCTTTCCAAATCCCTATCGGTATATAAACCCCAGGTCCCCCCCCATTTCTCGTTTCCCACCCATTTCCGTCCACTCACTGTCCAACGATATCATCCTCCTGAGTACTACTCCCCAAGCCCACACTCTATTAAATACTTTGCCAAGTCACTTCCACCCCAGCGGCACTCTACAGCGATGGCTACTCCGGGTGCTGCAATCAATTCTCAAGGTCACGGCTCTGGTGAAATTCCCAACACGAACACCACGACCAGGGCGGCATCGGCTCTGAAGCAGCAAAAGGAGGCTGAGAAGAAAGCTAGGAGACGTGAGAAGGAAACTCGGAGACGTGAGGAGGAAGCTCGGAGATGTGAGGAACAAACCAAGAAATACATGTCATGGGCCTTGAAAGCGGCACAGGCAGCCATAGCTGTACTCTGTGGATATGAGACTAGCCGTGGCCACATGTGCAGCGACGAAGTCAAGTTCTCCCAGTTCGCTGCCGAGGTGGTGCAGGGTAATAGGGAGACTGACATGCACGACTTTTTCACCGCCATGAGTAACATCAATACTAGTGCTTGTGGTACAATGCCTCTCCCACCCGATGAGATTCGTCCGTTGCTACGTATAGTTGATGGCCTCGAAACTTTCTATTTCGATGATTCCTACGACGATACGGACCCTGGGTGTGATTCTAATTGTGGCTACTACCGAGATAAAGCCAACGATGTTTTTGACCGGTTGAGCTTTTCGGACCTGGTCAAACTCTGCCGTTACTTGGATAAGCACGGGTTCGAGTGGTTGAACGTTAGTATGCACAGCTATACTTTCTTTGGAAAATCTGGCTTCAATTATCCTGAAGAACAGTACATTTCGTCTCTACGACACGCAATCGATATCATTATATCCGCTGCCAATCCTACCCCTGAGGAAATGAGCCGAGCAGGTAGCTTCAAGAACTGGGTCGAGAAGCTAAGGTCTGACTCCAATGGATGGTGGGCGACAAATAAGTTTGTGGTGGATATGACGGTACAGGTTGATCGCATGATGTATGCGGGTTTCAGGGCGGCTCTACAGAGGGTGAGTAGAGGTTAGCTGAGCGTACCAGGTCAGACTAGGGAAATGCTTAGAATATGGCACGATGGTAATAATGAAGCTAGGAATGATGGAACTGCCATCAGGGGAAGCAAGGGCAACTTGGATATCTGTACTATTGAGGGGTGGGGGGATTATAGGGCATCTACAGTATGAGCTTGGGTGTTGGTGTGAAAGCGGCATTGACGGCCAAGTTGTTTTATATTACTGTTGTTCTTTGACAGATCAGATTCTTGTAGCCCCTTCTGTACTCAAATTACTGCAATTAAATCACTGGACGTTTCGCCTAGATCACAATCCGGAGTCTGTAATATTAGCCTATGGCGGCTAGTAGTGGTTGTAGATGGAGCAGAGGATTATGTGCCGGAGCAATAGGCAGTGGAACTTGAAACATTGAAGCAATCAATTGCCAGGTCTAAAGCGGATAGATAAAGGTACATGCCAATATATGTGAGGTGTTACCCTCCTCCACCCCAACAACTAAACATCCAAGGAAATCCTAGCCAATCCTATTACCCTCAACCATGCTCATTTACATTTTTCGTGTCTCCACATCCCACCCCTTTCAATTCTTCGATATATTGCCCTGTGATTTTGCCCTCCAAATGGCAGTATATTTATTTATTTTTATGTACATTATTACGAGAATATTTTGGGAATATCTGTCCCCCAGAATGGCCGAAAAACATTATTTCTTAGAATGGGAATATGGAATATAGATGCTCCAAAATGAGAGCAAACTTCCTTGGTATATATTCAGGCGCCAGTGGGACAAAATATAGATAGTGCAAAAAAGAGAACCGAACTCTGAGCACCCACATAACCAGCGCTAGCGCTATTCAGACATTTCATACCCTACTATAATAAAACGATGTAATGATTCGCATCCCCCCGAAGCCTCTACAACTCTTCCGCCAATACCCCTACAACCCCCCCCCCCCCCAACCCCTTCCGAGACTACCACAACCACTACGACCGCTACGACAACTGCAAGACCACCTGTGCTGGTTTTCTTTTAAATTTTTTTTTAAAAAAAAAAACTGCTTCATACAGCCTTGCTCCAGTTCATCTTG
>Ga0307511_10008849_pt1 | contig 10048 bp, 3 predicted proteins | sample 13_EM_MG_FD_200266 | JGI IMG/M metagenome (GOLD analysis project Ga0307511, IMG submission 200266) | Populus trichocarpa ectomycorrhiza microbial communities from riparian zone in the Pacific Northwest, United States - 13_EM | ecosystem: Host-associated > Plants > Roots > Unclassified | place... | reverse complement strand
GGTTGTCTCTCTGTGGTTTGCTTTTTCTGTTCTGTTTTGGTTTCTTTTAACTCAACAAAGGTAAGCTCAAGTGACTCTTTCTTGAATTTTCCATCCTTTTGTCTAGATTTTGTGGGGTTTTTTTTAATTCTGGTGCTGGTTTTTGTAGAAATGTTTAGCTCTGTGTTGGTTTGATTGTTGTTTGATCATTGGTGTGTGAAAGTTTTCATCTTTTTTATTAGAGGTTTTGTGGGGAAGTTTCAGTTTTTTGAAACGCTCCATCTTTGAGATCGATAGTGATTAAATCTGCAAACTGTTGTTGTTATACTGTTTAGTGAGCGATTGAAGGGGTTTGGCTATGAAGTTTTTGATGATATAACAAGGGTTTATTAGCCTATGTTGGCTTTTTAGTTCCAAAAGAAGCAGACTTTGTGATTTGTTTGAAATTAATTTTCATTACCATGAATTTTCTTTTTGTTTATTCATGGTGTATGAAAGCAAGGGTTTTGTAAAGTTGGGGTTGAGGATATAACAAATGTGAAAGTTGCTTTGCAAATTTCTTAGCTACAAATTTGGTGGATTTCTTAGCATGTAAATGTAATATGTTTTTTGGTTTTCTGTTTGCTCTTTTTTGTTGCTCAAGTTATAAATCCTGTTTGTTTGTGTAGATTTACTGGTATGCTGCTGAAGGTGTATCGTCTACGCCATGTCTCAGCATTCTTAAGGTGATCTTTGACCAAGAAAACCCTTGGAATGCTGCATGATGTGCTTGAGTGTTTGGATGTCCATCTCTGAAACCCATCAGGTTCTAGCTTTGTTGGAGCTTCCCTTCTTTGTTTTTGATGAGATTGGATTCGGAAATTATTATTCCTCTTGCTTTTGTGCTCAAAGGCACCGTGGACCTTCAAGATGGTATGATCTTTGTGAAGACGGTTGAGCCGCATCTTCTTTATATATAGATCCTGCTGTTGAGGTTGAATAAAATATATAGGAGGAGAGTGCTGTATATTATAGTGTATTAACATTTTTAGCTTGGAATGGAAAATAAACCTAGTGTGTTGACACAAAAGTATGAAGTGGGGAGATTGCTTGGCCAAGGCACCTTTGCCAAGGTGTATTTTGCAAGGAACATCAAAACAAACCAGAGTGTAGCCATTAAATTAATTGAGAAAGAGAAGGTCTTGAGGGTTGGGCTTGTTGATCAGATCAAGAGAGAAATATATGTAATGAGACTTGTTAGACACCCTAATATCATAAAACTTTACGAGGTGTTGGCCACCAAAAGTAAGATTTACTTTGTAATGGAATATGCTAAAGGTGGTGAACTCTTTAACAAGGTCTCTAAAGGAAGGTTAAAGGAGGATGTTGCCTGGAAATATTTTCAACAGCTGATCAATGCAGTTGATTTCTGCCACAGCAGGGATGTTTATCATCGTGATATAAAGCCAGAGAATCTGTTGTTGGATGAGAATGAGAATCTAAAGATTAGTGATTTTGGGTTGAGTGCCCTCGCTGAATCCAAGCGACAAGATGGATTACTCCACACAACTTGTGGGACACCTGCATATGTTGCTCCTGAAGTGATCAAAAGGAAAGGTTATGATGGTGCTAAGGCTGATATTTGGTCCTGTGGCGTGGTTTTGTTCGTGTTATTGGCTGGTTATCTCCCATTTCATGATACAAATTTGATGGAGATGTACAGAAAAATTGACAAAGCAGAGTTCAAATGCCCTAATTGGTTTCCAACAGATGCTCGTAAGTTGCTGCGTAAGATCCTGGATCCAAACCCCAATACAAGGATCTCCATTGCTGAGATTAAGGAAAGTTCTTGGTTTAGAAAAGGGTTGCCCAGACAAAGTAAAACTGAAACAGTAGGCAGGGAGGCAGCTGCTCTGGGTAGGAATGGTTCTGGTCCTTCTGAGAATAGCAGTGTGGCCTGTGAGGCAAAGCAAGAATCAGCCAAACCTCCATACTTAAATGCTTTTGATATCATTTCCCTTTCTGCTGGATTTGATCTATCAGGATTATTTGACGATAAGTATCCGAACAGAGAAGCAAGATTTACATCTGCACAACCGGCCTCAGTCGTCATCTCCAAACTGGAAGATATTTCTAAGTGTCTAAAGCTGAAGGTAATGAAGAAAGATGCAGGTTTGTTGAAAATGGAAGGAATGAAGGAAGGTAGAAAGGGGCTGTTGGCCATTGATGCTGAGATCTTTGAACTGACTCCAAATTTCCATTTGGTGGAGCTGAAGAAAACTAATGGAGATACACTGGAATATCAGAAGATGTTGAACGAAGATATAAGGCCTGCTCTCAAAGATATTGTTTGGTTGTGGCAGGGTGAGCAAGAACAGCAGCAGCAGCAGCAAGAACCGCAACAGCAGCAGCTGCAGCTGCAGCAATGACATTGACCAAACTATTAGTAACAGTTTGCTTGAGATATTCTCTTAATGCCATTTTTTCCGCTATAGGCTGTGTTTGTACAATTTCTTAAACTTCTCGTTTTTTCTACTTTCGTGCTTGTACTTGTGAGTGTTACGTTCCTCTGACCTCCCTCAATAAACTTGCTCGTATTTGCTATGTGATAAATGATGACTTCACTTTCAATGCACATAACTCTTTAATTCTTGAATTTCGTGTCCTGGCATCCTGTGATTTTCCTTTAAAACATTTTCCAGGCATTCTCTATCCTCATTTTCAGTTTTTTGTTTTTGCATGCACTGAAAGTTAATATTATGACCTGGATTTTCCAGGAGGATCACCTTGCATCAGTAGCCGATATATATCGGTAAGAGCAAAAGAATGCTTCCTCTTGACGACGACTTTTTTTATATATACTATTATTTAGATTGCAAGAAGAGGTACAAACATTGTTTTGCATCCAGTCTATTTTGAAATCCTTATCAGTTTCAAAAGATTTGTTCTTGATTATGTTCAATCTCAGAAAATATCTTCTCTAATGCGCTATGGTCTTGTCAAGTATTTTCTGTGGTGCAATGTTCCCGTCAATGATACAAACTTCATGTAGCACGAGATTTTGCACTCGTAGCCCATGAACTTTCTTTGGAAGTTGGTAGGAAACAGTTGGTTTGAACTTTTCTAACAGAATCGTACACGTGTGCACAAATGTGTACTTAATTATAGGTAGATTTCACATGTACACCTGGAGAACACATTGCTGTGGAGCACCCCTGCCCAGAAAAAAAATTTGTATCCTGTTGGGAAATTGCTCCTTTTCCATGTCCAAATATGAAACTTGTGCCCTTACCTAATTTAGCTCATGTGTGTCTGAAAATTGTCCCAACATGATTCAGATTCCCATGTCCAAGTAATAGGTAAGCCTCACTTGGGTTCACATGGACACGGGCCTACCAACCTTGGTAAAGATCCTTTTTTGACTGGATAGGAGGATGATGTTTGATTACCAGGACCCCCGTTGATTCTTATTGTCTTGATTAAAATCCAGCAAGTGGTGCAATAATCATGTGATTGATAACTTGAGCTCGCGGTTTTATGTGGTTAATAGTGTTCCAACTGTCCTCATCTCTCGACAAACCCACATGATCCCTGATCGGAAATGTTCGTTAGCCTATCTCTTGCTCCCACACAATGATGGGACCAACTGGGACAGTTTGCTTGGAAAATATTTCCTTGAAAAGTCTGAAAATGGCTTGATATGATATTTCTTTAGATATATCTGGATTTTTTACCAAATTTATCACTTATCATCACTTGTGGTGTCTAAAACGTACAAATCAAATTTCTGTTGTTTTTCAGCTGATGTTTTCTGAAAGAATTCCAAACCAAGGGTATTAATTTCTTCAAAAAGAAAAAAAGAAAATGGCCACTAATGCATCTTAATCATGAATGCTAAAGATTTATGGTATTTACTATTGATGACATACAACCATGATTTTCAAGACTATTCTTAAAAGTAAGTCATCATTATCAGGGGAATAGTTTTACTGATGCTTCTTGTTGCTTCCAGTTTAAATAACAATATTCATCATCATGTCAAAGAATTCAACCTCAAATGTAGGTGTAAAGGAGAAGGTTCAATAGCGAACTCTACAGCTCCCATGCAGACAGAATCTGTTAGGACTTGGAAGCACATCAAGACACAGGTTTCCCCGCTTTCTGAAATGGTGCAGGTTCCATAGTCATGTCCAGGTTAAGGACTAGAAAAAGGTGCAAGTTGAATGCTATTCTTATTAGATTACTTGACAGAAGTTGAAGCTCAGCTTATCATTAGCAGACTGATAAAGGAGGAGCATGACAAATATAATAGACCAGTGCCAATCTAAGAAGCAGTTTAAAGATCTGAAACAGATTGCAGAGTCTAACTAAATCCCATTGTGCAACTAGCAAGCATGAAAACACGTGATATTATATCAGTAAATGATCCCAGCAGGATGGGTGAGAATAGTTAATGTTAGAATATAATTACGCCAAAGCAGATTCTGCAGAATCAAACTATGTACTTATTTCTTTATTTTTGCTATTATGTCCAACACTAGGTAATTGGACAAACTCGGGCTAAGTCAAGTCAATAATTACAGGATACGTAGGAGAAACTCTCCTCTTCTTGCTGTCTGGCCTAATTCTGCATTCTAGAGATGGAGACGACAAATCTACAATCTCAATTTCCCGAGGGATGGATGAACTTCGGTTCAGTTGTTTATCTTTACCAGTGTTTATTTTGCTAGAGAGCTTCTTCCATCTTGGCCAATCCAATTCGGAAGCATCGTCGTCAATCAATGTCAATACACCCCTATCTCTAGTCTCTCTCACAGAAAAGTCTGTAACAATTGAAGATGAACTTCGGTTCCGTTGTTCATCTTTACCAGTGTTTATTTTGCTAGAGAGCTTCTTCCATCTTGGCCAATCCAATTCAAAAGCATCCTCATCGATCAATGTCAATACATCCCTATCTCTAGTCTCTCTCACAGAAAAGTCTGTAACAATTGAAGATGCTTGCTTTGCTGGCTGATTCATGAAACCAAATGGTTGGGCTTGATCTGGTTCTGGAGAGGGTGGATCTCTTTGGTCTTGCATGCCATATGGTTCAGACCATCCAAATTGTTCATGAGAAGTCTTGTTAATGCTGTGTGGATAATCTGCAGAAGTATGAGCATCCACACATGTTTCTACAGCTCCACTTGTATAAGTAGCTTCAACATCTTTGTCGGTAACTAATTCCTTCCCCCTCTTCAAATCCAATTCAGAAACATTCTCATCAATCAATGTCAATACATCCTTATCTTCAGTCTCGCTAATAGAAAAAGTAGTGACAATTGAAGTTGATTTTCTCGCTAGTGTGTTCATCGAAAATGCTTTTCTCGCTAGTGAATTCATGAAATGAAAATGCTGTGCACGACCGAGTTCTGGAGAGGATGGCTCCCTTTGGTCTTGCTGTTCATATTCTTCAAACCATTTGATTTGCTCGTCAGAAGTCTTTTCAATGCTATGTGCACAATCTGTAGCATCTGCATGTGTTTCTTTTACAGTTTCACATGTGTTACCAGATTCGTTAAATGTTTTGTTTACAGGTCCACTGCTGTTACAAGCTTCCCTATCTTCTGTTTCACCATATTCACCTTCAAAGATAATCTCCTCCCTTCCATTATAGCACAGAACCTTATCCATGGAGGAATCATCCAGCTCCACCAAGTTTGCATCAACCATTCCACTTCCATCACTAGCTCTCTCATATTCCTCTTCACCATCCCAGGCATCTTCATCATCTCTCTCTTCAAACAAATTATCAACAAAATCAGAATAGCAGGGAAGCTCATTCATGGGGCAAATTTGGACCTTCATGTTCTTTGGCAAGCTTGGACAACCAGCAGAATGCACTTTGTATTGCGTTGAGAAATAGTTTACTGTGATGTTCAAGCTAATCATATAAAGAGAAACATTCAGTATTTGATATATCAAACCTTGAGATGAAGTTCTGTCTATTTACTTCCACATAGAATAAGTTGTACCTCTGCCAAGATGGGAGGTTAAGCATTGTGTAAGCAAGTTTAATCTTGTTGGCAACTCCCGAGAAGGATTTAAATGCGGCAGCTGCCTGCCTGACAGCCACTGACTCTGTTGGGTGCTGCCATGCCCATTCAAACTGCAGGTTTGCATCCAATTACACATTTCATATGTTAGCACTAGAATATGTATTGCAACTAATGACAAAGTGGTAAGCACTAAACCCTGCCCAAGATCTTAAAACTCTTGTCTTACAGGTAAAGTGAAGACTAGTTTTGACAGGCTATAAAAACTGTAAGCTCAAGATTATACAACAGCTCCAAAGACAGTTTTTTATTTTTTATTTTTCATGGTGTCATTTCAAAAGCGCAGTTTTGAAAATGTATAATCAAAATAATTTCTCCAAGAAAAAAACCTTGGCTATGATTCCAAATGCCCACCAAGTACAACTTGGTCGAAGAAAGCAATCACAAATGAGCTAGTTCTTTAATTTTTTTGGGCATACATTATCAATGCAACCCCCACCAGGAGGCAACCAACTAGTCGACTCTGCACAAAATGTATAAGACATGCTGCTAGATATTGTTTATAATCCCTTACAAGGTGAAAAGAATAAAATAAAAACAGGAAGCCGATATCATAAGGAACCTCTGAAAAAGGAGCAGGCAAATGCAAACTGCCAAAATCCAAAGCTTGATACCTAAGACCAATCTTAATTTCAGTTATAGACTAGTAAAGAAACCGTCAAAGGCCATGTTTTTAAGTTTGGCTGAAGATAATCTACTCTTTTGTAGACTCTTGTATCGACACAAATAAACGATAAAACTGCTTCAACATGCTATAAGAATCTAAAGCCAAGAGTAAATAAACAGTTAAAAAGAACAAAAAGAAATAACCTGCAAAGCAGCAACATTAGTTGGGAAACCATAAACGCAGATAACCATTTCCCATGGCCTTCTTTTCTTAGTCCTGCATGCTCCACTTCTAAGCTCACCATTATGTTGCCTAATTCTCCGCCGCGGATTCACTGTAAATCTGCAACAAATCCAGCCCTTCCACGCTTCAAAATAAAAACCAAAAAGAGAAAAGCCTGTCCTAGCTTGGCTAAAGATCAAATCCTTTTTATTATCACAAATTAAGGACTCTAGAAGCAACAAGCTTTGCCATTAAAAATTGTTTTCAAGTAATGGGTCGATACAAAAATCTGAAACAAAGATCATATGGCCCCACAAAACAATTGATCACCACATCACCAATCAATCAAACCCTTAATAGATTGATCAATTTTTTTTCCTTACATTGAATACTCTAAAAAGCAATCAACTTTGCCACTGAAATTGGGTTTCAAGTGCTGGGGAAAAAGAAAAAAAGAGGTATCAAGATTGAATACACCTAGAAAGGAAATGATCTAAACATTTATAAATCAATCAAAGACTAACCCTTTATTGATTGATCAACAAAAATACATAAAAACCAAAGAATACACCAAAATATTAAGATTCAGAAAGCATAAAAAAATGAAAGAAGGAACCAAACCCGATATAGGTATGGCCTTTGAATCTGGGGCAAAGAGAAGTCAAGAGATAGCAAGCGAAGAACCCATTTTTCCCCTTCTCTGCTGCTTCTCCTTCTTCTACTATTTCTTGAGGAGGATTTTTTTGGGGTTTTCTCTTTCTTGTCATTTTTGGGTGTGGAGGATAAGGATCTGTGCTTCTTCCTCCTCTCCGTATCTCTGAGGAGCGGAGTTCGATGCAATTCGACCGTTGGTGTAGGGGTTTTATATATATTTCAGATTTTGAATACTTCTGTATTTTTTTTAATGAGAATTCTAACGTGAATAATATTAAAAATCTACTGATTACTTTTTATGAATAAAAAATACAATTATTATTAAATGAATTATTTAGATTATTACTTATTATTATTAATTCTTTTTTTTCTTTTTAGAAAATTAATTATTGATTGTTCCTAGAAAATTATCTTGTATATTATACGTGTTTTTCTCTCGATGATATAGGATATTCTCAAACTACATGCATATTAATCAAAATTAAGTTCATCAGTTAAACAATTTTAAAAGCATATTTTTCAGATCAACTTGATATATTTAGGAAAAAATTAATAAATTTTACTAGATATTACATATATTAAGGTTTGGATCTAAAATATTAAGGAATAGAATATACGTTCTTAAACACAACTTTAAAATTATTATACTTATTTAATTTATTTATTTATTTAATAAATGAATACAATATAATTCATATAGTAATTTACTGTTGATTATTATTGTAAAAACTATGTCTCGCGGAATATACTAGAATAATTGGCTTGGAATTAAAAAAAAAAAAAAAAAAAACTTCTGTCGAGTCAATTTTAAAAAGAAAGGTTTTAGGGCAACTCTTGATTTTTATCTTGAAAAGAAAAAAAATTGGTAATTCTTATTACATAAGATATGTAATACATCGTATCATCCAAATTCAAATTCTTTCATAAAAAGAAAATCTTTTCTGTAATAAGTTCTTTTTATATTTCTTGTTTTAGGGGATAAAAATTCACTGTAAAAAATATCTATAGATAAATTTCATTTTATAATATTGCATTTGTTTTTTTAATCAAATATATTTTTATTTTTTATTATATATTTCTTCTCTTCTGAAATATTAATCAAACACGATATTAAAATAAAAAATAATTAATTAAGAATCACATTTTGATAGTAGAACTGTAAAATTTCTTTGCCATCCCAAATTATACTTTCTTCAACTTGGAATATCACTTGTGATTTATTAAGAGATTGGCAAGATAGTAATACTAACATAGCTATATTAATTTCGGTTCATCGGATCATGTCATTTCTATTATAATAAAATTATAATTATAGTTGTTAAACTCGACCAATTCAACAAGTTAATTTAAAAAACAAGTGATACAACTAAATCAGGTTTCAAATTAAACCTGAAAAATATTAACTAGGTTAAACCTTTGACCATGTTTTTAATAATTTGATTTACCTAGTCTAAATCTACTTAGATCAACACAAAAATTAAAACAAAAAACAAGATAACACAATTTTAATAAAATTGATTAACCTAAATTGTACTCAATAACTCAAACATTTTTCCGGGATTAGATTTGATAACTATCATTATAGCTACCTGAGGCAAGTACTAGGCTACCAAGATGAATGTGAAATGAATCTGCTAAAGGAGCTCAGATCTCAGCGCTTAGCTATGTTATCCAATTACATTGAAAATATTTCTGATGCATGCTTCTTGTTGATTCCAGTTGACAGTAACAATATTCACCATCATGTCAAAGAATTCAGCTTCAAATGAATGTGTAAAGGAGCACGTACTGTAGCAAATTCTACAGCACCCCTACTGTTAGTCTGTTAGGAGCCAGCAAGACACATTCCCCACTTCCTGAAATAGGGCAGCAAGTTTTGGACTAGAAAAGCATAACTGCATGTGATTTGAATGCCATTATTATGTGTTTGGACTAAAATCTGCTTAACCTTGGCAGGCTGATCTCATGTCCTCTGTTTTGTAGTTAGGATGATAATGAAAATCATAATTGAGCATTTCATTCACCAGGAAGGAAAGAAAAAAAGAACAGTAATACTTTCTGGCAAACTCGAGCCAACGATTAACACACATGATAACAAAATTAGAAACACAAATCATAACAAATCCAGTATTGTGAACCGAATGCGATCGCAAAGGAAGCAAGTGTTGTGGCAGAAAAGTTGCAAATTTTAGACAACAAGCTGACTGCAGATTTATGGTAACACTCTGAAGTAGTTAAAGTGTGATTACATATAACTGGCTAGATGAAAAGTTCATGCAAGCCCCAACACCTCAAACTGATAGTTAGTTCATTCATTTCTTCTAAAACCAAATAAAGCAAAACATGGATGCATGCAGCCAAATTTTCAACCATCATGTATTGTTATCCAGCGTCGACGGAGAAAGCAGAGTCTAAGAATGCAATTCATGATAGGGTAATCATCAAAGAAACCACCTTTTTGTACTCAGAGTGGCCACCAAATTTACCAAGGAACCAGGATCTGTGCAGCGCTAAT
>Ga0307511_10008848_pt1 | contig 10050 bp, 4 predicted proteins | sample 13_EM_MG_FD_200266 | JGI IMG/M metagenome (GOLD analysis project Ga0307511, IMG submission 200266) | Populus trichocarpa ectomycorrhiza microbial communities from riparian zone in the Pacific Northwest, United States - 13_EM | ecosystem: Host-associated > Plants > Roots > Unclassified | place... | reverse complement strand
CGCTCAAGACAGAGGATATAGTGATCCGGGAATTCCTAGATTCGGAAGTCGCCCGGAGGCATACAGAATGGAATAACGGCACAGGAGCAGTGAGCACCAAGACCGACAACCCCATCTGCGCCGCTCTCTACCTCTTACCCATCAGGCACCCAGAGGGCAGGTACCATGGTACCCGGGAGGACACGACCCGGTCCCCTTGCAGAATATCGAACTCCTGGCCCCGAAGGACGAGAGATCTAAGTCCTGAGCGCATTGGAGTGGCACAATAGGGGGCCTACTATCGGAGGGGTGGAGAATCGGGTATAGCAACGGCATAGGCATCAACGGGCAAGCGGCATCCGCCATCTACTCACAACAGAGTGGAGGAGGGGAGAACAAGCTCTATGGGGCATTCCTGGGGTCTCTGGTCTCAGTAGTGGACGCCGAACGCCTGGCAATAGCCATCAGAACAGCGGAAACAGCCGACATGCTGTTCTTGCTCACCAACTCCTAAGCCGCGCTCCACTCAGCCATAAACATCAGCCGAGGACAACCCCCGAGGTCAGGCACAGAGAGATGGTTGAAACAAGCCCTACATAAGAGTAGGGATCAAGACACGGCAATCGCATGGACCTGCAGCCACATTGGGATCTCAGGCAACGTAAAAATCAGATGCTAGGGCCGCCTTCGAGTCTGGGTGTCATAGCAGGATCGAGGGCGATAGCAATAGCGGAAGACATCAAAGCCTTCTCAAGAGGGAGTAGAAAGGACGAGAGATTCGAGAAGGGCTTCGGCCAGAGGAAGTCAGACTGGCACAGGCGAGCCCTCTCAGCTTACACCTGGCTCCGCACCGAACGAGACCCCCAAAAAGCTGGCTACATCGCAGCAGACACCCCCTCCAGTCCGGCAAGCACATCACCTTTGAGTGCCCAAACTTCGGGGATACAAAACGCGAGCTTCTAGGACATGGGAGGAACTAGACTCCCCTGTCTGGGTGAAGGAAGGGGAGGATGACCCATACGACGCCATAGAGGCTTTTTTCGATTACCTGTATCATCAGATTTCCTAGAAGTGTTCTTCAGTTCAGATTACATCGTTCATCTATTCAGATTCCGCGTCGCCGGAAGAGTCATTTGTTTTCATTTGTTCCGATTTGTACTTAACCGCGTAGGCAGGCCAGATTAAATTGGCCCCCTTGAATCCTCCCAGGTTCCGGGAGGCTCATCATCGCTCTCTTAAAAGGGCCGCATGTGAGTACTGAATATGTTAAAAAAATTAAAAAAGTGCGATTGCCTTATTGATTCTTGATGGCATAGATAGATACTTGTTTCACTACACGTGTGTTTCAGTTCCCTGTCGCATGCTGTAACCCTGACAGTCTTGACGACCCTGAGCCACACTTGCTTCCGGTCTAAACGCATACCGTGGAAACCCGCGAACAAGACTTGCTTATTAAGACCCCCCGCGAATAAGGCCCCTCCGTCTGTCGAGTGTCAGCATCGTGAATACAGCTTCCCTGCTTTGATGTATCACATCAGGACATAGCTGATGAGGGCGCTGGAAATGAGGATGCTGAGGATAGAGAGCTGATAATGGTACAATAAGTAGGTATTGTTCCGTCCTAGGATCCAACCTAGTGATTACGAAGATAGTGCTTGAACGAATGTAGGTATTTAATGCGAGAACGAGTGTATTTAGTTAGCTAGTATAGTCACCTAGGGATGCGTGCCCTAGATAGAATCATTGCAAGTACTGATTTGCAAGAAAGAAAAAAAGAAAAGAAAAGACACATTACAAATATAGAGGCTCATCTGCATTTGAGGTTGCTGAATCTTTTCCTTGAACGAATTCACTAATTGACAACGACCCAATATATATGCAATTCATAGGTAGTTCGAACTCTTTTTCAATTCCTAACCATTGTCAAATTGCTGCGAACACCCGGCCAGTGGATGGATGAATGGGAGGGAAAGCCTCCAACTGCAACTTCAGCTATGTTACAAATCGATAAGGCGATAAATAAAGAGATATTAAGGACATCCCCCGGAGGTGGGTGGGGAATACAATCAGAGCAATATGCAGTGCCGGATACTAACGACTAATAATACATGTACCGATAGAGAATACCAACACCCGCACCTTGTCGTGTGTAATATGTATTGACGAAAATTATGTAGTCTACCCCCAATCACTGGATATGCTCGGGGTGAGCATCCAATATGCGGGGATATCCAGGTAGCGGGGATTATGTGAGCTCCGGCCTACAATCCATTGAATGAATTGAGGTATGTATGTTTCGGTCCGCTCACGAACAGAAGTGTATCCGCAAACAGATCGGTCCGTTTGCGAATGTACCATGCCTTGTTAGTGTTCTTGATCCGACCAGTCGAGCCACTAACGAAGGCAAAGCCAGTCCGTTCGAGCGAGGAAATTCACGAATAAGACCCATACCAATTAATTGATAGGGCTCGAGTCGATCTTGTACCAAGTTAACAGCATGGGCACACTGACATTGGGTCTTTACTCTCCTAATACCCTTTGGCCGAGTTACCATTCGACCGCTTATCCAACCCCCCTGTCATGCGTGGTTACACCAAATTCGAAAGATCGACGAACCCTCCTGCCCGTGCGGCCACCCGAACCAGACTGGTGAACACATCGTCTTCCAGTGCCCACTCAACAGCTCGATGAGAAAACGCTACCTGGGGGCCAAGAAGGATTGGCCAGATCTAGACAGCCCAGACTGGCGAAAAGAAGGGGATGACGACTCATATGACGCCATCGAGGCTTTCTTCGATTACCTATATTTCGAATCCTAGATGCAATATGAAACACGGACGGGACGTAGGGCCGCCACCCCACTATTGACACCGGAAAAAATCTGCAACGATTTTCCTCCAGCCCCTCGCTGGTTAGGTGACGTGGAGCTAGCCCTTGCCCCCGCAGCCTTCGTTCGAAGAAAAGAGCCAGAAGAGGAGAGTTGGAGTTAGAGTTGAAGCAGGCGGGGAGAAAGGGTATCTGAGACGGACTATTTCAAGGGGAGGGCCGGAAAGGGGCGTGGCGGGGGAAGTTTCAGAAAATGGAGCCATGAGAGGGCGCGAGGGGAGTTACGAAGAGAGCCGGGAGAGAGGGCGTGGCGGCGGAAGAAGCCAGTGGAGGGCCGGTTAAGAGGGCGTGGCGGAGGATGAGGTTGATTCTTGTATTTAGATCGTGCATGGCCCCCCAGATTAACTTAGGCTGCCTTGAAACCTATCGGGTTTCCGGTAGGCTCGTCATAACCCTCCTACAGGGCTGCATACGAGTAATGAGTTTTTAAAAAAAAAAAAAAAAACCCCCCTGTCATTTTTTTAATCTTCACCCGTAGAACCTAAGGTTATGACAGGCGATGCATCCCGTTCGAAGGCTCCTCTATGCCCTCGGAACAACGGGCGAAAAATAAATTTCTGCATACTGCGTACGTACATCTGTGCGCTACCGCTCAAACAAAACTAACACTGAGACATGAAGAGTCCAGAGAACATTTGCTCCGGTTGTACTATTTCTTAATCCCATATTCTCCCTTCCAATTACTTAGCCTACCTCGTAGAACTTTGGTTCCGGGAGTCTTTGGTACATTGGCAATTTAATCCAAGAGTCTCTTATTTCCTCTTCATATGCCCACTTAATGCCACATGGTGATTTTGTATAGGACTCCGCATTCAGATCCTTATCAAACTTAGTATATTTTCACTGCAACCTACTCTCCTATCTTGTAGAGGTACTCTTGCGTCTAGTTTTGATGTTTTATGCAATGGTTTAGGTAAATACCTATTTAAAAAGACCCTACGAAAACCCAGTCTCAGTATATGGCTCGATTCTCACTATTAGTAGGTATTTCCTCCACACCCTAACACTGATCAGTGGCTTGACTATCTATCCTTAACTTGGGCTCTTCCTATAATGTGACCTTGCGATGGATGACTGTGACTCACAAAATATTAGATGGATTGCAAAACGGAGCACAGTGTTAGGATTCCTGCGAAAAGCTCATCTAGATAGTGATTCGAATGTTATGCTAGATTTAGGGCGTTGGGGGTTAGCACCTAGCGTACGGTACTCCTTGTACTCATACTGTACAGCAATAGCGTCATCATCCAATGAGCTAATAGGGGTTGTCAAATCAGAACCATGTTCGTGCACAAGGTTTTTTTGGTTCACAGATGGCACTTAGTGACCACTCTGATTGACTACCGTAATTCATGGTAGCGCTGCATCAAATTCTTTATCAACTACAACAACTCTGCGACCATGGACCCGAGAAAAGGTACCTAGAGCGGCTTGTTGCTTGGATAGAAGACAACGAGGAAAAATTACGGGGCAAGCAGATCGCATGGCACAAGGAGGTTAAGGAAGAAGCATTTGCTGATGAAGACCACATTACGGTGAAAAAGGCAGTTATACGGTTGTTGTAGTTGTCCAATATCAGGATGATGTCACAACCGAGCAATTGTACAAATTTGAACATAGAACTTAGTCAATCACTCAGCCTGTACCTATTGGTTTAGTTTTTGGCTTGTACTCAAAACCTTGTTGACGAACATGGTTCTGATTTGACAACCACTATTCTGCCTGCAATAATTTCTACTTCAACATCGACCCATTGCCTTACTAAGTGCCTCCTAGTAATTATCGACTATAGACTCAGCACCAATACAGGATCATATTGACCGAATTATACATACATACAACAACATCTAATTTAGGCTGAAATATATCGGAGAATTCAAATTTCACATCTAAAAATACCCCTTGCTTACCCTCAATGCGCTATAACCTCCAATCTAGATAACCGCTACTCTGCCGGCCCCCTTGAGCTCATGAGGCTTTGACCCCTACCACGACCACGACACAGTTCAGCCCACTTGTGGAGGGTGCCATCAGGTGTTTCATGACCTCAAAGACGGTCTATATGCAGAATACATAGAGAGTATCCCTTAAGCCGTCGGAAAATGTAAAAGTTCTGCGATGCAGTAGGCGAGCGATAGCATTTTCCGCCTGGAGCACTTTTTTTTATTTCGCCGTCTATTACGCCTTAATCAGCTTTGGGCTATGCGGCAGCCTTGGAACCTTTGACGGAACCTTCATTGGGAGCGGTCGACCCCGTGTGTGCGCCTATTGCGCCTGTCTACTACATGAGGCTGGGCCAACTCCCCCCCTGTGCATGCGGTACACAACAACACCGCAAATCCCTGTGCATGCAGGTGTGGTGTAGCAGCCACCTGCACTAATCTATCTACTCATGTACAAAGCGGTTCCAAGCTATACTACAACCACAATAGGAGACTTACTTGATATTTGCCTCATCCCCCTAGCTCCCCGAATTTCCTCCTTGACAGCACCATTTGGGGGGAGCGGGATCCGAACCCACTACCTGTTGAGAGACCGCCCACTCCCACCCAGGTCATCCAGCTGCGCACTGCCAACTACGCCAGCATCCCCCCCTGCCTGGAGCACGCGCTAGCGCAATATCAAAATGTCAAGCGTGCGAAAAGTACAGATGTCTACAGAGGTCATATATTTTCAACTTTTAAGATACAAGCGGGTTATGCATATACAATCCGGTGTGCAGCAGGTGACAGAGTGGAGATAGGTAGATCAACGGAGGTGTAGAATGAATAACTAGGTGGTCGGCCTAGATCTACCAAGATTGTAGAAGCCAAAGCAAGCAAGAGAGAGGTGCACAAGGCATGCACAACCGTAAATCAGCTCCCGGAGCATTGCATTTTGAGCGCCTTGATAAGCATCCCCGCAGTGACTAAATACGTAATTAAGACCTAACTCATTCTTATATATCCACCTGGGACTTACATGCCTCATACAGCATCAGTAGAACTATATTGTGTTGGCGCATGACTCCTCAACATCTGATACCACCGGTGTCGTTCCCAACCGCCGCAGAGGCCTTTGTTTAACTCTTCTCCAAATAATTGGGTGTTGGAAGACAGGTTGGCAACCCTAGGTGGACACCAGCGACTCTGACTTTAGAATTCCGAGCTTGGCAGATCCTCGATTAAAATTGATGTGAGTATCTGTAAGAATTACGAGGTTATGAAGGGAGGAATTTTGGATCGAATAATGAAGAGCATTGTTGTTCGGAGAGCTTGTGTTATGCTCGCTATAGACTTCGGTGCTATGGGAAAACTGCTCTAATGAACATGGAAATACACGAAGGAGTGCGCTGCTTAGAGTCAGACCACGGGTTTCGGCCCAACACTAGTTTTCGGCTCAGCTGAGACATACTAGCTATTTTAGGCAAACGATCGAGCACAATGTTCAGAGGCAACCCCGCCGGAATTGAGATCCATGGAAACAACTACGCTCTACAACATGGTTACCCTCACGTCCCACCAAAATCAATCTGACTCTTCTTGCACTATGACCTTCCCGATGAGAAGCCCCCCTCCCCTCTGCGGTCATTCTAGGCTGAATATCAGGTGGCTTCGGCTATGGGCACTTGGAGCTCTTTATCAAGCACCTATATCCATATAAAATCAGTATTGACTGCCGAGTAGCAAGCTGGTATGGTGTTAAGTACTGGTACATACTTGTGCAGAGTAAGCAATGCCGAGAGCTCTCATTGTATCAACTAAATCCACGACATCTATGGCCTGCTCGGTCTCGCCTCCACAGAGACTCTATAATCCTCATGTAGAGGACTTCAACAGCCCTAGGCTCTAACTAGCCCCCACTTAAGGGCACCCCTCCGGTCACCCCCTTAATAACCACATTACCACGCCCCCCTCGACTACCTCCCTTTATAACTGAATATTGGATATTAAATCCTCTTTATCTATACTATGCTGAACCCCCGCTGTAATTCCTTGCAAGAGCCTCCTCTAGAGCATACACATTGGAGGGGTCTCCAATAGCCCTAAGTGCCCCAATGCCCCCCATTTCCCCCTTCAAAGGTCACTTTTTGGTTGCCGATGCTCTGAGAAGGCGGCTTAACTCAGCTTGTGCCTAGGGTTATAGGGCTCAATCGAATGCGCTAACAATCTGCTGTAAATCTCCAAACATCCGTAGGAACGAGAATATAACTCAGTATTTAGATCAATGTCCAATATATCATTTAAACTAGCTATCCCCTAAATTCTAGCAATCCAGCTAGCGCCCAACTTGCATCCAACCATAGTATTCAACCTACTATAACGTTCAGCCTAGCACCCAACTCAGTGGCCCAACTGGTATCAACCTTTCTTTTGCTGAATATTAAGACTAATTCAATAAGAATTCTCGGCATTGCAAATTTAGCAGGCTAGTGCACTGATCTGATCTTGCTAATTTGCACACTAATTTTTCAGGATCAAATACAGTCGAACCTGTTAAATGCATGACGTCCGTGAGAACACCTTTTGATGCATTTCGGGGGGTTTTGCAATTAGACCGAAAATGAAAAGGAACCGACCTTCAACAGATACATGGTAGCCCGAGCCCTTTCTTGCCCACAACTACCGCTCAGTCCATTGGATGCCCTAGCCACCGCTCAAGCTGTGAGTAATGCTTGCGCTCCCCACAACCCATTGCCAATATATTGAGAGCGTCCATAGGGAAGCGGTTTATTGTTAATGTGCGGTATTGCGGGCGGTCTTGTTAAGATATGAGCGGAAGGATAGGTTTCATAGACTTGCGATAGAAGGATTGATTGAATTGTCTTCTTTATCGGTGGTCTTTACCACCATATACTAAATGAATATTCCTACACGTGATCTTTCTGTTGCATACATCATATCCCGGCATTATATGCTTTTCACCATAATATAGGCTTCAGGCGGTTCATGCTTTTATACTTTCACCATAATATAGGCTCCATGCGGTTCATGCTTATAATGCCTACATCATGTCCCAACATCTCGGGTGTGATCAGTAGAGTGTATTCCTTACAGGTCTGAATGACATAGAGTTGGGGGGCCTCTAATGTAGTCGGAGGTGGTCACAGGACTTTGGTTCGGATTTGGTGGAGCGTGGTAAATCCCGGAGTTGATGTATACCATTGGGTCTGCTTGCGTTGATTGTGGGATTTGTTCCCTAGAGGCAGCGATACAGCTGTGTGCGCCTAACTGTTGCCGCTCTGTGTATTGGCCATCTAGTGTTGCGATCTAGCTTTCCATATTCAATCTTTTGCCTGCAGTGGCAAAAAGTTTCGTACCCTGCATAACGAGAAAAAAGCATGCAATGTATGTCTTACCCCTTCGGCCATACATAATCGAGATCTGTACGGGATTATGCTCCCTAACATGCCCCCTGCCCATACAAAATTCAGATCGGCAGAGGATTATGCACTCTAATTGAATCTAACACTGGGTGATTTACCCGTGTATTCCTGCGCTGTCAGGTCTAAACCCCAGCATTTTAGCCTAAACCCATAATAGTTATGCACATTTAGAGTACCGATACGAACTAAAGCTAGGTTTGGGGAATGATTCCGGGCTTATGCATGCAATTCCACAGGTATACAGACTTTCCTTATAATCATTATTAGAATGCAGTGCATGCCATTCAGCCCATGCCTAGTTATCATGTGATAACCGAGCGGACCCACTTTACATCTATTCACCTAGACTCCACATGTGGAGTATAACCTTGTGTAGAGCCACTCCACTGTGGATATATGAGGCCACTACGTACCTCACATATGAGCTCACCCGCCATGCGCTCATGCTCATATCTATGTATATATATAGCTCATGTATTTCCTCTGTCTTCTGTTAGATAGATCACTACACTACACACAGATCAATAAGTCGCCATCTCTCATCTCTGCTCGTCCTCCGTCCAGTGTAGCACTTCCTATTCGAACATACGGCTCACCGCTCCCTTGCCTTCAACTAATCATGAACATTTTCTCTAACAAAATAACTCGTCAGCAGCTTGCCATGCCTTTACATAGCGCCCTTCATCTTAAGCTTCTGATGCGTGCGCACCTGCCGTACACATGGCAATTCTGTAACTCCTAGGAGCAAACCACCCACAGCTTATACCGGATAGCTACCTGTATTAATCATGGGGGAGAGACGGGGATTCAGAAGATAGATACAGGACATACGAAAAGAGCGTGAGGGGTTGCTAGAGGGTTGCAGCAGAGGGCTCTGATACGGCGGAGAAGATAGAGGGTTGCGCAGATGCTGAAAGACTGTGGACGGATGGGGGGAAGTAGAGAGATATTGTAGAGATAGTCGAGGGCGCATTTCTTATCATACAACGACCGGGTACGATGTTAGCCGGTATAAGCATACATTATACTCTCCATACAAGAGCATCACCCCCCGCCAGAAGAATATATTATACCACTACAACAAAGAGTACATACCTAATTAGGTAGTTAGTAAATAAGCTAGCCAAAATAGGAACGCTTATCGGTAAGAAATTATAGTCTGGTTGGCACGACCGCTCCTATGGAGGGTCTGGTATAAAACCTTTTTTTTTAGTGTGTAGCCTAGTTAGTACTGGTCGCTTGGCAAAATTTGTATGGTAGCCAAGTCTAGACTGGAAAAACCGGTTGATGTAACTATGACTTCTGAAGTATCGGCCCTTGTATTAAGGCTAAAACTACGCTCTAGTTGACTTGTTGGTCTGGTCGGGTATTGTCGTCATCAGTCTGTGTTGGCACGCTTCTCAAGAAGTCAATATACCCTAAAAATGCACAAGTACGACTATAGTTCATAGAGATGTATATATTCACTGCAAGTTTATGCACGTTCAGGCGGTTGGAGATCTATATATTCACTGCAAGTTCATGGATTTCTTCCGCCTGAACGTATATGAACTAGCAGTGAATATATAGATCTCCAACCGCCTAAACGTATATGAACTAGCAGTGAATATATAGATCTCCAACTGCCTAAACATGCAAGAAATCCATGAACTTGCAGTGAATATATAGAACTCCATCAACCACCTGAACATGCATAAACTTGCAGTGAATATATAGAACTCCAACCACCTGAATGTGCATGAACTAGCAGTGAATATATAGATCTCCAACCGCCTAAACGTATATGAACTAGCAGTGAATATATAGATCTCCAACTGCCT
>Ga0307511_10008846_pt1 | contig 10052 bp, 8 predicted proteins | sample 13_EM_MG_FD_200266 | JGI IMG/M metagenome (GOLD analysis project Ga0307511, IMG submission 200266) | Populus trichocarpa ectomycorrhiza microbial communities from riparian zone in the Pacific Northwest, United States - 13_EM | ecosystem: Host-associated > Plants > Roots > Unclassified | place... | reverse complement strand
TGAGATTCATAATGACCTTGCAAAAGAAATAAAATGACTCGTCCCCTTCTCTGCCTAAACAAATTCGGAAAAAATGTGATCGAAGAAGGCCTCGATCGTGACCCAATGGCTGTCGTCCCCTTCGCCTTTCCTCCAGTTTGGTGTATCGAGCTCCTCCCATGTCTTGCGCGGACCTAGCAGGTCCCTTCGAAGTCTGTCTAACCTGGGGCATGAAAAAACGATGTGGCTGCCGTCCTGCTGGGGGTGTCCACACCGGCATCCTGCGTCCGCGGCCTTGCCTATGTAGTGCAACCAGCTCTTTTGTAGCCCTCTATTCGTTCTCATCCAAGTGTACGCTGACAAGGCGTGTCTGTGCCAATCTGTCCTTCTCTTCCCGAACCCCTCCGAATATCCCCATCCTGCGCGGCTTGCTTTCGAGGCCTATCTGACGCCTCCTTCCGTGGCGATCTGGGTCCGCCCCTGGATTTCCCCGAGAATGGAAGTGAAGGTTGCGAGCCTGTCTGCCCGCTCGTTGCCCGGTATGCCGATGTGGCTCTGAATCCAGGCAATGGCGGTGTCTGCTTCTGCTCTATTTCTGAGGGCGTTCTTGATATCCACTTCTACCAGGGGCCCCATTGCTAAGGCTCAGAACGGAGCTGAGAGACGCTTGGGAATCGGTGAGGACGAAGTTCATGATCCCCTCCGAGTTGCAAGCTAGAGCGATCGCTGTCCTCTCTGCGTCTGCTACCGTGGCACAACTACCTAGCCAATTCCCCGCCTCCTCGTCCTCTTCCCCTGCATTTCCCGTGCTAACCATGGCCCCCGCCATACCTTCCTGTCTGCCTGTGCCATCTGTGTATAATATTTTTCACCGCTGATCACTTAGCTATTTAGCTTTCTAAGGTGCAGGTGCTGCCTACCAATTTAAGACAAGCATCTATTGCCATAATACTAGGTATGTACATCAATCACTACTAAGATTAGCTAGCTGAGTTGGTGTTTCCCTCTTTATTGCTACTAATGCTTAGGGAACTATCTTACTAGCCTGTGGATCCCAAATACAAAAGGGTGCCCGTACTCAGCCTAGCCATTAACATCTATGACAGTTCAGCATAAAGTGAGAAGAGAAGCAATCCTTCAAAATGAGCTAATAGTGTTGATAGTATAACTGAAGGAGGAGTAGAGGATTTAATGAGGCACCTCTGTAGCCAAATGCAGGCCAGAGTAGGCTGCTTGGATGGGAAGCCACGCACCGCGACGTACGAAGGGATTAGGCATTGAGCAAGGCCACCAGGGAAGCCGAAATGGCGGAGGAGGGATACGGGACCAGGCGCACAGAGTGGGGGAAACAAGCACTCGCTTCCTGCACCTGGACCGACCGGGGCCCCAACTGCGGAATAGTTATCCTTTGAGATTTAGTACTTTGTTTGTTCCACTCACGGTAAGGGACACATGAACTAGGTATCTTCAAGTTCCTCACTCTTCCAGTTCAGGGGAATTATTTGTGGTATTCTAGGGCCCCAGAATAAGGCGCCGAAAAATTGTGACAGCGGATGGCGGATTTATCCCCGATAGTTGGTCATTTTCAGGCGATATGTCAACGGCCCTCCAGGGACCAACGCTGGGGAGATGGAAACCCACTACAGATTTGAGGAGGGGGATGGAAAAATATTGGGGCGGGGTAGAACTACCTCAACACCCAAGTGGCATGCACGAGAAAGGGGGAGCAGAATGTTGCGACTCTCTTTGGCTGATGGACTCTCTTTCGTTCAGACTAATTGTATTTAACTAGGCAGGGGATATTAACTTGGAATATGAGTACGGAATCCTTTTTTATAAGATTGCCTCGTACACTTAACACATGATTGTTCCCAGTTTGGAAATCACCTCCCAATCCACACGGCATTATCTGCTGCTAGACTTACATCTAACACCTCATTACGCGCTTGATTCGTATTTCAGTACCGGAACTTTTTATTTCTTAGCCACACTATTTTATGACGACTCCATGCCCCCTATCACGCTTCATATCTCATTACAGACGAAAATTTTCTTCGCGCCTGTCCCCTCCCCAGCTTTCAATACTGCCCCCACCAGCTCCTCCTCCTTGCTCTCCTCTGTCCAGTTAACTATTTCCATCGGCACATCCTTCACCCACCCCTTTCTCATCCACCCAAATATTTCCTCAAGCATTTTTTCCTTCTCTGCATCCTTTCCCTTCGCCCACTCGCTAACCCAGAAACCTCGTAGTGATACATCCTTAAAAATAAACAAACTCGCTGGAATCGTAATCGGCTGCCTTGCCATTGCACCATAGGTGACCATAGTCCCAGAATGCCGCAGAAGCCTTGCCATATCAGTCGATGCCCTGCCCCCAACGCAGTTCAACCCCAATCCTATCCCACGACCCTGAGTAAGATGTTCAATTTTGCCTTTAATCTCTTTCGAGCTCAGTTCCTCATCCGTGATTACCTCATTGGCTCCCAACTCCCTCAACTCATTCCGCAGCCTCGTCAATTCCTCCGCAGACCGGTTTCCACGGACGACATTTATCGTTTTTAGATTCCATATCTTCGCCATTTGGATCACCGCTCTTCCGACGCCGGAGTTTGCACCGTTCTGAATCACCCACTCGCCATTAATGGCTGCCTGTTGTAATCCCAATTCACCCCAGAAATCCGCGAGCATACGGTAGCCCGTGCATGGGTTCACGGATACGGTGGCAGCCGATTGTATGGGGATGTCATTCGGTACCTTGATCAGCAACTTCTCATCTGGAACGGCTGCATGGGTCCTCCAAGTGCCGAAACATGGGGCACGAAATATTGCCCTATCGCCGGGTTTGAAGTTGGTGACTTGGTTCCCTACGGAGATCACCTCGCAAAGCCCCTCGTTCCCGGCTACGGCAGAAGGGGTAGAGGTCCCGAGTAGTTGGGTGAATGGGGGTTTGGAGGGGTAGACACCTTCAATTTGGTTAATATCTGCGGGATTGATTGGCGATGCGAGGAGTTTGACGTTGAGGTTTGAGCCATACGCCGGTGAAATGGAATGCTTGTGGAGGCTGTTCTGAACTAGTTAGTTACAGCCACAATTGGAATGTACCACGCATATCCGTAAGGCTATGAAGACCCAGCAGAGGAGCTTACTTCAGGACATCCTTCGGCTGGCCATGCTCCGAGTAAACTAGTGCTTTAGCCTGCGTATACCCGAACACAGTCACGTAAGTCCGGTAGGCCGGCAATACAACGGGTATTCGTCGGGGTGCAGTGGAGGTTGCATGTAAGCATTGCAAGAGGTGACTGACGCTCCGCTTCGTAATGGAATTCAAGGCTGCCATGGCCATCTTCACGGGGCTGCCTGTCCCCTCGATACTGATACAGATGTTGAAACCAGACTAGGGTGTTGAGTGGGGGCAACTTGATGAACTTGATGTGCAACTCTTGGCACTATGACGCTGTCTCGCAACATTAATCCGACATCAAATTCGCTGCGGTCAGTCATCGCTAATTGCTGCTGCAATTCGAATCGTCCTCCCCTTCCGCTCCGCACGCCCTGCTATATATCGCTGTGACTCCTCACCCATGTCCCGCCGCACCAATGTCCCTCCCGCCCCCGAAAAACTTGACATGATGGAGCTCGACCCCTCACCAATCGCAGACCCACCAACCGACACATTTTCCGCCGACACATTTGCAAATGGCAGCGATTGCCGGCCTCAGGGTCGGGACGCCCTCTCCAAAGCCTCAACATTCAGTGCTCAGTCCGGCAGTGTCTCTCTATGGCGTGCGTTCAACTCTTGCCCCCCCGGAATTCCATATACACTAACCTCCTCTAGTAACCCGCTCTCAACGCTACTCCTCCTACGCATTCACGTCCTTCCTCGGTCTCCACCTAACTACCACATCTTTGATCCCTCTCCTAACTAACTCTCTACCTTCGTCCGACAACGCTCTCCTCCTTGCTCGAACTGCCTATCAATCTACTCCCCTCCTCGAAACCCTCCTAATACCCGGCACCCTCACCATTCACGTGCTCTCTGGCATCGGGCTCCGTCTACGAAAATACTCTCTTGCAAAAAAACGCTATGGCAAGGCACCTGGATTCTGGGATAAGCGGGAGTGGAGCACAGCCAGCATTGCAGGCTGGTTACTTCTTCCACCACTGGCTGCTCATGCTATTGTTCTCCGGGTGGTCCCATTATATGTAGGTGGTGGGAGCGCAGATGTGGGACTGCAATACGTTTCCCACGGATTTAATTATCATGGTAGGATTGGATGGTGGTTAAATTCACTTTTCTATACCGGGTTCGTGGGGGTAGCAACCTGGCATGTGGCCAACGGTAGGCTTATACACCTCAAACCTCAACGTTCTCGCATGTCACTAATTTCAAGCACAGGGTTTGCGAAATACTTCCGAATACGCAACAAGCGACGGGTAAATATTGCTGCGGGTGCCATGACCATCGTATGGCTAAGTGGGTTATTTGGTGTGATAACCCGAGCTGGGTCCGCCACTGGATACCTGGGTCGCAAGTACGACGAGTTCTATGGCTTTGTGTTTAGGGGCTTGCCAATACGTTCACTTAGTCCTTAAGCCGAGCATAGCTTTTCTTGCCTTCTACCCTTCCTCTCCCGTTCACAGCATCCCAACTCTTTGGTACTACCCGTTTTATGCGGCGAGCTAGCAGGCGGGGCGGTTATACCCTAGCATCAGAATGTGCATAGATGTTCTATTAGAGGGTTTAATATGAATTGATGTGTATTTGAAGCCTACCTTGCTACATTTTGTAAATATATGCGTTCATCTGCAATCAGTTCATCGCAATCAGTTCATTTGCAATCTGTTTGTCTGCAATCGGCTCGCATTCCGCTAGGCCAGCAGTCAATGTGACTTGGGGCAATTCTCCTCACATTATATTCCATGGGCATCTACTGACAATTTATTTTTGGTCACCGATAAAGTATCGGCCATGAAACGAAGACCTAAGTTGTTTTTCTCACTTGGTAGCAGCTGCAGCCGTAACTAAGAGTCCATCAAGAACTGGACCATTCACATACATTTCCCAAAAGAGTTTTGCCGCTTCATTACTTTGACTCAAAGATACATTTCACTCGGTATAGTACGGAGACGCAGAACAAAGGTCGTTCCTCGGGTGGCTTGGCGCCAAGCCACAATACGTTTCAAATATGAACGTTTCTGTTCTGCTACGGTTATATAAATTATATCAGAAACCAGATACACATTAAGCCAATGCGTGTATGAAGTCCACCATGCATATGAATCCTTGGGGGGACGTGAAAGCTTCCGTGAAACGAAGTATATATTTTCTCTATCCACTCAAAATCAGACATCGTTTCCCTCGGTAAACAAACCAGTCTTCGAATCAACATCAGGGTAACGCAATATGCCAAGTCTTTTCGTAGTTCCGAGACTACGTATCAATCAATATGCAATACCGTTTTGTATCTTTGGGTGCAATTGACATGAATTCTAAATATCTCAACGGGTGCCGACTTCAAAAATTCTTGGAAAGCATGAAGAATAGCTTTGCACAGCCACCAGGTTGTATTTAAATAGTACTACTATCTATTATAGCTAATCTAAACAATTTTATATAACCCAGCTCCCATCTGGTAAAAATTGTCGTGCAGATACTGTGATTTTAGAGCTGAGTGTCTGTCAGTAAAGCGTCTTGTCTCTAGAAAATTTTCCTGGGGCTCCACCCCGCCCCCACTACTCTCGCAGCGCCAAACATAAGTACTGCACCCGCGTAGGCGGCAGCGTCAAACCAGATTAATCCCGTGTAGCTGTGATACTTGGAGATGAGAGCACCAGCAATCGGAATACCCGTGAGCGACCTGTTAACTATGAGCGAGCTGTACCATACCTAGAGGAGAGGAAGGAAAAAAGCTTACGCAAAACTAGCCAGGCTGTAGCAAGTACCATATCGCTTTCCATAATCCTCTGTCCGACAGATTTGGCCCACACATACTGGGGTCAACCCAATTCCACTACCACTCCCGAACCCATACAGGATGGCAAAAGCGATCAGCATATTTTTTGTTTTCTCCCCACCACCTTCACAAGGTAACCACAGCCCCAAGACCGTAATGACACAGGACAGACTCGTTATAATTAGTACATTGAACCTGCCGAATATATCCGCAGCGTAATTTGGGAGCCATCTCCCCAAGACGCTCCCAGCATTAAAAATTGACAGTAGCTGATACGAAAAACCCTCCTCTAGACCAACGTTGATTGCATAGCTCGTGAGGTAGGTAATCGGCACAAATATACCCCATTCGATAAGGAATACGCCGAAGGTAGTGAGTGCAAAAGTAGGCTCGAGGAGCGCTGCCAGGTCAATAGAAGCCTTTGCGTCCGGTAATGGTTTCAGGCGTGAGCGAATCAAGAAATTTGCTGGAACCACCAGCGCAAGTTGAATGAAACCCACAACACGGCAGGCCCAGGGGAACCCAATGGCGGGGATAAGCTTCTGGAGTACAAGGGGAAACACAATGCCCCCAATTGATCCACCAGTTATTGCAAGACCAGTGGCAGTCGCACGCCTGGCTTTGAACCAGTGACCAACAGATGCAACGGCAGGGGTGAGTATGAGAGAAACGGATGTGCCACCAAGGACCTTTTTCAGTGCGAGTTAGCCTATTTGTCTCCGGTAAGGCGTTAATTGAGGGTCGGCTTACTCCGAAAACAAGGAAGTACTGCCAATAAGCTAAATTCAGAGATTCACGGTAAGTATATATTCAAATGCTGGGGGGCAGTCTGGGGCGTACTTTTGCAGAGACTCATCAAAAATAGTGTGAGAAACAGCCCCACGCTACCTGCCAACACTAATAACCGTGGGCCTCGCTTGTCGAATATGGGGCCTTGGAACAAGATTAGTAAAAAATACCGATACGGACACTCAAGCAAGGTTCCTGCATGAAGTACGGTCGCTTATGCCCTGTTTGCGTGCAGATCACCCATAACATGCAAGCGGGGGCGTACCGATTTGAACTCCGCACAGAAACGCCAAAAAGGCATGTGTGCCAAAAATCCAGCCAGTAGTACTCTGCGGGTAGTCCTGTTTGCTCAAGGAAAAATTAATCAAAGCTGTCGGAGAGGACGAGAGTTTCTCACTTTCAAGTCATTCCGGGACAGGTAAGCCTGAAACGTGCCTACCTCACACGCCGTCTCGGCTATCAGCATCCCAATGCCCACCTGACCACGCTATATCCTTTCTTCAGGCACACACCTATCGTATTCATAAGGCCTAAGCCAGCGAACAACAAGCAAAATGACCCTAGTACAACTGACCATGCCTTTAGTCCCCCTTCTGGATAGCTTTCATCATCATCTACCAACTCTTCCTCCAAACCACCCTCCCCTTCTCCTTCCGCCTTGTTTCCTGTTTGGAGGGACTCTCTCCCTACTGCTGTCTCTTCCTCCGGACCTTCAACACCCCTCTCCCCGCGCCCCTTCTCCTCACTAGATACGCCATTCAGTGTCGATGCCGAATCTTCCGCTGGTACTGGCACTGGATGGTGTCCATATAGCGAGTGGTGTGCTGTTCCAATTGCGGTGTCATCATCTCGGAGCTCGAAGCCGTGCTCATGAGGGCCCATTTGGGGTTTCCGGTTGGGTGGAAGATGGGGGGTGTCCTCGTTGGTGGGGGCTTTAAACATATTTGCTAAGGTTTCCACGCGATTTTTGGTAGAATGAGCCTATCCCGATTGCCACAACCACAGCCGCGTCGTATATTGCTCCTCAGGTCCTACTGCCCTTCTCTCCCCGCTCTTCCCCACGAGATGAATATTTATACCTCTCTGTCTTCTATCAAGCCGGGAGTTCAGATCTTCTCGATGGTGTCTATTGCTGAAGTTTGAATATTCGCTACCCCATATACCAAATTTTCTCTTCCCAATTGCAAATCCTTCCGGGGACTGAGGGCATTTTATGCACTCTCAGCTTTCCACTAGTCACCTCATAACCTGCTCAAGTGTCTCGGGGGGGCACGAGACTAAGGTTCTCTAGTCGTACCCATACGTACCCAAATGGCTAGTCCGTCGTCCCAAAGGCTGCACTTTCTCAGCTAGTCAGCTGCAGGTCCTTGTCTTGTGCCTGCAGTCCTTAGCTTTTAATTCCTTCCCTTCTTCAACCCGACTAGCGTTTCTTGCAGCTATACGAAGGGCCTACCACTTACCTACCTCATCTCGTTACAAGACGCAATGCGATGATGTGGGCTCTGCGAATGTGCCGAATGTTCCGCCTCACCACAAATCTAAAATCTAGAGCGCTCTAGATACTTCACATGTCAACCTCCTCTTCTGCTCTAGCAATAAATTTGCTTTTCATTGCGACGTTGTTGAGTTTAAGTTATTCTTGTGGCGCTTGCACTATCTACCGGTAGCGTCGGATGTCGCCGCCAAGCCCTAATGAAGGAAACTTTGCGGTCGGTTCCGGGCAATGAGTGGCGCGCACTACAGACATATCACTCCCCGCAGTTTAAATACGAGTACTGAGTTACCAAAAGAAAAAAAAAAGAAAAAACCCCCTCCCCGTAGACATCACAAGCTTCATCTTCAGCAACCTTCTGCCGGGCAGGCCTGGTCTGAGACAAAAAAACAAAATAAAAGTACAGGGTATCAGTGTACTCCGACCGTGGGTAAGGTATATGTATGTACATACATACATACATATCTATAAAGAGCACGGATACGCCGACTGGAGATATCCGGTGCATATAGGTAGCCTATTTTGAAGACCTCAACCATAATCGGCGGGATAACCAGCCATGATTAAATACCCTATACTGTATGTCAAGACATTTATAGCTAGGGTTTTCTGTCTACGTAGAGGACACGGGACGATGATGTAGCGAATATATTCAATAACAGCAGATCCTTTTTAGCGAATATCTGGGCCAATGAGCTGTTTGTCTCAGCTGTCCACTGCCGATACCCAAGACAAATCTACAGTCCGTTGCTGGGTAATTTTGGGCCCTTTCGCCGTATGATACAACGCCGTACAAAGATTTAATGGATATGTAGGTACAGTACTTAGCTCCATTCCAATACCGCTACTAGTACATACTCAACACCCTCGCTAAAACTATACTGGATCCCTTGCTACACCGGACAGAAAGCGCTGAATTTCTGCCGTCCGTTATAGCCAGGTATGTACAGTATCTGTGCCGTGGCCCGCTATTTGCGAGTCTTGGCTTTGGACTAGGTTCTGCATGATGTGCAGCTGTCTCACGGTGGAGCCGAACCCGAGGCCGGCAATATCTGCCGTCGGGAAACCTAAGAGACAAGACACATCTTGTTCGATGTTTCAATGCTAAAGAAACCATGGTCTACTTGTGACACTTGGAACCATAGTATACTACAATGCCTAGAGAGAAAATTTCCATGCATTGATTCACCAGGGTTGGCACCCAAGAATGAAGGGTAGAAAAACCTTTGCCCAAATAAAGTATTAAGTGCGTTTAGGTTCGTGAAGGGAATCTGTTGCCCCCACAGTTTGCCATATTTATTGCCTTGCATTGCATATTGTGTTACGCTGCCGACTCGCTACAGACCCATGGATTACCTACATCTTGCCGCATACAAAGCTAAGGTACAGCGTGCATGCAGCGGGAGATAATTCATGGGACTACCGAATGCCTCAGGAGACTTATTACACCCCCTCGTTGTGCTTGGGGTCGCTTCGGTTTTGGGATATAGTGCCAATCGGAGGTATTTGAGTCGTACATCTACTATCTCAATGTAAGATATGAATCAATCTACCTCATGATGAGTGCCAGCGGTCTGTACTTTCTGTAAGATTACGAGGTTACGAGCGGAGGAATCTTGCAAGAGAGATGTAGATATATTCGTCAGGGCTATGTAGAGATCGCTATAGTCTTAATGCTATGGGTGTTCTGACCCATACGTCAATACGGCCCATTCATCAATGGGCCGCTAAAGATAGTTGGGCCGGCCCACCCATCAATCGCGCTAATGGCCGGCCCATTCATCAATGGGCCCAGCCCACCCATCAATCTGACGGCTACAACAATATTTTAATATAAT
>Ga0307511_10008845_pt1 | contig 10052 bp, 10 predicted proteins | sample 13_EM_MG_FD_200266 | JGI IMG/M metagenome (GOLD analysis project Ga0307511, IMG submission 200266) | Populus trichocarpa ectomycorrhiza microbial communities from riparian zone in the Pacific Northwest, United States - 13_EM | ecosystem: Host-associated > Plants > Roots > Unclassified | place... | reverse complement strand
TAACCATGTTGTAGAGCGTAGTTGTTTCCATAGACCTTAATCCAGCGAGAATGGCTTCTGAACACTGTGCTTGTATGACACCGCAGAGTGCCTAAAATGGCTAGTATGTCTCAGCTGTTCGGAAACTAGGTGGTGTTCGGAAACCCGGTGGGGCACTCTACCAGGTCAATGGTCATTTGTACTTCCTGTGTGTTGAGTGAATGGGAGACCGGATAAAATTCCGATCAAGGTGGCTTCTAGTGGGAGCGTATGATTTCAACAGTGGAGGCAAGTGATGGATTTATCGGGTGGGTGCGTTAGTTTCCATATACTTGTTTGTTCGGGTCGGTACAGGCTGTGGGTAGTTGCAACAGTTGAGCGAAATCCAGGGTCACATGGCATGGCCTATTAGGGTACTTCACAACATTCATAGCCGAGGCGAATAAAGGACTTGAGCAAACAAAAGAAAAAACTCTACTGCACCCCATATATTTATCCACATCGGAACTGTAGACCTCGATCCTATACGTCATTCCCACATAGCTAGCTTCCGACGTAGATTTACCTACGCACCCTTGGACTTGTTATGGAGTACAGAATTTCAATGACTCTGCTATATATACTACATTTGATTTTGATGTCCTAGTCTTTGAAGAAGGTAGGTAGGTGATCTATTCCCCCTAGGACTAAACCCAAGGTTTGAATAGTATAACAAGAAATTCTTGTGCCATATTACTAATTAGTGACTTTACAACGAGACTCCCGGGGGTAAAAAATTATGCTAACGGAGCAAGGACCTGCCCCATACAGACTCACAAAATGATAACACGCTTAGTAGCAGCTAGCTATATAAAATCCCATGAACCATGTATTCGAATTTCAACCAAACCCTGATTTGGGCAGATCAACGAAATCAGACTTCCCGATATAAGCTAGGATATCAACGAGTAAACCTTTCTGCTGCCATACTTCTCCTTCATTGCCTGCGGAGAGAGTTTCTGAATATCTACTAATATCTGCAGGTCTGGTCCTTCGTAAAAGCGATCGAAAAGTTCCCTGAATTTTTCTTCCACGCCCTGATCCTCAAATATGTGATTGTTAAGGACTGCAACCCCAACTTTTTTCAGTGAGATTCCATCCCACCTATTTTGTGGTGTACACACCAGAAAGTAGTGTGGTCCATAGGGCGAGAGGAATGAAGATGCACCAGTAGCCCGACCTTTACGTTCCGCCGGCGAATGCAGCTGTGGGACAATGTAATATTCCCTGCTTGTGTTAGAACCGGCGGCTCTAACATCCATGTCGATACTTCCCACAATGAATGTCAGTGCAACATCAGATTGTGGGCCTGGTGCACTAATTGTCCATTTGCATGATCGAAACCTGTCCAGTCTTGAGTGATCGATGCCCCACCATCTGGTCATCCATTCCTCAGGCTCTGGCAGCGGGGTATTTCTGCTCGTGCACTGGGTTGAACGACAGCGAAGCCCCAGCGAGCCGACCAAAGGTTCTGCAAAAAGTAGTGGAGAAGGTAGATCCGTTCGATCCTCACTCACCGCACTAATCAGACCATTCCATATTGGGTAGAGTTGGTCGAATGGCTGGGATACGTGGAGGGTAATTTCCCATTTCCAACGGTTGGTGAGTGCGTTGATGAAACGCTTCCAAGCATCTTCAATGTGTTCGTTTGGCATATATACTGGTAACTCGGGTAGAGCGTCGGCTCCGAGCAGGAAGAAAAGTCCAGCAACTTTATCTACGTTGTTTGAGCAATGGCGGCGAGCAACAAGTCGCAGACAATGGTTGAGGATTCTACCATTTGACAGAGTGCACGGAAACTCGAGATCCTCATGGGGCTCCGACTATCAGAACCATCGATTCATTGCAAGATGATTAGCTCATCGGACCCTGCTAATCTATCTTAGGACGTTGCGTTGGAACTCACCTTTGATTCTGGATCTTGCATCAAATGAAATACCATACAAGGGGACCGCGTGTTGAACTCGGACATGTATTCGCTTCGAGGTGGACACCCCATGACGACCGCAACATCATTTTTGCAATATTCCTGAAGTGTCCAAGTTCTATTTATCCAGTGGTGAGGGTTTTTCCAATCACTGCTTTTGTCACTGATTGGTCTCCCAATGCCATTCATATAAATGAAGATGCCGTTAGCGCGTCTATATATACCGCCAATCGTGGGTACATCTATCTCCCATTCCCGGAGCCGCTTCTGTTCGAGGTGCAATATATCTGTGGGCGGTGCATGCCTTTTCAGTACATCGGGTTCATTTGTGAGTAAATTACCCTTCATATCCTTCCAAGCCTGTCTTAAACAAAGAATATCCAGCCAGCAATATTCAATGTCATGAGGCTGGGGAGTAAGGACCTCTACGAGGTCGAGTTCGTCCTCCCGTCGTACTAGTTCGCATGTGCCCGCTTCCAGCGGCGTCAGGAGTTCGTCTCGAATTGCCTCTAGAGCTACCCCGTGAGGCAGCGGGATTGGCCATTGACGCCTGTTCACTGGTAGGAGATGGAAGGACAAATCCTTCGCCCAGCTATGGGAAAGCGCCACAAAAGGTACCCACTTCTCTTGACCAAGAGGCGGCATATACTTGAGCATTCGTTTATAAACACGTGGGGTGCGTGCATGCCAATCATATGGAACCACCCGGTTCGAAACCAAATCCCACAGTCTCCTAGGGTGTGATTCCCTAGGTTGTGCAATCCTCAGTTCGCCGTTTTCAGCTTGCCTTATCGTTGTCATTCGTTTGTCGACAGAGCTTGCCTCTGGCCGCTCCGCCGTTATAAGAGTACTATCGCAATGTGAGAGGTCTGGAAGCCCAGAATATAGGGCAAACCATTGCGGATCCCGTCCCCAAAGTGCACTATTAGGGTCGTCAGACACGAATATGAATGATGTGCGGAACCATGCATAGGCGGTTCCAACATCATGGCCACGGGAAATGAGCAGTTCGAGTCCAGCTTCCAAATTCGGCTCCTCAAGATCCAAAGTGTATCCTGTAATAGAGTTGAGATAAACGAGTAAGTTCTCAGGGCTTGTATACTGGGCGCAGCACTCATCCGCCTGCATGGGTGTGAGGACTGGGTTGCGTGGTAACCAGAGCTCCGACTTATACCCGGAAGAACGGTAGGGCAGGTTGGGATCACGGAATGGCGCTTGAACATGATCCGGTGGATTAATTTGGGGATGGGGAGTGTTGAGAGTTACATTGGACGTGCAATTTCGCTTGACGTTGGCACCATCAAGCGCAGTATCGCCATGGCCACTGGTCGAAGCAGTTGAACAGTCGATACCCTGGCCATGGGAGATCTCCTCAGTGGGCCTGGGGGATCTTTCAGAGTGTTTACGCTTCAGGTTGGACGTGGGATGGGTATCGACGTTCTTAGGTTCGGACAGTGGTGCTATACCTATAGATGAAGTTGGTTCGAGTTCCAATCCGGTCGTCGTGGTGGCAGTATTGGGAGCCAGAAGGTCATCAAGGGCTCGTGATGTTCTCCTCAAATTCTTGGTTCGACGAGTCTGACGGGAGGGAGGCATTGGTGATGGGATAGATCTGGAGGTTTAAGTCGGTTGGTGTGCTCGACAACTTGAAGAGTACGGATCAAAGAGTCACCTAATAGTCCTGGTTCTTCACCTGAGGCAGAGTACCGATTCCATCAGAGGTGGCATTGCGGTTTCGGGAGGTCCGGTATATATAACGATAATCTTGCCTATACACGTCCGAGCTATACCCATATACATTTTAAGCCATTACCCCGGTGTTTCGGGGGTTCACATTTCCGCAGCATGATGTGTGTAGGATATTCATGCCCCCCGGCAGTGGGATCGAGACTTCTGGTAGTGGACAACTAGTTGAGCTCGGTAAAACAGGCAGTTACCGGTAGCTAGTGGCGAAACGGTTCTGTCAAGGCGGAAAATTCAGGACCAATGGGTAGCCCCATGGGGGTGGGGGTTGCAGAGATTGATGGTACTGGTCAGTAAGCCTGGGAACATGTGTATACTAGAGTAGCTATCTACCCAACATGGTTGCCGGGGCTATTTGGGGTGTCACTTCATAATTACAACGGTACCACACCCTAACGTTGCCATTTTTTATCACGTGGAGGTAAGCTATAGTTACAAGGTAAGTGTACGGCATACGTATGCACTGCCCGTCCCGCTCTGCACGGCCACTGCGTGGTCCGCGATACTGGAAGTATGCCTGGGCACGAGCCGGCTCGTCATTTTTCAAGGCAGGCTCGAGCCTTTCCAGCCACCGGGCTCGAGCTTTCGGCTCGTGCCCAGGCATAACTGGAAGTATAGTCGAGCCTGTCATGTATGACGTCCGTCAGGCACCTTTTACGCATTAAGAGAGGCTATGCGGTATAAGCGAAAACCAGAAAAACAGGACATGATTCCCCAATCCTCCGCTACAGATATGTAATACTCTATATCCGCGCCGTGCCTAAATCTAAATTTAAATTTAAACAATTTCTACTTTTTACCGTGCAATTAATCTTTTTTTATCCCCTGAGCTTCCCAAGCAGGCCTAGACACAGTGCACAGAAAATACGGTCGGGACCAGAGATGGTATGTTTATAACGGATATATGCTTATACAAGGAGGGGGTTGCATGACGAAACGGACAAAGGGGAAATGAAATAGGTATCAGGATTGCTTTGTGATCCTCCGGAGTTTGTTCCGATGCAAACAGCCCTCAATTCGACGTTACCTTGGCAACATTTCTGCAACTACATACCTTGGTTTGCAGGTAAAAATAAGGAGTGTTCCCAGAGCCTCGATAGCCACTTAATTAGGAACCGCCAATGCAGGAGGTGGCTCGGGTGCGGGATCTTCGTTCTCAGCCGATGTGAAAGTATTGATAATTCGACCCTCGTCCGACGAGTTCGCTGCATATGTAGTGTACATTCGTATGTATGTGACTAAGTCGGAAAAATGTATGCTTGTGCCAATATGGTCGGGGTCATCCCTTAAAAGTAACCTTTTAGTACGTACCGGGGGGGTGCCTATGAATATAATGTATGTATGCTCAGCTCAGACTTGCTTGTAACGGGAGTTTCTATAATCCCCCCCTTTTACTAACAGGAGTATTACCCCTCAATATCACTTTGGCCTGTCAAGTGCGGTGGAGGAGAGAGCACTGGCTCTTGTTGGTATTGCTCTCATATCTAGGCAAGGAGGCGGTGATTCTGAGACATGTCAAGGATCGGGCGGTTGGCCCAAGTAGGTATATGTATGTAGATAGCTCAGTGACGTACCGCACACACACACTTGTTGATATAACAGGATAGATTTACTATCCAAATATTGCCATACTTGACGGTAAATCCCTTGAAATCTGTCCGTTATGCTAATATGCGGTATAGCAAACAGTGTGGGGGCCGTTTGCAACATTCTTTGTGACTCAATTTGATTGAACAGGGCAAGCACCACTCGATATCAATATCTTTCAACTCCGGAGGTCAGTGGCGTTATTTATCTACCTTCATGCTATACTCACAAGCCATAAATATCATTGAATTAAAGTACTATTCCATTATCGAAAAAATATTTACCTGTGATCAACCCCATATCAGTTGTTCTGTTCCATTCAGACATCAGGACGATTCGTCAATGGTTCGAATTACCCACCAATTGCACACAGACCCGAACTATTGAGCAATCCATGGTAAACAGCTGCAGTACATGGAGTATTTGTAGAACCTGATAATACGCGAGGTGACACCGCGGCAGCAACTATTGGCAGCAGCCGCAGGAGCCATGGTCTAGGCATGAAGGCATGGTCAGCAGTGGCAGTGCTAAAGCAGGACACGCGGACTTCTTCTGTGAGCTTTTGAGCGGTTTGTTCGCAAATATGCCCATTTAATTGTGACAGACAGAAGCACGCAGAAGTAGTGGATGCACAAGATCGGAGGAGCCAATATGTATGCGAGGCGGTAGAAACTGCAACACACCTCGTGAGGTTCCCGGGAGTGGGGCTAGGAGGAGCGTGCGGGTTGAAGAGATATGTGAGGACCCAGATAGTTGCAGCATGGTAGCGGAATTCGTGGTGGAGGGTTTAGGGTTTTGTATTCACATACTAGGGGCGGGGCAGAGACCAGCCCAAAAATTGGGCACTCCCAGCGGGGATGGGGTCTCTCGTACTAGGCTAGATAGAAATAAAAAGATTAAAATAAAATGCTTATTTTGTTATTTTCTAGCTCCAGGTCTGGAAGATATCTGAGGCTGAGATGTAAGGCACCGTGGAATATTAACCTCTCTGTCTAGGGCCCCGAGGTTCTGAAAATCGTTGCCTGTGGTGTTTTTGCGCGGTTGGACGGCCCCGCCATGCCCAAATAGGCAGCCAGCAGTGGGAACGATCAGCGGCAGGTCAGCATAGCAGGAACGATTGGCGGCAGTTATACATGATTCGTATGTAGCTGCATGGTCAGCAGCGGTAGCCATTGTCAACAGGGGTATCCAGGGTTAGCAGTGACAACCATGGTTAGGCTGATACGATTTCTCACCTGGAGGTGTTCAAACGATTCAGAAGATAGACCGTTAAACAAGACGCTCAGACCCACTCTGTTGATCAAGATCTGGACGAATGAAAAATCATGATTACACTATGGAACACCAGAACTGAGTAGCCAGAATATTCACCGTCGAGTTCACTAGTAAACGTGTACTTTTTTTTTGGGGTAACTCAGTACTCGTATTGATACTATCAAACGTGTACCTTGTGGGCAGTATATGAGTGAGCTTAAATGTGTTCCCTGCACGTGAGCACGTATGTGTTAATATAGTAGCTGAGTGTTTACTCAGTGAAAATTCACAATGTGAGGACAACCCAGTAAGTATGTGAGCGCCCACTTGAGGGACAGTCACAACACAATTCACGTTACAAATAAACAGACAGTCGGAGTTCACCCTCAGGCTACGAGTGAAGATTGTGGGGTACTGCCGCGATTAAATCACTAGGCCTAATTCTAAAAGACCGTATGAAACGGTTTGATGCCAAAGGCAGAAATTCTCGGAGGCACTTTGACACAATAACTTTGCAATGAAACGTCAGTTGGGGTTCGGATGACTTCTGTGATTTTCGTTCGTTTATTAGGGACTCAATACTTACATGCATGTATGTGTATAGATTACGGAGGCGGCGCTGCAGGAACCCAGGACTACAATATGTATTTCAGTAGAATCTGCGGTAGTCCGATATATAATAAATGCATAAATGATCCTGGGGACATCACGGATATATTGGTATATGAAATACTTGTTGCCAACAGTATAGGGTATTGCATACATGGGCCTAGGCAAAGCCGACTCCTGGATGCCCAGGGTCTTCTAGAGTATGAGGCATTAGTAGCTGAGGATGCGAGAAAGTTTGGGCATACACATAATCTACCAAGTCATTGAGGGTGTTAAAATAATATCAGTGTTGACATACTATAAGGACCCCTCCGTCCCTATCGTTGGAAGCCACGCGTAGTGCTAGAGCAACTGAAGGTTTTCAGTGTCAATTTGTGGTGTTGCGTTGAGCTCCATCAGCGAATAGTATATGGAGGCAGCTATACGATCAGGCATGCTCTCACCCAACCAAGCATAGGCCCAGGTATATGTTAGCATTTCTATTGTTATAAATATGTAACTTATTATTCAATTTTAGTTTTGTTTAGTCGGTTGTTTGTGGGTTGTTAGTTGAAGCCGGTTTACTTCATAACCCGAACTTCATCAATTTGACTAAACTAGGGCTTCCACAGTTGCCTATATCCTGACCTCTCCCTATCCACCACAGGCTCTTACAATTCGGCTAGCAATTATATGAGAGTGGCCACCAGGTCTCCAAATTTACCAATGTAGGCTGAATTACCCTTTTCTCAATGACCACATAGTCAAATCTATGCAGCTAGTCCAAATATAACAATATATGTTCTGGGCTGTTCGCGGACATCGGCCGCCCGCGGGCGGCGTGTTTGCTATGCCCCTCGCGAGCGCATAGGAAATGTCCGCGGGTGGCATAGATGTTCTGACCCATACGTCAATACGGCCCATTCATCAATGGGTCGACCAATTGATCAATGGGCCGCTAAAGATGGTTGGGCCGGCCCACCCATCAATCGCGCTAATGGCCGGCCCATTCATCAATGGGCCCAGCCCACCCATCAATCTGACCGCTACAACAATATTTAAATATAATTATCTCATATATACGGAACTATTGAGAAATACGGGACTATGGAGCACTACGGATAAATAGAAAAATCGGCTCCTGATTTGAATAATACATTGAATACTCGAGTTCTACAGAAGAGGGCTTGATCTAACGTATTTGACGGGGATCCGGCGCACTTCCGGGATGCATGTATTTAATTGTTAAAAAATCGAATTATAATGCAAATAGGCTCAAATTAAAACTAGAGTTTTAGTATATACATAGAAGTCACCTGCGAGTGCCGCCCTAGGGTGAGCATTGCTATACGAGGTGGTGAAAGGTAGAAGGTAGGAATTGGAGTATGTATGGACTAGCAATTGATGTGACGGAATTGTGGCCTCAAAGGACTTGTGGGGCTTAATATACGTTGTACGTGATGTATATTACATGTGGAATCAGTATCAGGACAAACCGCCTACCATGTGAAGATCTCGTCTCGTGCCCAGGTCAAATGGGTCTCGGGATGTCTCGAGACTAAGTCTCGAGACTGACGAGACGAGACTTCTCGAGACACCTGGGCAACAGTCTCGAGATTGTCTCGAGACTTTGTGATATCAGTTCTTGGCACATATAATATCCATGTTATAGTGGCTTACGTTATCCGACAAGGGTAAAAGTCTCGAGACAATTAGGGTCTCGAGACATCTCGAGACCGCCTGGAAAATGACGAGACGTCTCGAGACTAGCGCCCGGTCTCGTCTCGAGACGTCTCGTGCCCAGGCCTATTGATGAATGGGCCGTATTGACGTATGGGTCAGAACATGTCATCGGGAGGCAAAGGGTCATTCCTATAACCTATATATTCTTGTATCCAAGGGAGAAGTTTTCATATCTGGGTGGTCGACCCATATTCTTACACTGAAGATATTTTGATATCGGATAATCTCAGATCGAAAGTCTACTATATGGGAATGACTCTGGTACCCTTATATGGAGAGTGTATGGTCGATGCTGAGGTAGTTCAAGTTCGATACTGAATGGCTACCTTCTACAGTACCCGCCACGCCCATCGCCGCATAACACTAAGTCGAAACGATGTATAGACTTTTTAAAAAATAGAATAAAACCCCCCTCACGCCATAGCTGCAGAAACTTGTCGCCACTGTAGGAATATGTAAATCAGAGAGTATCGTCTAAGCGTGACAAAGAATTCTTATATTGCAAGATCATTGCAAAGCCGCAGTCAGAACGATATCAATCTCTTTGCCAATGTCGTACCACCCCACCCATCTTACATCCTACAAACGGCCGACTGTATGATGGGAACCGAGACAGACATTTCAGATACCAGAGTAACTCTAGCAACTACGGTAACTTTGGCCTGCGCGGCTCGCTAGGCCCCAACCCTACCCATGATCATGAGTACCTCTGCACTTGTGAAAAATTCTGAAATATCGTTCATTTGGACCGACTCTAGGTAGTACATTCCATGAAATACTCCTCCTCTACTTACGTTTGCCCTACTGCGGCACACACTAAACGAGGGTAAATCAGACGAATGGTGTATTCACTAGGACCTTGATTAACCAGCCGGTAGCTTAATGGAATATACTCTTGCAATAGATCCATTTCCACTTGTGGGACAGCATAGGGAGTGGGATTAAAGCGATTTTATTGTAGTGGCCCCCAAATGCAGTAAAGGCTAAACTCTGCGATATGGCTATAGAGTGAAGACCCAGTGTGATGGAATGTCATGTAAATCAAAGCCCATAACCTAACAAAGTTTCTGAGCTATTGCATGCAAGATGCGGGTATTTGTTGATAGGGGTATGTTGAAGGATGTCTCACCTGACCCCCCCAAACCAACATTCGGAATATAGGACCCTATCGTATCTCTATTACTCCCGGAGT
>Ga0307511_10008844_pt1 | contig 10052 bp, 8 predicted proteins | sample 13_EM_MG_FD_200266 | JGI IMG/M metagenome (GOLD analysis project Ga0307511, IMG submission 200266) | Populus trichocarpa ectomycorrhiza microbial communities from riparian zone in the Pacific Northwest, United States - 13_EM | ecosystem: Host-associated > Plants > Roots > Unclassified | place... | reverse complement strand
AAAATATAAAAGAAATTAATTTTAAATAATAAAAAAAAAAGATTTCTGTGTAACAACTCTTTTGAGCGGCGTTCCCAAACCAGAGTAATCAGTTGTCATCCCACTATTTAAATTGCTAATTAGTCGTTGTAGACTTCCACAACAATGTGACTTGTTGAACGATATAAAATATAAAAGAAATTAAATGAACGGGCAAGGAAATCTATGCAAGTCATAATCTATGCAAGTCAACGAAACATTATTATTTATTTATTTTTCGATGAACGGGCAAGGAAGGCACTTCTTTCTTAAAAACCCCCTCAAGTGCATTGTAATTTAGACGTGTCGATTATAGTTGAAGTCATTCTTACATCAATTTTTTATATCACCAAAAGATCCGGTTGTTTGGTAGCAGCACGTGCAAACAAATCTCCACACCTGATCTTGTTTTTACCTTTGAAATGAGTCTTTCTCTGTGTTGTACTCTCTTTTCTCCAGGTGGTGAGGCTTTGTGGTTTTGTAGGGGCGTGTGTTCATATCCCACCAACACCTTAATCTTGTTTCTGTTAAGGATATCAAGGATATCACTCCCTAGCTCCCTACAAACCAGGATACTTGATTTCAAATGCTTACTCTGTTGTGATTATCCCGAAAGTTATGGTTGATGTTATTGTAATGCTTATCACTACAACTGTAATGTCTATATAATTATAATGATACACACGGTTTGGCTATTGAGTCAAAATCATCTTTACTGTATATTATATTTCATGGTATCAGAGCAAATCTAGCTTACCCTTTAAAGATCCTGCTTTCGCTTTTCCGAAACATGGCTGAGTCTGGTTTCTCCTCCTCATCTCACTTTGCTTTCCCCAATCCAACGCAACTTATCTCTATCAAACTTGATGAGACAAACTATCTTGCGTGGACTGCCCAGTTTAAACCTATTCTCAAAAGTCACAATTTGCTTGGCTTTATTGATGGTTCTAACCTCTGCCCTGCTGCCAAAATGAGTTCATAAATCCTACTTACACCAGTTGGCAGAGTCGTGACCAACTTCTGCTAAGTTGGATCATCTCCTCTATTTCTCCAGCACTGGTGGCTTCACTCTATGGTTTGGACTCCTCATTTTTGGCATGGCAGTCTCTTGCTGTTCGATTTGCATCTCAATTAAAATCCCGCATCTCCCACTTGAAACGTCAACTACAGAATCTCCAACAAGGTTCCTTGACTTGTGCTTCGTATCTAACTGAAGCCAAGTTCTTAGCAGATCAACTATCTGCTGTTGGAAAACCAGTTGATGATGACGATCTCATATCCTTTATTATTGGGGGTCTTAATCCTACTTTCACACAATTTATTACCTCTTACTCCTTCCACACTCGGGAGGCTTCTATGTCATTTTTTGATTTCAGGTCTGAACTACTGAATCATGAAATAATTATGAACCGTCATGCTCCACTAAATCCTGCACTAGAAACATCCTCATTTGCTTTATTTACCAATCGACCAAAGTTTCAGCCTGTGAAACGTAAACTCCAATTTTCAAGGTCTTCAAACACCAACGCTACAAACCATAGTTTTCTGCCCCTTCCATATCTACCAAGGATGTTCATTCTGTTTCCAACTCTGGTGGTCGTCCCCCTTACCAGATTTGTAAAGGTAATAATCATCAGGCACTGGACTGTTTTCGTCGAATGGATTTTTCTTTCTAAGGACGTCATCCCCCTACAGACTTGGCAGCCATGGTTGCTATTATTAATGCAGAATTCCTGAATTGTCAATGGCTTGTAGACAACAGTGCTAATGCACACGTAACTAATAATGTTGAGAATCTTGACTCCAAACGCCCGTTTGATGGTAATGAGATTGTCGGTGTAGGTGATGGTGCAGGTTTGTCTATAAAACATATTGGTTCATTCATTGTCCACTCTGGTAATAATCGTTTTATTCTTAAGAATATTATTCATTGTCCTCAAGCTGCTACCAATCTCCTTTATGTTAACAAATTTTGTGTCGATAATGATGTTACTTTTCATCTCACACATAATGCCTATTCGGTTTAGGACAATTAGGCGAGAATCATGCTCCTTTAGGGTCCGAGTGAAAATGGGCTCTATCCTATCAATCTCGCCAACTTATATGGGAATCAAGACACATAGCTCCCTTTGGCATCAACGTTTAGGTCATTCATCTGAGTCTGTCTTGCGTCATGTCTTATCAAATTCTAATTTACCTCTTGTTGGTTCGGTGCAAAAGAATTTTGTATATGAATCTTGTCAACTTGGCAAGTCCATTCAACAACCCTTTTCCAGCTCTCATCGTGAGACATCAGGTCCTTTAGATCTGGTTCACTTAGATGTTTGGGTTGCACCTCTTGTTTCACCTAGTGGTTTTAAATTTTATGTAACGTTTATTGATGATTTCAGTCGATTTACATGGTTGTATCCCATTGCAAACAAATCTGATGTCTTCAATTCTTTTGTTCAATTTCGGCTACTTGTGGAAAAATAATTTTCATCCCCTATTAAATGTTTACAAACCGATAACGGTGGAGAATATATTTCCTCACCTTTTACTCAGTATCTCTCACAGTGTTGTGTTTGATGAAAACTATTTTCCGCCAAAATAAGAATCCCAAATCACTCTCTTGTTGGTGTCGTGCTCCCTCCTGGTACGTCTTCCTCTCCCTTTCAAATTCCAGTTTCTACTAATTATTTGGGTTCACCACCTACCAGATCTACTGGTATGTCTTCCTCTTCCCTTCAAGTTCTAGTTTCTCCTCTTTCTTTGGGTTCCCCACCTACCCATCAGACTTCACCCCAGCCACATGAGCCTCTCGATTCATATGTGTCACCCATCTCAACCTCCATTCAAACTTCAACTGTGTCCCCTAATCCTTTGCCCCATCCACCTCTCATTGAATCACTTGATCATTTGGCATCTGTCGAGCACTCCCATGTCCATCATATTGTTACTCGCTCACAAACAGGGCATTCTCGACCTCGCCAATTCCCTAACTATGTGACCCATTATTCCTCACGACATGTACTTCACCTCTTCTATACGGTAGCCATCCCTCCTGAGCCTAACACTTTTACACAGGCAGCCTCTAAACTAGAATGGCGTGCAACTATGGAATCTGAGTTCAAAGCATTATTGAAAAACGATACATTGTCACTCTGTCCACGGCCTTCATCTCACTATATTGTCCGCAACAAATGGGTTTACAAGATCAAACAGAAACCTGATGGCTCTATTGATTGTTACAAGGCGAGGTTAGTCGCCAAAGGATTTGATCAGAAGTCTGGCGTTGACTACTTTGAGACCTTTAGCCTAGTTGTTAAAACGACAACTGTTCGTCTTATTTTAGCCTTGGTTGTACAGTTTCGATGGACTACACGATAACTAGATGTCTCCAATGCTTTTCTTCAAGGATACCTTGATGAGGAAGTTTATATGGAGCAACCAAAGGGGTTTATCAGTGCTGAACATCCTAACTTTGTATGTTGATTGCATCGCTCTCTTTATGGCCTTAAACAGGCACCACAAGCCTAGTTCACTCGTCTCTCACAGGCACTTTACGATCTTGGCTTCTCTGGTTCTCACATTGACTACTCTCTCTTCACTCTTCATAGAGATAAATTGCATATTTATAAATTAGTGTATGTCGATGATATCATCGTCATTGGCAATGATGATTCTACAATTTTCTTTATTATCTCAAAATTACAATACGAGTTTGTGATGAAGGATTTAGGTGACTTGAGCTATTTTTTAGGGATAGAGGTTGCATGTGATCATACAGGTTGCATTTACGTCAATCTAAATATATCGCTGATTTACTTGATCGTGCTAATATGGTCGGTGCTCGACCTTACAAGGCCCCTGCATTTCTGGTTCAAAGATGTCAAAATTTGATGGTGATCTCTTAGTTGATCCCTCTGAATATTGTCATATTATTGGCGCCCTATAGTATGTTACCATTACACGTTCTGATATTGCGTATTCTGTCAATCAGTTATGTCAACATATGCAAGCACCTATCAGTACCCATTGGACTTCGGCAAAGCGAGTTCTTCATTACTTAAAGCATACTACTAATTTTGGTCTTCATTATAAACCCAGTACTGTTGCCTTACATGCCTTCTGTGATGCGAATTAGACGGGTAATCCTGACGATAGACGTTCTTCCGGTGGCTATGACATCTATTTTGGTCAGTGTTTAGTTTCTTGGTCCTCTAAGAAACAACCTGTTGTCTCCAGATCCAGTATTGAAGCAGAGTACCGGAGCTTGGCCTTAACGACATCTAAAGTATATTGGATCCATATGCTTTTACGAGAATTGCATATTTATTTGCTTTCACCACCTACACTCTAGTGTTATAATCTCAATGCTATGTCTTTAGCCTCTAATCCTATTTTTCATGCGTGAACCAAGCATATTAAAATTTTATTCGAGAGAAAGTAGTTAACAAAGATGTGGTTGTTCGTTACATTAACACCCGCAATCAAGTTGCAGATATCTTCACCAAGGCCACACTGCTTCTCGATTTTGCATCTTGCGTGACAAATTATTGGTATGTTCCTTCCCAGTAATTTAAGGGAAGGTGTTAAGGATATCACTCCCTAGCTCCCTACAAACCACGATACTTGATTTCAAATGCTTGCTCTGATATGCTTAAACTTGTACTCTGTTGTGATTATCCTGAAAGTGTTATGGTTGTTGTTATTGTAATGCTTATCACTACAACTGTAATGTCTATATAATTATAATGATACACACGGTTTGGCCATTGAGTCAAAACCATCTTTTCTGGATATTGTCTTTCAGTTTCTACCTTGGTCTCACGGGAGGGATTGATGCCTGCTAATTGCTACCATAACTTCAAATTATGAGTGAACACAAGTACACGGATGCTCTTTTAACATGTTCAGTTATTACAACATAAAATCAAATTTATACCCTTTCAGGGTTGTGGTTCTTCCATCATGACAGTTATGTCTCATTACGCTATCGATCATATTAAGGTTGCATTTATGCGGAGACACTAGACATCTCTATGTATTTGTATTGTAAATATAGAAATTCAATCTAAATTGATCTCAAAAGTAAATGTATTTTATTCGTCTCTTTAACCAGACATGTGTCAATTTTTTCTATACCCGTCCCAAAACAGTAACCAAATGCAATCTAAGTGAAGTAAAATTTGTTCAACATCCAACAAAAATCTCAAATCTAGGATCAAGTGAAGTAAAATTTGTTCCACATCCAACCTTAAAAATCTCAAATCTAGGATCAATTGGAGAGTGAGCAACATTGCGTATTAAAGCAACTAGAAGAAGTTTTTTCTCATTTCAAAAGCAAAAGTTTGTTTTTTCTCAATAGTCTTTTTTATTGAAACCAGGAGAGTGATGAATACCAATCCAAATAGAGGGTCAACAAGTTTTCAAGGATCAGAACTGGAACAGCATCTCAGGTGCATATCCAAGAGCTTCGAGGTGAGCTGCCATGGCCTTGTTCATAGGTGGTGGTCCACACCTTAGAATCTGTGGATTGCATAATGGAAAATTAGTAGCAATTAGTAGCAATTGTTGTAATTTTCTTTCGAGTATATTTTATCTTTCCCTGATGTCTCATGATGAATGTAAGAAAATCAGAAACCTACCTTGATATCAGGTGCTGGAGCAGGGCAGTAGGTTTGAATCATTTCCTTTGATACAAAGCCAACACCACCATCCCATGTTTCGGGAGGCTAAGGAGAAAGTAACATCCAACAACACAGTTTGGTTAATCAAACAGTCATCAATGACTATACCACATAAAACAGACATCTATAACCCATTATGCGTGATAACCATGCTTCAGCATGAAGGACCTACCAGCAGAACAGTAGCCATAATGCATGCACAAGCTTGTGCAAACATGATCATGCCATCAGACAGAATATGTAATTCATCCAATACAAAATTCAATAGATTTAATCAGTTTCTCATGGCTGTATCACAGGAATTTGCTTGAAGCAGCTAAGCTGGACAAGGAACTCATTTCGATATTCCATTTACGTTTTCAAGACCATTTTTATCTTAAATTATGACCAGCACAATCTTTGTGCCCCAACAAATTGTGAGCAGATTTCATCGAGGTTGGGGTTGAGTGGGGTGGGGTGGCTGTTGAAGTGTAATTTTCAATGTACAGCCAGGCTAAGCAAGGACTCTCTCCACTATCTATTGTATTTGGAAAGGTAGCTGAGCAGGGAAAAAAGTCATAAAAGAAACTAATAAGCAAGTTGCAATCTTCAAGGACTTCTCTACACCAAGATATAGAGAATACAAGAGTCTCAATTATGAAAAAAGGAAGACAGTAAAGCGAACATATTAAGCAAATGAAAAGGAGAAACAAGTAACAATAGAATTGTCTGGCATAAGAAAGACAACTAACCTGATTCAAAACATAGTAGACGTTAAAGTGACTAGAGTACCTCTCAGCAAGGGTGTCCAATTCCTCCTGTAAATAACAATTCAAATTATTTTGAATTGCAAAACAAAACAACACATACAGCATATTGTCACTGCTAACAATACAGAGAGGGGTGGCAGGCATGTTATTGTATTAACAATAATATTCAAAAGAAGGATGCAGACTAACAGATCCTCTTGAGCCAAAAAAGAAAAAAATATCCCCAAGAAGCTTTGACAAAATTTCTACAAGAGGAACCTATAAAAGTTTTAGTTTCAGACTACTATCCATGTCTTAGCTTAGATGGTGACATTTGATTTAGTTCCTCTTTTTTTATTGTTAATCTTTCTAGAATTATTTTTAAAAGGATTTTTCTTTCTCCAAAGACCAACATTATCAACCAAGTTCTTCAGTTTCCGAGAAAGTTTTAGTTCCACCGTACTACACTACAATGAAGTCTTGGCAAGTGGTAAATGAATGATGGTTTGTCAATCCCACGAGTTTCATTTAGTATAAACTAAAGTAGCCATCATTAGTTCCCAAAATGCCTACTCTCGTGAATTTATTTTTCTAACAAAACACTTTCAAGACAATAAATGATTTCTCTTTGAACATTTTTTTTCTATTTTCTTCCCCTGGAGTGGTATAAATGAGCAAATGAGCAGGTATGAAATCCTGTGAAAAAAGTTGAGAAAGTCAGCTAAGCACACTAAAACTTTAGAACTTCCATCTGGGGAGCATGCTTTTCTGTTATTGTAAATTCTCTTAATTCCAACAAATTTCAAGAGTTTGTACAGTCAGTTTGTATGCTGCTAGAACGTGCTCTGCACCCAAATGATATTTCAGCTAGTTTCCATTTTGGGGATTGATAACAATGAAGTTTGCCAGCAGAGACATAATTGCCAAGGTATTTTCACCTCATGGTTTATTATCCCACCAAATAGATGGCACTGCATGATATTCACTCGCTTAGGGCACCATTTAGCCCGGCATAGGGCACATTGGCTTGATAGTTCAACTGATTGTGAGCTACAATGGAGCATCAGAAGAAAATAGAGCTGCAACTTACCTTCAAAAGAATGTCCTCATATGTAACATTAGCATAAATGAGGTGCACCTTTGTCTTGTCATTTGGGTTCTCTAGTATGGCTCTAGCAACCTGAAGTGGACACATCAAGGTACAATGAACATGTGATCACCAAAACCTTCCAAGAGGCAACAGCCAAAGACCATTGCAAGCTAAGATAGAACGAAATCAAAACTGGAATAAAAAATATAATCTTGATAGCATACTTGGAACATAGGAGTAATGCCAGAGCCTCCAGCAAGCATCCCAAATGCTCTAACCTGGCCAGGTTGATACCTAAATCGGCCCTGTTACAATGGTATTTCAAACACCAGCAGTCCAAGCCAGATCATTGTTTTTTCATCTCAGTAATACTGGATAGTTAAAACTTAAAACCAACACATTCAAAAGATAGTTAAATCATAGCCTGGAAGTTATAGATGAAACAGCATATGATAAACTTGCATCCACAGTTTTAATCATTCAACTAATTATGAGAAGCATATGAGGCATCGCATCTGGTGGATATGATAGGACATCATGCACACTATGCATCTCGTTTAACACATAATGGAAATAATAATGCAATCGCAATACAAGTATTTACTATCAGGTGGTAATAGTGAAAGTCAAGAATTAGTGTAATAAAAGAAAGAAAGAATCCCTTAGAAGCAAACACACCACCCTCCTTGTTTCCAGAACGTGACATTGTTGTCGAAGAACAACACAGAATTTGGTAAGAATTATGAAAAAATGAAAAAAACCTGTTCATTTGGAAAAGAGCATTTACCTTGGGTCCCTTGACGGCAAGATAATGACCGACTTGCATCTCTCTGAAATGATGGGACATCCTTCCTTGTGGATACATCTAGTTACAAAATAATAAAAAGAAATACAACAGTTACAAAGAGACATAACAAGTATCAATATTTAAGTACTATCCACTAAAATCAAGCCCAGCGAGGTAAAGTTTTCTGGTATGTACCTTAATGACTAATTCGAATTGTCCAACATCAGAATCCAATGTAGTTGGGGTGTAAGGTTTGATAACCTCTTCACCTTGACCATCCTTACCCCTGTTCAGGAAAGAAGCTGATAAAAGAACTAAACAATGACAGGGACAGGTAACAACTAAGGCAACTTTCCATCATATCAATTAATATAATTGAATCCATTTGAATGGTTAATACTTACAAACACTGGATTAAGAAACGATTGACACAGACAAACATAAAAAATTCACAAAAAGAGAAGGAAAGAACTGAACTTGCAACTTATATGCTGTCCAATAGGAAGGCCTAAAACAGAAGTAGGTGTAGGAAGTGCAAATGTGAACTTTGCCACATTATGGCTCAACTGAACACGCTTGACAAGTTTAAACTGCTTGAAATTTTCTGGATCTAAGCAGCCTATAATCAAACAGAAAAATTAGTTAGTTTCATAAAACACAACAAATACATTGATAGAAAGAATAAAGGCAAAACAAACTTCACATAAAGCTAGCTCAAATGTAAAATCTAAGGGATTGAGCGTACAAGCAAACAAAAGTACAAAAAGGCTAAAAGCCAATCCACTTAGTTACTCATGCTTTAGTTAATAATGAACTTCAATCTAGGCGCTTGAGGGAATCTCAATTTGCTCATTAAAACCTCATTCATGGGGAGTTCACCAAGTTCTAGCTGTGGTACAACAATACGAGCTCTCCATAATCCATGATGAAGTATTAAGGTTCTTTTACAGAACCATAAATCATTCAATGAGAAACCGTAGAACAAAACAGCAAAGCCTATATCACCTTAAAATTAGTAACTCAGAGATACAGTTATAGAAGTATGCAATTAGAGCAACCATTGCTAATAACAATCGCATCAAAGCCTCGTACAGCAAGCAAACTTAAAACGACAACCCATTTATTACTATGTTAGAGTATAACATCTGCGCAGCTTGAACTGCATTCAACATCAAGAACCATCTTTCTCAATATGGATACTGAAGATTTGGAAAACCCAGAACCCAGATTTCATAGAACAATCACAAAGTTGGTAAAAAAATATAATCTTCCCAACAGAAACTCAATCAACATGCACAAAAACAAAGGATAAATAAGCACAGAATTAAGAAGAAAAGAAAAGAAAAGCTCAGACCTTTGGGCTTTTTGGAGGAGAAGAGAAAGACAGCACCAATAACAATGGCCACAACAGCCACAGCTACAGCCCCAAGAATCTGAACATCAAGTGTGTGCAAGAATTCTAAATCCATTGGGTCAGTGATACTGATTACCTTACCCTAAAAGAATTCAGCTTTATAAGGGAGTTTTCAGACAGGTGAACAAAACAAGAAAATGAATATCAGAGATGGGTGTTCTATGTAGCCTCCTCTCTTGTCTTTGTTTTGGATCTTTCCTTGCGGCTGTTAAATTTTTTTTTTTTTTGGGTGAAATGCTGCTGTTATTGTTGTTAGTTGCTGCTACAAGTGACTATAAAAGAGTAGAGCAGAGAGCCTCTAAGTCTGAAAACGTGGTAGGTAAGATTATTTGACGTTTGGTAT
>Ga0307511_10008843_pt1 | contig 10053 bp, 5 predicted proteins | sample 13_EM_MG_FD_200266 | JGI IMG/M metagenome (GOLD analysis project Ga0307511, IMG submission 200266) | Populus trichocarpa ectomycorrhiza microbial communities from riparian zone in the Pacific Northwest, United States - 13_EM | ecosystem: Host-associated > Plants > Roots > Unclassified | place... | reverse complement strand
GCTTTTGTGTCTCCGCCTATAAATTTTTCATACGATGGCCTCCAATACGTCCGTACCCCCCGTTTTCATTGGTAACAAAGGTGCTAATGATAATTGACGTAGATTACCTCCTCCGGATGTTATGGAGCACGGTAGACTACAAATTTAAGAAAGCAAAGCAAAATATCAATAAACATATTCTCGAGTTCGATCGCACTTGCCAGCTTGTAGTTGACACAGAACTAGTCCAAGGCCAACGGCAAATTCAGGCCACACTGGCACACCCGCCGGCGATTATCCATGTCGAACCTGAGACCTTCTACGATGTCCCGTACACCCAGAACCATTTTTTCTGTGGGCGAGATGAGACATTAATCCTTTTACATCAATACCTTACTGGAATTCAAGACCTCAAGATGACTCAGAGAACCTCTGTTATTCATGGCATCGGGGGTATCGGAAAAACACAAGTTGCGATTGAATATACTTTTCGATACCGAAGTTCGTATGACTTCATCTTCTGGATTCGTGCTGAAACGAAACCTGAGCTTCTCGATGGAGTCGAGAGGATCTCCCACAGTCTGAATCTCACTAGTGACGCAAATGCAATTGATAGTTTCAGAAAGTGGCTGGAAAAGACAAGTGAGTTATGCAGTGCTCTAGTAATATATTTACAAAATCTTTTGACACCATCGCCCCAAACAGAGAAACGATGGCTATTGGTTTTTGACAATGCACAGGACTGGGCGACTGTGAATACCTGTTGGCCACGATCGACGAATGGTTCAGTCATCCTCACTGCTCAGAACCCTGAGTTTGCCCAAGTCGCCAAACTTGAAATAGCACTCAAACCATTCAGTCATGCTGATGGTGCGACGCTTCTGCTAAAGCACCTTCGTGAAGAAAATACGAGTGAGCAAGAGACAGCGCATGCAAAGTCCATTTGTGATGAACTTGGAGGCTTGCCATTGGCTATTGCTCATGTCGCTGGTTACCTGACGCAATCAAAAACTCCACTTCGAGAATTTCTGGAGCAGTTCTCCGAGCGTGTGAATTCCGCTCAACTCTTCCGAATGAGCGCGCCCATGACAACCTTCCAGTACGAGAAGACGCTTGGAGTGGTTTGGGACGTCGCATTGCAGAGACTCAGCTCTGATGCTCTTCAACTAATTCAAATATTAGCGATGATGAACCCAGATGGCGTGCCGGAGGACATGTTATATGGGGATCATCAAGCGCCAAGCCTTGAATTTCTTCGAGCTCCAGATAAGATGCGGTGCGTACTTGCTGCTAGAAGCATGTTTTCCTCCAATTGCTAACTGTGGACTCCAGCTTTCACGAGATGATCCGAGTTCTGCGAGCCCAACAGCTGGTAAACCGGGAGACTGTCTCTGGAAATCCTTGTCTGTCTATGCATCGCTCCTTACAGCGGAGTATCCTGCACCGTTTGGATGAGGATTTTGAACGCTTCCAGCAAACATTTGAGATGGCCTTCATCCTAATTCGGGAGAAATTCCCTCGGCAATCAGCAATCCACGTCCCCCAAAATGGCGTATGGGGTGCTTGTGAGTTGTATCGACCGCACGTTATGAACCTCCGGGGCGTGTATGTAAGGTCGAAGCAACGACCGAGAGTCTCAATTGAGCTCGCTGAGATGTTGTCGGATGCAGGGTATTATTTTTATGATCGAGGAATATATCTTGACGGTATACAGGCCAGTGACACAGCTGAGGAGATTGTCGCGAACTTTACCACTGGGAATCTTGTGTTACGAGCGAATGTCAGTACTGTCGCTAGCGTGGTGCGGTGGGACCGGGGAATGTCAGGAAGAAAGAAGATGCTTGAATGCTTCCTGAAGTGTTTATGCCTCCGCCAACAGCATGTCAATGAGCTCGTTGTTGATGCGGATCAGATTATTCTATACTCAAATGCTTGGAATGACATGGGCTTAGCTCTAGCAGACCATGAATGCTATGCTGATGCAGTTACCTGTTATGACTTGTCCACACAGATCAAGCACAAAGCAGGGCATAGCTGGGCATGGCTTGAGTCCGAACGAAACAAGGCTCAGGCATTGGCGGGAATGGGGAGGTATAAGGAAGCTGTTGCATGTATCATAAAAGCAGAGGATTTACCCCTTGAGCTTACGGCATCCACCAGCAGTGTCGCAGCTGGAGCATATCCGCAACATGTTCAGTACATGTTTGCCAACGTCCTGATGAATGCCGGAAAACTCGATGAAGCACAAGAAAAATTCATAGACGTGTTGAAGCGTCGAAAGGTCATTTTTGGGAAAACCGCACGAGAGACTTTGAGTACCTACTACATGCTAGCAGTTATCCAACAGAAGAAAGGAAACTTTCATGATGCAGCGTAAGTACATCCGGGGACATCATTAGAGGTGGAGACTAACGGCGAGGACTGGGTGAGATCTAGGGCACTCCTGAGGAAAGCGCTCGAGAAGCCAGGCAATTGGTCAGATGAGTTGAAGGCTCAAGCCCAGCACCGCCTCGCTCAGCTTCTTGACCAGGTTGGAGATGCTATCGAGGCAAAGGGTTTCAGGGGCGAGGCCGAGAAGACCCGCCAGATGGTGTGGAAAGAACACGGAGATTATATTCCAGCCGGTGTTGAGGCGACAGCCGAACAGTTTTATGATCATATTGCACCACTCGAATGTGGGAGATCTACTGTCGGAGCTTTTCAACAATTTGGAAAATTTCCACAGCTGATGGAAATTGGCCACTTGCTGCAAACACGTTTGAAGAAAGCAGGAAGTTCGCCAGTGGGCCCTTGTGAAGTGGCTAAAATTTGCAAGCTTGAAGGCATACAAATCCCAGAAAGAGAGGGTTTCTATTAAATGAAGGGTCGCATGTGGTATATGGATCGGGTGTGAGTTGTAATTGGCTTGTCATAAGGGTGAGGTGGACTAAACTTTGGGCTATTGAAACCATTTTATTTTTCCTTACTTGAATTCCCTGTATATGTACCTATTTTAAGTTTACTGCAAGACCATACATTGATGGTCATCCTTTAAAACCTACATCGTACCCGCTCTTGACGCCTAACGCCATTTGTGACGATGGCTATGTCTTGAGAGCATTATTGTTTCTAGACCTGCGTCTATATGATAAGACATGTATCTAGTATATTGGGTGGATAGGTTTGAATCTGATGAATTGAATCATATGGCTGTTGATATTATATGCACCCAAATGGGGGAAGGGAATATTCAAGTCGGCTGCTTCGGCAACCACAGGGGCCATATGATCACACGATCAAATATCAGACCATGCACTCATACCGCAGTCCCGTATTTCCAAGGTGAGGAAATTTACTCCGCACAGGCCGTATTATAGTTCGGGAAATCAAGGCTATGAGATAACAAGTGTCATGTGCGAGTGATTTTCTTAGTCTAATTGCGTAATAAGCCAAGGATCCTCAGTAGTTCGGCGGTTTCTAACTAATCTTATTGGGAGATGCTAACCTATAATAAACTACCCCTCTCGAAACATATACCTAACCTTGAGCCCACAATTTACCCAGGGTGGGCAAACGCACTTGGATATATTGACTATGGACGAGTACGCGAAGTTCCGTTATATCACCGACCGCGAGCTCTATCTTACAGAGAAACCATATATTCTCTACTACACAGTTCCGGGTGTCCCATCGAACAACATTATCTTCCAAGAGGGTCCAGAGCAGAAGATTGTAGACGTCCGTGGCAGGGAAAACGATTTTAGCCTGGAAGACTATGGTTTTACTTTCATGACATTCAGGGCACCGAAAGGAATAGACTGGAAAAACGAAACTGACATAGAGAAGCAGTATGTTCCAGTCGTGAAGGAGCTCGTGGGAGAATTGCTTGGAGGAGGGGAGATGAGATTTGAGATGTGGGAATGGAGGGTAGGTATTAGACCCAGTAGCTATGTATTCCATGTCCCTTGAGATAGCTGGGTGATGCATCTGCAGCAAATATAGGTGGAAGAAATATCATACCTCTGGGGATATATTTTCTGATACTGATATAACGAGGAGTCTCAGCAACGTCGCGCGGGGTCTTACGAAACCCACAGATATCTTGAAGACGGTGTTATAGTGCAGCTCGCACCTGCGTTCATGGTACACATTGGTACGTATATTGACAGAAATGCACTGGTGGTGGACATGGCCTGTGGGAACCAGCGCTTAGCCTGCGTTTAGATATGAGCCCTTTCGGTGTCCTCCAATGGATGGAACACGTTCTCGGCGAGGAACATGCCAAAGAATTGGTCAGAAAGTACCGTGTGAGAATCATCAAGTTGGTATTTTACCCTGTAGGCCTGTAAGACTGTGCTAAGCCAACCCATGTGACGAAGTGTCTGGCGTCCTCTTGTTCCAGTTGTGGAAGATGTCGCACTTGCAGTGTGCGACGCACGCACAGCGACTCGACCGGAGGCTTCTCTTGAAGTGGTGAATGTTCTTTCAGGTTATACTAGGCGGAACAAGTATTTAAAATACAGCGAAGATTTGAGGTTTTATTATTTAAGCCGGATGACAGACGATGAGGTCTGTGCATTTGTAGTGTTTGATTCAAGCGATGAGTATAGTAAGTACTCGTTGCAAACCAAGGGCAGGGATGGTACTAACAATAAATCAAAGAACAGTGCCCACATAGCGCATTCCGGCTACATAATATGGAGGCGGACGCTGAGCGAAGGGCGCGGGAAAGTATTGAAACACGAGTGGTGGTCTTGACGGAGCTGTGACAAAGTACATTTAAAATACAATAAACAAGGACACGCGTGTGGGTGACACTCCAATGCCTACGGGCACCACTGGTCCACTGGTCAACTCCGCATGGGGCATACCTCACACAAAAGCAGTTCTTAGCTGGTAAAGGATCTCACATGGCCCCAACCTGCTGTCGCACGTACGTGCAGTTAATACTAACAACATTTATTATTTTGAGCCGGGATGTCTCCGGACTGTCCCAGTGCCTTAACATGCGCAAACCATCGTGCTACGGAGTCTATCTACATATACGTATACATAGTACCAGCACCAGGCTGAAGAATTACATTGCCACGCCGGGAGCATTAAGAAAGAAGAAAATGACCCACGCTGGGGTTACAAATTAACAAAGGAACATATGAAATAGTGTTTGGCTGTTAGGCGGGGAAACTAGATGAGGGCGGTACATGTACATAAAAAACATCCTGTGTCCAGTAGTATTTTCTATCTCTGCGTACTCCGCCTGTATACCCTCTCCACAGCAACACACCCACGCTTCCTAACTCTTTCCGATGTACGGACTGCCATTTCAGCTCCAGTGAGGGTACGTGCTTCAGCCTTTTCGTTTATGCTGAATATAAATCAGACCGTCCGGAGGTAGAGGATGGCTGTGTTATTGATCTGACACTGCTAGAATCCATACTTGCATTCTAGTTCTTTCTTCAAGTCGCTGAACACAATTTATTGCCCACTTGCATTCTTTTGCCTGAGTGGTTGTTTCTCGCTTCCGAGCTGCTGCTATATCGGGGTTGTCCAGCTTCCTAGTATCCCGCGGCTTTCCATGATGTACACACCCAAAACGCATTCTCCCTTTCTTCTCAGACCGGTCAAGGTAACCACTGCAAATCCTTTGGTGAAAGCGTAATCCTGTAGGCGATCAAGTATATCGTTTGCTCAATGGATACTGTTCTCCATCCATAGGATTTTCGCAGTGGAGGCCCGGTAGCCGTTGAAGAACCTTGGCTGTAATATCATTGTGTCGGCTGATAATCCTGGATTCGGAGCCCATTTAGCTTTAGCTGAAAAGAATTGTGTATGGGTTATAGACATTGATGCTTGGTCTATGTTGACTTGACGTTTGCGCTGTTCAGTTGTGATGTTGCAAGCTTGATTATTATGCTTCCCATCTGTTTGATATGGCACGGTATAGTACATAGGTAGGCATGTAAACACGCTAGAAATTTCGGTGTGGCAGTGCCACAGTCCCCGCAGTCGGGATAGTCCGTGAGGACTGTCCGGAGACATCCCGATTTTGAGCACTCCGTGCTTTCACCGTTTCTCCGTACGTGTATTTAAAGTATAGGACCTTTGATTCCAATTAGTTCCACCTGAGTGCCTCAGTTGAAGACCCGAGACTCAACCAGTTTCACGAGATTTCTCCCATGACTCGCAGATTTCGACCTAGACTTGATCCGTGATGGTAAGTTGATCTATGTCAACCATCCTGGCTAGAACTCAATTGCAGTGCAGAGATTATAGAGTGGAAATCATAGAGTGGAGCTTGAAGAGCGGAGCTTGTAGAGCACTATAGATGTGTCTTAGCATGATTATGGTTGACACAACGGACTTCCCGCTTTAGGAAATTCAACCTACGACTGCCCCCCAAATTCTTCTCTACCTATGCATAGCAATTCTGAGAATCGTGAATATAGTGAATAGAATTAATAGGCAACCTGCTTCTCCTACTCCTCCTCCATCGCATTGTGCAGCGAGTGCAAAGGGGAGCAGATAAGGCGGGATAGAGCGAAGTGAAACAGGGTGGAATTACGTAGACTGAGAAAGAACAACGTAGACCTTAGTATCGAGACCAGTAGACCCCAGCATTGACAAATCCCGAGAGGGAAGTTGTAGTCAAGAACTTCCGAGAAGGTTCTAGTGCCTTCCACAAGCTAATGGTGCTTCTGGGATGCCATGGTACAGGGTTCAGGATCGACAACTAAATTCGGCTATGCGATCCGTAAGAATGCGGCATCGGGTTCTTAGCTCCTACCCAACGATGCAGGGGGGTTCATAACACTAGCCCCGCGGCCCGACCCGCATAGTACATAACCTGCACCTGATGGTGTTGTGATGTGATACAGATCCGCACATGGGACCTATTATTGGAAATACCACTAGATTCAGTCTGTGTCCGGGATAGGTTGTATGCACGCTAGGCGCCACAATTATGCATATAGACGGTGTAGCCAGCCACTGAGCAGGCAGGACGGCCTGGTCTAATCCTGCATGTAGCAGCCTAGTTTTATGCTCCCTGGACACTTTCTGAACCAGACTGTACATACATACAGTTCCATTCGAAAATGATCCGGGATGCATAAACGAGGACGTGCGGAATGCTGGCCAAGCTGGCTATTCTGCACATGGCAGTGTATTCTGTCTAACCAGATTCCTCAGACCGACAGCTATCTTCGCCATATGCAGAATAGTCTGCATGCAACCTGCACCCTTTTCTATGCCTGATACTTTCTGAATGGCACTGTACATGAGAAATCTGTCAGTTAGCATAATGCACAGTTCTATATCTTCAACCCACAAAATGACATGATACATGTGTAACATGGCGGCAATTTCTCTAAGATTCTTCAAGCAGATATATAGGGCTTAGGCTATCATCCGGCCATCAGGTCGGAAAATATATAAGGAGCCATGCACTGGTAATAATCCTGGGTAGCACCAATCAAAACACGGTGCCCCTAGTTATTTAATTCGATGCTAGTATGTATATTGTCCGGGATGCATGCACCGAAGCTTTTTGTTTTGCCAGAGGTCGGAAGTGATGGATTTGGGTCGTTCATAGTTCTTTTACGTTGGCGGCATACAGATATACGTAGTTCCCCTGTTGTTCCGAGGGCATAGGAGCTCTGGAGGACCTCGCCATGAATGGCCATAAGCCTGATGCGAGTGAACTTTTTTGTCAGACAAAGTTACCGCCTAGGTGCGGAGAGTCTCGGCAGAATACGTGTTGCGCCACAACTTAGCTATAGGATATGTCTACGTCCGAAAATTCACGAGAGGGGCACACTTGGCCTGAGAGTCAAGGGCAGGAAATTAGAACTGGATGAGAACAACAATGGCCTACCGGTAGGCCTTCTATTCTTTGGGCGGGGCCAATTTTCTCATGGACGCGGACGGATTGTTTGGATGGACGGACCGGACCTATGGCGATGCCTCAGTGCAAAAGTTGTAGCTTGAGGACATATATTCTCACCACCTAACACCCATTCTCACCACCGAACACCCATTCTCACCACCAATGAACGGTACACACCTATTCCCACCGACAATCAACAGGAGACACCTATTCCCACCAACGCATACTGCAGAGCCACTACGCCTGGGCACGAGCCGACCGAGCTCGAGCCCTAAAATATATGGTAAAAGCTCAAGCTCGGGCTCGTGGACTCGAGCCTGCCCTAAAAAATGACGAGCCGGCTCGTGCCCAAGCCTAAGAGCCACCCTGACCACATCATACCCACCGCTCGCAGTCAAGGATTGCTTGTGCGAGTGCTGAACATCCACTCAATCGTGGAATCGATCCTCTGCTCTAATCATCAGCACGACATAGTCAAACTTGCTCTGCCCACTACTCGACACTTGCCGTCGCTGTCGGTAGGCTTAAAAACCCATTCCCTCGGTATACTAGAGAGCTGAACCACTGTACCTTGTGTCACACTGGTGTGTGAGGACTTCAGGGCGGAGATAAGAGAACAGGAGACACCTGAGGAGACGACGGCTCCGCCTCCGCCCAGCCCCCCCCAAAGCAAATCACCGACCTGCAGGCAGTTGTTGAATTTCTGACACTAAAAGTATAGGTACCGGCCTCCAAAACCCCGTCAACTCTCTACAGGTTGAAAACTAGATTACGCCTGCGAACCTTCTCCCTCTAAGGCCGGCACAGCTATTCACGAGGCACAATCCGCTGCTATTACCGGGCGCTCTAACGCCCTCCAAAGACAAAATCTTAGCCGCATCTTCCCCTGCGTTTGCCCCTCATCTCCACTACAATGCCCATTCGCATCCCCCGCCCAAAGCTTCTAGTCATACCCACATACCCGGACTACTACATATGCAGAGCAAGAAAATATCAACAAGTCACACGTTTGGTGCCATCTTCCCTGAAAACCCCACAAGGCCTAGTGTGCTCGGTTCCGTAGGCACACCCGTGCAGGATGCTGTCCATGGTTGGGACCTATGCATCCTGGCTTATGGGGCAAGTGGGTCGGGCAACGCCTAGACATGTTTCGGGGAGGATGTGCTGCTGGAGGCGATATGCTCATATTTTTGCAGGTTTAGGTGGTGGGTAAGAATCCAGATAGGGAGGTTGGTTGGACTGCCACGGGGGCGGGCCGGACAAGGGAAAGGGAATTATTGAAGGCCAAGAAATAGATGAGTGATGAGGGTAATCATGGTTGTTTTGTTCAAGTGGAAGCTGGGGGCTTGGATGGGGTGAGAAGCTTATGAAGATTGAGGGTTGACAAAAAGTACAGCATGCGACGGGGTAGTGCAACACGACCGGGATATGCAACAAAACAGCTGTAAGGTAGAACTCAATGGGTTTTCAGTAGAACCAGACGGTTGGGGGCTCAAAAGCTGCGCACAAGTTCGGAGAATAATTTATGAAGTGCCTAGGAGCCCTGAATCATGGGGTCAAGGGGGGTATATTAATATATGGCTAAAACATGAATTGCGTGATGTGGACATATGAGCGGGTATTATATTGGAATAATGTGCTTTAGCAGAGTCTAGGTACATCTCCTGCCCCTCCCACTTAGTGTAAAAACCATGAAGTCAAGTCCACACCTCAGGGTATGAGGGGTAATACATGAGCATGCACCCAAAGTAGAGGGGGGCCGGGCGTTGAGGAGGGCCTGGGATCAAGTCTATGCTCTTTTGAGGCTGTAAGCTTGTCCCTTAGCTTCACACTATGTGGGTAGGCAAGGGAATATACACAGACCCCCCTTATTGTATGGTTCGGAGTTCACTTCTAGCTAAATGTGAAAATATTGGGCATAATATATATCAGGGTAACGCCAAGCCAGGGCTCTTGAGCAGTTTAGAAATGATTCTATGGACTCGCATATCCGTCTTGAGCCCCCTACTATCCAAATCTGATGAAAGCTTCTCGAGTTTGAGCCTTCACCCACTATGTTGCAGTTCCGCCCCGGACCCCCTACTTTGGGTGCATGCTCATGTATTATCCATCATACCGTGAGGTGTGGACTTGACTTCATGGTTTTTGCACTATGCGAAAGGGGCAGGAAATGTTCCCAGACGCTGCTCAATTATATTATTCCAAATTAA
>Ga0307511_10008842_pt1 | contig 10053 bp, 9 predicted proteins | sample 13_EM_MG_FD_200266 | JGI IMG/M metagenome (GOLD analysis project Ga0307511, IMG submission 200266) | Populus trichocarpa ectomycorrhiza microbial communities from riparian zone in the Pacific Northwest, United States - 13_EM | ecosystem: Host-associated > Plants > Roots > Unclassified | place... | reverse complement strand
ATTTTTTTTAATTATAGTTATATTTTATATATATATATATATATATATATATATATATATAGTAGATGTTCTAATAATTAGAACTTATTTACTCACCCTGTAGTTTTAGGCTTGGTTGCTAATATGATCATTACTTGAGATTTATATGGTTGTTAATTTTAGAAGCTGTGAGATTAATTAAGGTGTACACAAACTGACTCGAACACTTATATTAATTAAAAAAAAAATTAAATAATTAGTAAAAGACAACTTTCTTTATCAGACCAGAATATGTGTCTGAAAGAAGCAATCGCTAAGGAGATATGCCTAGAACGAAACATGCACTTTGCATCTGACAGACATGTTACCAACTTGAATGTCTTTATACGCACTCTTTGGGCTCTACCATACTTGAGAAGCCATTTCTTCGCGGGGATGCCCGTAGCTGGGCCTTCGAAATCAATTAACGCTTCCATCCAAAGGTTTCTGAGTGCTCAGACACAGCTCGCACACTTTGTGGAACAGGTATGCTACAAGTTACATGTTTGGCAACAAAAGGGGCATTGATACCGGTGTCTGATTATTGTGTTAGAGGAGGAGAAAAGGTTGCTAGCAGAGAATTTGAGGGCTTGATTTGGCAGTTTGAGTAATGGCCGCGGATCCATCTTCTTCGTACAAATTGAATGCTGCTTTCTTAATTTGAAAATGAAATGCAGCAGATGGGGTAAGGATTGCTTTCGTTACTTGGATTGAAGATCAGACACACATGGGACATGATCATGTCTTTGTTGGTAATGATGATGATGTGAACCAGGAGCATACGATGCTGGTTTTGCACTGGAGTTGTGTTCTGTATGCTGGCATGAACTATACTGTAAGATGGCTAAAGAATTCAGATTTTGATTCATGGTGGTATATTGTGGGTAATATAATTCTTATTTTCTGATAATAAATTTTAATTAAATATATCTTTGCAGAAATAGTTATAAAATCAGACCCGACACATAATCTAGCCTAAAGCAAGCTCAGGTTGAGTTGATGAATCCAAGTTCAATTTTTTTTTTTTTTTTTCATGTTAAAACGATACTGTTTTGGAAAATATAAAGAACTGGGTTTAGTTTAATAACACTTGTGCGATGATGGTTGGTGTTTAATTTGTTCCTTTGGCTTTATTTGTTGGCTCTAACAGTAAAACTTTTGTGTGCAAAAACAAACTCGATCAAGTTTTTCTTTTTTATCATATCAGAAAGGCGTAGGGCTAGAAGAGCAGCATCCATGCTTTCTCCTCTTTCTTTCGTCCTGTAATTACGAGAAAACCCCTTCTTCTTCCTCCTCAATAATTCAATGGCTGCTGCTGCTGCTGCTGCTGCTTACAAGAAATATGAGACAAGAAGCCGGAACCCAGACCCGAAAACCTCTCTTCTTTTAGTCATCGACGTTCAAAACTACTTCTCCTCCATGGTCAATCCCATCCTACCTCAACTGCTTACTACCATAGACCTCTGCAGACGGTCCTCCATCCCTGTTCTCTTCACTCGCCACAACCACAAGTCTCCCTCCGACTACGGCATGCTTGGGGAGTGGTGGGACAACGACCTCGTTCTTGATGGCACGGTGGAGGCAGAACTCATGCCCGAGATCCGACGTCTCGCGGGACAGAACGAGGTGGTGGAGAAGAACACTTATAGCGCGTTCGAGAACACGGGGTTGCAGGAGCGGCTGGTGGAGATGGGTGTGAAGGAGGTTATTGTGACGGGTGTCATGACTAACTTGTGCTGCGAAACGACGGCGCGTGAGGCGTTTGTGAAAGGGTTCAGAGTGTTTTTCTCCACCGACGCGACTGCCACGTTGGATTTGGAGCTGCACGAGGCCACGTTGAAGAACTTGGCTTACGGGTTTGCTTATCTGGTCGACTGCGACAGGCTTCAAGATGGGCTCTTGGGTAAATAAATAAAATATGAATTAATTACTAGTTAATAGCGTGCTTTAGCGCAATTTGGTTTGTATTTATTTTCTTGGAGTTGAGTTTTTCTTTTCTTTTCTCTTTACATGAAATGCATGATTGTGTGTTTTATCCAGAAATAAATTAAGGTTTCTTTTGACATGATTTGTCAAAACTGAAAATTAATAATTATGATAAAAATAAATATTTTAAAGCATATTTGATATATTTATGATTAAAAAAATGTTTCTAATCAAATATACTTATAATTTACTTTATTATAGTAAATTTCGTAAAAAACTAATCACATAATAATCCATCACGAAAGAAAGAAATCATCAAACTGAAATCTGAAATCTATGTGTGTGTGTGTGTGTGTGTGTGTGTGTGTGTGTAATCGATTAACTGTAACCAAACTTGTTGGTAGCATACTCAAACAAGGATTGGAAATGGCTTTTAGATGATTCGGCATGAGGCAACTTGAGAAAACGAGCAACTTTGGCGAAGCCAGCATGGTGCACAGGCACAGAGTCTTCCTCGGCTTGTAATTTCATTTCCTGCCGGTGAAGTTCCGGTCTTGATAAGGCCCACTGCATTGCCCAGATGGCCAAAGGCCGCATGTAGCATAAGGATCTATACTGGTCAGTGGTGTTCCAACCTTCAGGAGTTTGAAAGGAATATCTGCAGATAACACAACATCAACCTCTTGTTACTCAGCATTCCATGGGTTATATTATATGTGAATGATTGTTACAGTTGAAGTTTAGGGTTTCATGTGTGTTTGTCTAAGCAGCCGATTGTGTTCCAAACCGTGGCTGGCTGCGCAAAAGCATCATTTTGATGCTTTTGCGCAGCGGTTTGAAATACGGTTGGCCGCATAGACAAACAAGCTCGAACCTACCCAAGTCCTTGTTCAGCCCACACAGCCTCGTAGACTCCACTAGCAGTATGAAATGCCATATCTGTCAAGCCTTCCTGGATCATGGTTGCAGCAACTGCGTATGTGACCCCGGACCATATTTCTCTTGACTGTAGGCATGACAAGTCAACTGTTCCATCAGGTAGCATCCCATTTACGGCCCCTCGTTTCCCATCCTGCACCTTCAGGACGTTGTAATTATAAATCTTCTCCAGTGCACATCGAGCTTTGTCCTCGTCAACAATAGGTGAAAGTCCGCATGCTCGTGCGTACCTGCCAACAAAACCATTTGGTGGAGAAGTTAGAAACCCTAGAACTCTCAAGCATGGACTATTCTTTATCCTGCAAGTAATCTACGGAAGTAATTTCATGTCTGCCCTCTGTGCTTTCGAAAGAACACATAAGAGCTGTTTCTGCTGCTTTCAGAAGCAAGTGGCATGCTTTGGAAACTTCAAGCAAGCAAGTCTACATGCTAAATGATCTAAAAAGGGCATAATTGCAACACACCATTGCCCGGCCAATTGATCAGCTTGAATGGATGAGCTATTGATACCACCGCTGTTGTCATAATTGAAGTAAGAACCATTCCATAACTTGCCATACACGATCTTTGCCTTCTGAAACCTACACCAAAAATATTCTGCCGAATCCTTGTCTCCTACTTCCCATGCCAGGGCTGATGCAGCCTGTAAGGCTGCCACCCATAGCCCACCACAATATGCACTAACCCCTGACAAAGACCACGTATCATATGTCTGATCAGGAAAGCCGTCGTTCTCAATCATCCCATCACCATCCCTGTCAAACTGATCCATATAAGCCATTGCAACATAAACTGATGGCCAAACAGCTCGTGCAAACTTCTTGTCTCCAGTAGCAATCACATCCCTGTAAACCTGGAGAACGAATTTTGGATTCAAGTCTTTCCAGCGATCAGTGTTGTGGAGGTTATAGGCATTTACTTCAAACCATGGGTCATGGATCCCAATGTCATGAGGGACAGCTCCAATAACCTTTCTGGGGACACGCTGCCCATCGTGTAGCAGTGGCATCATACTGGGATCATGCATCATAACTGCCGCTGCAAAGTCCCTTTGAATGCTGAGCTGAAGTTTGGGAAACAGCATAATGAAGGCGAAAGATGCATAAAAGTGAACATCATAGGTGTTCCACATGTGATACTCGATCCCTTCTAGATAAAGGAATTGACCAATATTTTCTTCTCCTTCTTGTAGTAAATTAGTTCCAAAAGCAGAATTGGTTGTTAAAGGAGTGTGGATTTCCTCAAGTGCAGAAGTCATCCTTCCAAGAATGTCAACAGCAGTATCACCTTGATGGCCCAGGTTGGAACCTGCCCTGTCGAGAGAAAACTTACTTCCTTCAATAGTTGCTAAGCTACGGAATGGAGGGGATCCATCTGAAATAAATAAACAAGCAATTAAAACGTTAACTAGTAAATAAATTGAAAATTCAAGATATAGAAAACTCGAAAGCAAGATATTCATAAACGCTCGAAGGACTACAAGAGAAGAGGCTCCATCATCCACATACCTGTCCAAACTGTCCCCCCTGAATTAAGATAATAGAGCTCATTAAAGAGAGTGCCAGGATACCTGCAAGGAAGCATCGAAATAACTTCAGGTTCTGGGTTTACATGAAATGAGAAAACACTGCACACTGAAGCTAACCATTCAGGAAGTCTCTTGTCTTCAAGAATTGGTCTTTGCCAGGCTTCTATCTCTGACTCCCAAAGGCCATGCTCTGTATTCCAAGGAAACATACAAAATAGGGAATTCAGACGAATTTATTTTCTCGCCAATTCAAGATTGTGGTTGCCAAATGTTAAACCAATCTCCAGACTTCCAATTCACAGTCTGGGTTTAAAATATTTTTGGTCCACGATTGCATATTTTTTAAGCAAAGCGGTATCATCAAAGAGGACAGGATAGGAATTCACCTAGAATAGCATCATGCGCAATATTTGCAGCAGCATCTCCATGAGTACCATAGAATTTTGTGTAACGCCTGTTTATGAAAACTTTTTAGTGTACAGATAACCTTTCAATCTGTAGGCCACTTCAGACAAAGCATTTGGCAACCCACCTGTGGTAAGTCCTTCCACTCCCAAATTTTACGTCAGGGCAGTCCCATGCCAATGAAAAAGTAACTGTACATACACCATCTGGTGGGACTGTTGAAGTCGCTGCAACGGCTGCCCCAATAGATGATCCTGGTTCCGAAGGCACCAGCTTTCCAGGTGAGTTGAGGTTGTCGAAGGACCCATGCTATTAAAACACAAAATGAACGTCAAGTTTGGTAGAAAATGATGACAGAAACAATACTAATGAGCAGGCTCAGGGTTATTCCTTCTGGATCATCACATACACCACTAGAGCTAAAATAAGGGATTGTGTTATCTTTCCTCTTTAAAGGAAGGATATCTTCCAGAAGCTTTGGTATATTTGGGGTGTGGAAAATGGAAAGCATGAGAAAATCGTTTGTGTTTAGAGAAGCCTGAAAAACCATCAGTAATAAAGTATGCATTCACTTGTAGAGAATCAAATCCAGCTGTAATGAAAGCCAAAACGCCCCAACCGTTCTCGATCACACTGGTTTTCAACACGTACTCTCATCATCTTCTTGACTTTTCCATTCAATAAGATTTGAAACGGAGGCTACCTGATTACAACCAGCCCCTATACCACATGAACTAATGCACAGGGGAAGAAATACCTGGTATATAAGTTCTCATTAAGCAGAATATCTTGTCTGATCATCACTTTCCCAGTGGAAACTAAATGTTAGTTGTAGATAAAAAAGGACCCGAAACATTTGACAAACAACTAGTTCCTAGTCGGGAAAGCATCGCTTCTTTTTTAGTGAAAGAAGATAGCTAAAACCTGGTGAAAGTACATGCAAATATGAACAGACAACATCCATATATTGTATAACATAAGGCTGTAATTTTCCTGAATCCCTCATTACGATTTGAAGATAAAAAACCAGTGGGATTTTAAGTTGGCGTTGTTAGCAGAAGACACAGAATTAAGCACTTGAGAACATTTTCACAAAATGAACAAAGTATAAGTCTGCCAACCTCTTTTACTTCATTCCACATTTCTTTGGCTGTGACACCTTGTGAGTTTCCAGATATCACGAAGCAAGGACATTTTGAGACATGAACAACAGGAGTCTCTTGTGCAGCGATTGCAAAGGATACCGAGGGAAGCCCGTTTGCTGTCCTGTATTAGTAAGCAAGATGGGTTCATTATAAGAAAATTTCAACACATGCCATAAACTGACAAACAAATCCCATCAAATCTCGAAATAATATAAATTTCCAAAGAAAGGAACTTACTTGTGATTCAGAAGTGCACAATGTACACCATCCTCCATCCTAGAAAATCAATAATCTTGTTGATTAGCGTCAGTTACAAGCATTACATGCACATCCACATGCTTTATACACAGATACAAAATAAAAGAACATTCATGACAGTCTTATATTAACAGTGATACTGGAAATTACAGCAACATAATTTTTTAATATATTTTTTTAAAAAAAAAAATGCACCATATGCCTTACATTTTTGTTGAGTTGAGGTGCTGACCAGAAAATTCAGAAACCCCTCCAACAGAATTCTGGAATGGGCACAAACAATAAAGTTGCATGAGTGTTGGTGGCTTCTTAGTTGTCAGACTACTTTGTTGGATCTTGAGACATGTTTAGCACTCATTTGAAGAAATAAACAAATAAATGAGCCACAAAATAGCACACACGATACAAAAGCATCGGTGTAAAGGTTAAAAAAATGCAAGTACTTACTGCCCATGTGAAAAGCAAGGTGACATCTGCAGAAGTCTTCCCAGAATTGTAGAGCTGGAAAAAACATTTCACTCTTAGTAACAGGGTAGACTGTACTGAATCTCGAAGAATCAAACTTTGTAGAGACGCATTCCAACCTTGAAGGTAAAAACTGATGCAGGGAAGCTGCTCTCTTTGTAATTATGAGGAATAATAGGTGAAATTTGACGACAAACAACCCTGAGTTCTGGATCAGGTTCGCCTGCGCTTAAAGAGGAGGGCATCCAGATATAAGATAGTATATCCAAAATGGCAGGCATAATAATTTGAGATGTATACAACTTGAAATGTACATTACCCTCATATACAGTCCAAGCCCTGGGGTATAAAGCATGATATGTGGAATTATTTCCCTTCAGATTCCAGTCCCAAGATTCAATCCCTGAGCCTGCAGCTTCTCTGATTACATAGATGACATTCAGTAAGTTTATATTTTACTGTTTTTCGTTTCTTTGTCTATATTTCTATCGAGGTCAAGCTCAATATTAACTGATTTCCGAGTTGAATAAGAAACAACATTCATGTTGTAAACTAATCAGGAAATAATGCAATCACTTACTCAAGCACATCTGGACTCCTCGAGCACAGTACACTGGAATATTTTTTACCATTTGAGCGCGAAACAAAAATCTGCATGCAGTAGCATTCAAATAAAGAAATCACACATCATTTTGCAAATGAAAAAAGGTTCACAAATTCCAAAATATTATTTGCCTCGTGAATATTAATTTGTAGCATCTTCATTTCCCATTCATATCTTTTGTCTTAATTCAACAAAAATCATCGACTAAAGGCAGCATCAACCAGAGGATGATTGAGTAGGAAACAGAAATAAGTGAAAATTTAAACGGGATAAGCGAAATACAGTCACAACCACCGAAAAACATTTGTGGAGGCTACAGGATTATCTTATAAGTCAAGTTATATTGATGATGGTAGCGATTCATTTTTCTTTTATAATTGCCTCTAGCAAAGAAATGCAACAGTGCGAGTGAGAAGATCGTGTATTTGCTGAAAGCAAGAAACAGAAAGGAAAGGTATCCAGAGTCGATCTTAAGCAATTCACTTTAAAGGTTCAAGGTTAGAGAAGATACATTTCCCCTATCCCAAATACCTTCAGCAAAATTGGTGTTTTAAGACATTTCAAGCAGATAGAGAGCCGGTAATGAAAACAACTCAGTCTGACATAGGGCCACAAACATGACTGTTGTGTTCTGCGTGGCTAGACATTATCAAACACAGGAAAACTAACAACTCTATGTTGACTTCTAGCAAAGTATTGCTTGGACAAAATACTAACAGTTCCATAGATCGCAAAACAAACACATTTCTCCTCGTTGATTTTGTGTCATTACAGGTCCCCCATTAGACATGGATAATTTCCATTTAACTAGTCACAGCTTCCCAAAGAAATGGGGTGTAAAACACATGCATTGACAATTCTTTTTTCCAGGAATTTGAGTTAAACTTACAGAAAATTGATTTGCTAAAACAGGTTTTTCTTCGCATATTCTAGGGAACAGTTGCCAACGCTGAAATTCACCTTTGTAACTTCTTCCAATGCTTCCTGAACTGTAAATTGTTAATTTTATTTAAAACAAGAAAAAGAAAACAGGTATTAGAAGGGAACTCATTAAGAAGATCAATGAACTTTTACAGCAACAATGTAGCAGATGATGCATTAATTTCACATCGCATCTGATAAACTCCTGTCAGCCATAGGCAAACATGATATCAATATAGTTTATCATGAGTACAAACTTGCATATGAGCATATGAATATTCTACCATATGTTGCCTATTACACAAAACTTTCAAATAAAATGCATGCAAATCATTATTTCAACACATTATTCTATTCTAGTTTATAGATGACTAGGTGTTCTAAATATATAAGATGACAAGCTCGCATCCACCTTGCTAGAATGAATCTGATGTCCAAAATAAATAGTGAATGGAATGAGTTAAAGTTTGGCTTTCCTGGCCATACAATGAACAAATATAAATGTAATTTTTTTTTTATGAGTAAGCACTTACCCAATACCGCCTACTGGAATGCCAAGACAAGATGTCACATTGCGCTTAGCAAATGGATCCATATAAAAACCCCCCTGCAAAGAGTAAATGCAATGATTAGTTTGTTCTTTGTGGTTCCTCGCCAAAACTAAACATATCAAGGTACAATGGGCAATTATGATAAAAGTTATTACCCTTTTTCTGGCATTTTCTTCTCGGATATGACGCCATAGCCGAATACCTATAGGGGCCTGCCAAAGCAAAGAAACCATTTCGTGGATATAGATAACAAGGACAGATTATCCACCTAAAAGATGTTGATGATAGAAAACAAGGGATGTTATGAAGTCTCAGAAGTGTGGAAAGGTCTCATTACATAAAACAGAGTCCATTTGGTACTTTGGTATGCTTCATTTGACTCATCTCGCATCATCTTTTTCAATAAACAACCCACTTAAAGAACAAAGGAGAATCATTCAGATGTGCACGATTCAAAACTACAAACATAGCATGTTCACTATAATTTTTCATGAGTTAGCACATCTTTCTCTTCCGAGATATACATCCCGAATTTACCATTGTGTCATCTGCTAATGTTTCACGCACAGCATTTCAAATCTGTAGAGAATTTCACTCCACAACAAGGCCTTTCCATGACAGTGGTTTGAGTTTGTTTTTGAAATAGACATAATAATAAGGAAGACTAGCATCTGTAAGGCAGAAGGAAGAACCCATTTATTATCTAAATTGGAACACGTACCATTAAAAGTTTCTCTTGCAAACTTAAAGTGAACTGCGAAAGGACAGTTTCATCCCCGTCTAATTTCCGCTGCCAGGTCAGTGGTGCAGGTTTCCCAGCATCAACCTTAATCCAGACATTCAAAGGGGAAAGAAAGAACTTAGATACAAGACTAGCATTGAAAGGTTTAATTATCAAACAACTATACTCTTCCAGATGACAACATTAAAAGTTCCAAAAAAAAAAACCGCCAGACATTGGGCAAAAGGATGACAATAAACTCAAAGAACAGCTGTTAAAGAACGCAGAAGAAAAATTGTACAAATACTGAAGAACTCAACTAAAAACCTGCTGAAGTCTAACAAACACAATTCAACCCTTCCAACCAAGCAGAGAGAAAACCCCGTTTACATTATATATAAGCATACCTTGTCCACCGGATAATTTGAAGGTTCTCCTTGTTCTTCATCAAAACCATTCCCTGATATCTTTCTCTCAAACATCTTTCCTGAAATAACCAGAAAGTTAGCCCGAATGGGTTTTAGACAATGCAATCCATACTTCCCTTTCCTTTAAAAATAAGAGCACCAGCA
>Ga0307511_10008841_pt1 | contig 10054 bp, 9 predicted proteins | sample 13_EM_MG_FD_200266 | JGI IMG/M metagenome (GOLD analysis project Ga0307511, IMG submission 200266) | Populus trichocarpa ectomycorrhiza microbial communities from riparian zone in the Pacific Northwest, United States - 13_EM | ecosystem: Host-associated > Plants > Roots > Unclassified | place... | reverse complement strand
TGAGCATCACCCCGTTTGAACAAATCCCTCTCCATGAACTGCTTACAAAGACCTATGATGCGAACCGAAATCCTTATGATTGCAACCAATTGCCCCTGTGGTAGTTAAGATTGGACACTACTGATGCAAAAAATAAAAGCTGTTGGTTTTTTAGTGGCGGTCACCGGATTATTCTTAATCGGTAATGGTTTGGTCTCAGCTCAAACCACTCAAACCTGGTCGGGCACAGCAGACAGTAACTGGAATAATACGAGCTTGGACTGGAACGCGGGCACGCAAGCTTTTACAAATTTTAACGCGGTTAGCTTCAATGGATCAGGTCCTACTAGCATCACGGTTGATGCCGGGAATGGGGTTACGGTTGGAACCGGTGGGATAGCCAACAATAAGACTGCCTTCAATGTGACTTCCGGCAGCTATACCTTCAGCGGGGGCACGTTTAATCTTGATCGCCAATCAAACAATGACATGGGGTTTAGTATATCAACGGGGGCCAGCATCACTTTTAACGACCTTGTTAACAAAGTGCAGGGCGGTACCATGTATTTTAACGACAACGGTGCCGGTGTTACGGGCACAATCACCTTCGCGGCTGGTTTTAGTGCTCCTAATGGCGGCGATCTAGTTCTAAAGCAAGGAACAATTAATTTTACGGGTGGAACTGCGAGTAATCTAAGCGGTTTTGCAGATTTTGGTGGCAATAGCACCGTAAACGTGACCGGTGCGGCTGTGGTTGACGCTGATCAGATCAGGTTTGAGAAATCGGCGATAGTGGTTAATGGCGCTTCAGCGGTGCTTGGTACTCGCAATGGCAATACCAGCCTGAGTAACCCTTCTATCCAAATAGGCAATACTAATGGTAGTAGTAACGGATCTTCGCTGACTCTGACTTCCGGTACGGTTAATGCCGGGAGTGCGGGTGGGAATGGTGGAATGGGTCTTTATGGAGGTACTTATACGCAGAGTGGTGGCACGGCGACCTTTAACGGAGGAATTAGCCTGAATACAGGGAATAGTGTAGCCTCTACGGCCACTATTACCGGGGGCATTACCTATATCGGCGGCAGCGCAGCCGGCAACGTCGGAATTACGGTCAACAATGGTACCGTGAATCTGGGTGGCGGCACCATTGGCGCGACGTCTGCGTGGAATTCGTCTGCCAACCTGAATCTTACGGGTACCGGTGGCAATACCACCATCAAGGCAGCGGATTCGACCAGCGCATCTCAAAATATCACCCTCTCCGGAGTTCTTTCCGGATCGGGTGGTTTCACTAAGATTGGCGCCGGCACGCTGACTCTTTCCAGCGGGAGTGCTAATACCTACTTGGGTAATACTTTGATCAGCGCAGGTACCTTGAATCTCACCACAGGCGCCACTCTTGGCACTGGCAATGTGGAAATCGGAACCGGTGCAACACTAACTTTGAGCTTAGCTACGTCGATCGCGAGCACAGCAAATCTAGTTTTGGATTCCTCATCAACTTCCACCCTAAACATGAATTATGGTGCTGGTACCTTTGACACAATCAATGCCCTTCAAGTGAACAGTGTCTTTGCTGCTGCCGGAACCTACTCGAGCAGTGCCTTGAATGCGCTTTTTGGTACGAGTGAATTCACAGGTACGGGTGGCTTGATCATCTCCGTGCCGGAACCCAGCACATGGGCGATGATGATCGGTGGCTTTGGATTCCTGATCTTCTTCCGCAGCCTGTGGAAGAAGGCCGAGCGCTTCATCTAGTTTTTCAAGTAGGTTTTACGGTTGTGAGGCCACTAAGGTAAACTTTGTGGCCTTTGCCTTAGGTAGGGGACTCTTTCAGTGACAGATTTTCTGGTCTGATCACGAATAAAGATGGCTTTAATATTCTTTAACCTCTTTGGGAAAAGCTCAACACCAAGCTGAAAGCCGCCGGTTATCTCATCGCCTTCTTGTCTCCACCAGACAATGGAAATCGACCAAAGTTTGGCCGTTCCTCTGCTCCTTGCAAACAATCGCCTTTCGCAGTGGTCTCATTCAGGCTGGCTTATGCCACTTCTGCTGCTCACGATATGTTAAAATGCTATAGTTGGTGCACTCATGCCACGCAGCTTGCTCTGAGTTAAAAAGGGCTTGGGATTTTACCGAGAAGGAGACCAAGGACATTTTAAATTACATTGCATTTTTTGACTATTTGGCGTATAGATTTACATTGTGGTGACATATGGCTGAAATTGGTATATGAGCAAGAGTATCTTCAACTTTCGGGCCTCAGGGAAGCCGATATCTGGCGGATTTACTTTAGTTGAATTATTAGTTGTTATAGCTATTATAGCCATTCTTACCTTTTTGGCCATTCCTGCCATTCAAGCCATGCAAAAATCGGGAGGCTTTGCCAAGGCGGTTTACGATCAGAGCGACGCGCTCAATCTTGCCCGCTCTTACGCCCTTGCCAACAACACCTATGTCTACGTCGGCTTGGCGGAACTGGATCGAGCACAACTCTCCACAGCAGTACCGCAGGCAGCGGGTGTGGGCAAGATTGCCATGGTTACGGTTGCGGCCAAGGATGGAACGAATGACACGACGTCTACGAATCTTACCCAGGTTCGTCCTGTTCAGGTTTTTGATGGTTTACATGTAGCGACGCAAAGATTTGGACAGGGAACCGGAACAATGGCGCGCCCCACGGCGACTAGCAATAGTTCCATATTTTTGGGAGAAGTCAGTTATATTCCCAAGACTTCGTTCAGCATTCCTCTTTCTGGGAGCGGCAAATATAATTTCAACGCCGCTGGTACTTCATGGGTTGTCTGCTTCAACCCGCAAGGAGGCATTCTGACTACAGATAGCAGCGATACTCTGAGTACCGCCCAATTCATCGAGATCGACCTGCAGCCGGTGGGGGGGGGCACCGTACCCACCCTTCCTATAGACGTTAATAAAGGCAATCAGGCAGCCTTGGTCATCGACGGCGCAACGGGTGCTACAACGGTTTACCGGCCATGAAAAAGCGTGCTCAAAGGATAAAGGGGTTTTCGCTCGTGGAAGTGGTCTTTGCCCTGGCGGTGGCTGCTTTCTGCATGGTTTCCCTTATGGCCCTGATTCCGGTAGGGCTGCAAGCCTATCAGCAGGCGAACACGCGGAGTACGATGGTGAACATGGCGACCATGGTGGTGCGCGATCTTCAGTCAGCTGCGCTGAGTACTTCTTCCGTCAGCTCTCCTCGATTCAAATTTCCGGTTCCTCCTGCAGGCGGAGCGAGTGGTGTCATTCATACGCTTTATATGGATGCTTCCGGCAACCCAACGCCTAACACGATCGATGTGGCACCCACTTCCTCTTCCATCTATCGCATCACGGTGCAAGTTTATCCCCCTGCCTCAAACACGAAAATGGCCACCATGGTTCGCATCTGGCTTACTTTTCCAGCGAATGCCGATCCCGATCCTGCACAACCACCGGCGAAGTATTCCAATGGTTTCGAGACCACGGTCTCACTGAACCGGAATTGAATATGAAAGCGCGTATTTTCCAGGTTTCTTCCCGCCGGGCCTTCACGTTGGTCGAGTTGCTGACGGCCATTGCCGTGTTGGCCATTCTGATGGTCATTATTGGAGGCATTCTAGGAACGACCTCACAGGTGACCGATACCGCAAGTAGATCGGGCGATAGCGCGATTGAGGCCCGCCAGGTTCTCGACCGCATCGGAATGGACATCAATAGCATGCTCATTCGTCCCGATGTGGACATGCTTTTTTATAATAATGCAGCGGGTGGTAGCGGTGTAAACGATGCGATGTTTTTTTACAGCCAGGCGGCTGGTTATTTTGATCCTAACGTTGTCGCCACTTCAGTCCAGCAAAGCCCTCTGGCATTGGTAGGCTACCGAATCAATCCGAATGGCCGCCTTGGTTCGGAGCCCGCATTGGAACGCCTTGCGATAGGGCTGGCTTGGGATAATGCGGGCAGCAGTAGCGTTCCCATTATCCCCTATTTAAGTTTTAATCCTCGCCCAGCGACAACGACCTCAACTGGCCCCATTACCAATTCATCTAGCAATGTAGTTCCGGCAAGTACCATAGATGGAACGGGAAGTCCTTGGGAAGGCATGCCACCAATAGTTGGCACTTCGGGGGCGAATTATACGGATGGAACCTCGTCCTTTTACGACGCGATTGGCAGTCAAGTCTTTCGCCTGGAGATTTGCTACCAGAAAACGGATGGCTCGTTCACCCTCACTCCGCCCCGGCCCACCACGTCGGGATCCCTGACGAATACCAGCGCTATCATCGTGGCTATAGCTGTGATCGATGCCAAGAGCCGCAAGCTTATTACAAACGCTGGTCAATGGACTAGCCTGATTGCGGCGTTTCCCGATCCCACAACTGCTAATTTAACTGCGAGTTCTCCTGTCCTGATGGACTCTCTTTGGAACACTGCTTTGCAGTCATCTACTTTTCCGTCCACAGCAGGTATCCCGGCAGCGGCTGCAGCTCACATCAAGATTTATCAGCGTTTTTATTATCTCAACGCGCCCAAATTCCAGTAAAAGAGACTAGAGGCTGTCCGAAAAATAGGCTGATCACGGTTTTCCCGGCACCTCCGCCTTTTCGGCTTGGGCATCCATGGCATGAAGGTCTGCGCCGTAGAGGACGGAATTAAGGGTGAGATCTTTGAGGATGGTAAAGAGGTAGATTTTTTTTGGATAATATTCACGGTACTTGGTGACTTCACGTTCGTCGATGACGCGAAATCCATAGCGTTCGAAGGTGCGCACCCCGCGGCGCGTTTCGTAGGCCACGGCCTGGGCGTAGACCTGTTTTTCGCCATGGCTGGTGAGGTAGTTGAGGAAGGTGTTCACCAACTCGCGTGAGTCGCCCACGCTGCGTGCTTCGGGTCGGACGTTGAAATGAAAGTGGGGGATGTTGGGTGGCGTGAAGGGATTTTCCTTGCGTGCCTTGGTGACGATCCATCGCATGTAGCGACGGGTGTCGGAATTATAGGGCCGCGTGAAACAACGCCAGAGGCCGCGAAAAAGAAGTACGGGCAGCAGCCACATTTCGTAAAGAGCCTTGCGCTTGGGAAAACGGGAACCCATGACGTATCCTTTAACTTCGCCGTCCACTTCGCAGACGAAGGTCGAGGCCGGCTCCAGGTCTGTGTAGTAACGGGTCAGGTAATCGGCGAAGAGCTCCCGATCTTCGAAGACCGTGTTAATGGGTTTGCCGAGAAATCCGGTATCGGCACAGATGTCGCGGACGGCTTCCCGGTCCTTGGGTTGGTAGGGACGGATGATGCGTTGGGCAGCCTTGACGGGCGGTGAAGTTTCCATTGCGTTAGCCTCTGACGTCAGGCAGCGGCATAGACGCTTTCCGGCAGCGGTCTCTTGACGATTTCCTGGACGGCATTGGTGATGGCGCGCTGCAGTTCCGCACTTCGAATCAGGCTGGGGTCGTTCACCATATGGATGGTGGAGATGTCTTCGCTGAGGAGCAGTTCAGGCGATACGCGCAGGAAGACGCGGTAGACAAGGAGTTGTCCGAGCGAGCGGTTCCCCACCGTGGAAATAATCGAATCGACCACGGCGGCGAGTTTCATGGGGCCGCGCGGAGTTTTGGCGACAGGCACCGGCACCGGTTGTGGCTTGGGCGGAGGCATGACGACTTTTTCCGCTACTGGCGGGGCTGGAGTTTCTGCCGACTCAGGTTTGGGAGAATGTAGGACGACGACGGGAGGTACGGCGGCTCCAGGGGGCGAGGTGGTGGAGATTCCTGTGCGTTTGAGATATTGATCGAGGGTGATGGGTTGTTCCTCGATCCATTTCCGTTCCAGAAATTTTTCGGTTAACGGAAGAGCTTCGGCAAAGGGGACATCAACGCTGAGGGCAACTTCGGCGAGGGTGCGCTGGCCGTCGTAGGCGAGGAGAAGCTTCCATTGCGGCGCATGCAAGCGGATCGTGGAGATATCACGTTCGTAGGCGGCGGTGCGTTGGTAGATTTCAGTGCCAGTCATAACGGAAGCTTAGTTCGTTGCGGAGGAGGTGATGCCCAGGACAAAAAAGGCCTGCTCTTCGCGCCAGGAAAAGGGCTGCACAAAAACAGCGGGCGGCATTTCGATGGGGTCATCCGGCACGGTGCTGAAGATGCGAGGTTCGGAGACATGCAGTGCGGGACCGAAACGCTTGTGCACGTTGTGGGCGACGGTGGTGGCGATGTCGTTGATCACATCCCGGCAATTTTCTTCCGTGAACCGGCCGCTGCTGTGGCGGGAGGTATAGAGATGCTGGAGAAATTGCTGCGATGCGGTGATGTAGACGAAGCCTTCCGCTCCGCCTTTGAGGTGGAGCAGGCCGGTGTACGCGGAAAAGACGAGCGATTGAAATTCAATGGTTGGCTCGCGCAGGACGATCTCGTTTCCCGTGATCTTGTTGAGGTAAGCCAGGGTGACGTCGATGAAGTAGTAGATGTCACGTTCGGGCAGTGGCATATAGGGGAAGATATCCCAAATCAATGGCCGATGGGAAGTGTCTTGTCGATTTGGGTCAAAGCAATGTCGAAGGTGCCGTAGCGAAATTCAAGTTCGGCATGGATGGGAAGGTGGCGGGCGTCGTCTGTCATCCACATCACGAGATGCCCCCGACGGTGCGTGCCAACGGTGGGGGTGGCCTTGACGCGCAGGAGCGGCTGGGCCGGCCAGATGCCGAAGGCGCGCGTCTCGCGGGCCTCGCATACGACTTCACCCTGCTTCTCGGAATCGCTTTCGTAAACGTAGAGCGTATGGGTGTCGCCCGGCTTCAACGGCGCCGCACGAACGCGGTAGAGCATGGTGCCTATATCGTCCACAGCCTCCTCGACGATGGGGAAGGTCTTGGTCTTTCCCTCGCTCCAGACTTCGCGGGTGCCCTGGTGTTGGGCGTAATCGATTTGGGTGCGTTCTTTGATGGCGCGGTGCGGCTCGAAGCGCCATTCGCCGTATTCCGTGGATCGCCAGGCGACTTTATTCATGAGCGACCAGAAATAACCTTTGAAGGGATAAATAGAATCGACCGTGCCGCGCGAAGCGAGAGCAAGATCGAACTCCCAATGGTCACCCTTGTCATGAGCGCTAAAAGCGCCGATCGCCGCATCGAGTCCGTTCCACGAAACGATGTAGGTGAGGTTTTCTCCGTCGCTCCAGGGCAGTGGATTGAGGGCCGTGCTGATGGCGGGCGGAGGTGGCGCGGGCGGCGCGGCGGTGGGTGCGGGGTTGGTATCGATCGCCAGGGCCAGCAGTGGGGCGAGAAAAGCGAGGTGTGACATGCAGGGAAGGTACGGAGTTTAACCCTGGTCCCGCTTGAGGAGATTGGTGCGGGCGCGTTCCAATGCGGCTTTTTCCCGGGCATCAAGACTGCCAACGCCTTGTTTGGAAATCTTTTCCAGGATAGCATCAATCGATTCAGAGGCCTCCTTGTCCCGAACCAACTTGATGTTGTGTTGGCGGGCCAGTTTTTGAGTGCGGCGGTCGTCCAGCCAATCAGTCAGCCAGGTCAGGCCGCGCCCAGCGCCGATATAACGCATTCCCAGGTAAGCAAGAGCGGCATCTACCCAGAGTCCCCCCAAGCCGATCGAATCGTTCTCGGCGAAATAGGTCAGGCTTAACACCGCGAGCAGGGCATAAGCCCAACCTTTAGCGGTCAGGTTGACAAACCAAATGCAGATCATTGCGCCGGGATAAAGGGTGGCGAAGGCGATGAAAATGCCGAAGATGATGCCATATCCGCCGAGATAGTTTTGCGGCCAAAGCAGGCCGATGAGACAAAGCAGGATGGCTGGAGTCAGGACGAGCGCTGCAAAGAGATTGAAATAAATTTTGCGACCGACAAATTCCTCCACCTGTCGCCCGAAATAAAAAAGAAAACCCATGGCGAAAATAAAATTGAGTGCGCTCCAGGGGTCTGTCGGAAGAAAGATGATATAGGAGAAGAGTCTCCATATCTGGCCGTAATGCAGGACGCTGTCCGTGCTGAGAATGAGAGGGGCAATGGCGCCGCCGCCCAGGGAATGAAGGGCCACTCCACCGATGGCGAATGCGGCGATGTAGGCTATCAGGATCAGCGTGTTGACGTAGATGGGATGACCCTGAAACCAAAAGAGCGGGCGGTAATCTTCGGATCTTTCGTAGAACATGGCGGAATAAATCCCGCCTTAAGGTAAACACGCGGAATGAGGCTGTCCAGAGTCAGCCGTCTGCGTAGCTCTTACAGGATCAGGGGACGGTGACCGACTTGGCCAGGTTACGGGGCTTGTCGACGTCACGGCCCAGGATCACCGCCATGTGATAGGCGAAAAGTTGCAGCGGAATAACACTGAGGATGGGCAGGATGTATTCGGGAGCATCCGGAATATAGAAGACGTCGTCGGCATGTTGGGCGATTCCCTCGTCGCCGAGAGTCGCCACGGCGATGACCGAACCTTTGCGGGCTTTCACCTGCTGCATGTTGTTGACGTTTTTGTCGTAGGCGCCGTCGCGGGGGCAGAGAAAAATGCTGGGAGTTTGCTCATCCACCAGGGCGATGATGCCATGCTTGAGTTCCGCAGTGGGGAAGCCTTCGGCATGGATGTAGGTGATTTCCTTCATCTTCAAGGCGCCTTCGAGGGCGATGCCATACTGCATCTGGCGGCCAAAGAAGAGCATGGAGTTGGCCTTGCGATATTTTTCCGCAATTTTGCGGATGGAATCGCTTTGCCTGAGCACCTGGGTGATCTGATCGGGCAGGGCTTCGAGGGCATCGATGATTTCGCGGCCTTGCGAGGCGGAGAGATGGCGCATCCGGCCCAGGAGCAATCCGAGAAGGACAAAGATGATGACTTGCGAGGTGAAGGACTTGGTGGCGGCCACGCTGATTTCCGGGCCGGCATACATATAGACGCCGCCATCGGTTTCGCGGGCCAGGGTGCTGGCCACGTTGTTGCAAATGCCGAGAACGCGATGGCCTTTGCGACGGGCCTCGCGCAACGCACCGAGGGTATCCTCGGTTTCTCCGCTCTGACTGACGGCGAGTACAAGCGTGCGCCGGTCCAACGGGGAGTTGCGGAGACGGAATTCGCTGGCCCAGTCGATTTCCACCGGGACGTGGGCCAGCGACTCGATAATGTATTGTCCCACCAACCCGGCGTGCAGGGCCGTGCCGCAGCCGGTGATAAGAATGCGGTCGATGGCGCGCAGTTCCTGCGGCGTCAGATTGAGTCCGCCGAGTTGGGCGGTGTTTTCCTCCACGTTGAGGCGCCCGCGCATCGTGTTCTGAACCGAGAGGGTCTGCTCGAAGACTTCCTTGAGCATGTAGTGGGGGAAGTCTCCCAGTTCGACTTCGCTTGCCTTGTAATCGATCTGGCTGATTTCGAGGTCGCTCTGGTTTTGACTGAGTGATTTCAGCCGGTATCCGCTGCGATCGATCGTGACCACGTCGAAATCCCGCAGGTGGGCGACGGTTTGGGTGTGGGCCGCGATGGCGGAGACGTCGCTGGCGAGAAAGTGTTCGTGCGGGCCGATGCCGAGGACGAGCGGGCTGCCGCGTCTTGCGCCGACCATGACGTCGGGCTGGTCCTGGTGCACGGCGACAAGGCCGTAGGTGCCGGTGACTTCGCGGAGCGCCTCAATGACCGCGAGCTCGAGGCGGTTGTCCGTTTTAGAATCGAGTTGGTCGAAGTGGACGCCGATCAGAAAGGCCAGCACTTCGGTGTCGGTTTCCGTGCGGAATTTGAGGCCCTTGTCCTGGAGCTTCTTTTTCAGGATGCCGTAATTTTCGATCACGCCGTTGTGGACGATGGCCAGCTTGCCGGAGGCATCAGTGTGGGGATGGGCGTTGACGTCGGTGGCCTTGCCGTGGGTGGCCCAGCGGGTGTGGCTGATCCCGAGCGAGCCGTGGAGGGGGTGTTTGTCCAGGGCGCGTTCCAGTTGCTGGATGCGGCCCACCTTCTTGGTTATCTCCAGGCCCTTGCCGTTGAGCACCGCGATGCCGCTGGAGTCGTAGCCGCGGTATTCGAGTCGGCGCAGTCCTTCCAGCAGAAGCGGCTGGGCTTCCTTGTCTCCGAGATAA